>JGI24500J29687_10021996_pt1 | contig 10073 bp, 7 predicted proteins | sample BioPla2RNA1_FD_29687 | JGI IMG/M metagenome (IMG submission 29687) | reverse complement strand
TGAGACGCTGGATTGTTTCTACGGCAATCTTGATGCCTTCTTTCTGCTTATTCTCGGCGCCCTTAAGACGATCGATAAGTGCATCAGGAACGATCATGCCGGCAACATTTTTTTGCATGTAACGAGCAGCACCGATAGATTTAATCGGTGTTACCCCACCCATGATGTATGCTTTCTTGTGCAAGCCCAGTTCCCTTACTTTTTCCATCCATTTTTCAAAGCGATCCAGGTCAAAAATACACTGCGTTTGAATAAACTGCGCGCCGGCTTCAATTTTTTTAGCCAGACGTAAATGGCGATATTCAAAGGGATCGGCAAAGGGGTTGGCCACCGCACCGATAAATATTCTCGGCAGTGGGTGTTCCAATTTTTCGCCACTGGTAAAAATCCCTTCATCCCGCATGTTTTTTAAAGCTTGGATCAGCTGCATAGAGTCCAGATCGTTTACATTTTTGCTTTGAGGTTCATTACCAAACTTGGCGTGGTCCCCCTGTAAACAGAGGAAGTTCCTGACACCAAAGCTTACTGCTCCTAACAAATCGCTTTGTAAACAAATCCTGTTCCTGTCCCGGACAGTCATCTGGACATTAGGTTCCAAACCCATCTGCATAAGGGTGGCCGCCACGCCGACACTGGAGGTACGCACAATAGCCGTCTGGTTATCAGTAATATTGTAAGAGTCGACATGGTTGCGCATGGCGTCAGCATGATGCTTCAACGTATCTACATATGCACTCCGCGGCGGGCCCAGCTCCCCCGTTACTGCAAAATGCCCGCTAGTGAGTATTTTTTCAAGATTACTCTCCGGTTTCAAGCCTGACATCCTCCCTTATTATTGTTCTTGGACCTCCATGATGGGAAGTGGACCAGTCTTTGGGGGGCTGGATAGTATCCATTCTGCCGGCCATACCCATTTTCGACAGGCGTTCATAGATCAGGTGCCAGGCGCAATCTATATCCTTGCTAACCTCACACTTTCCCTCCTGGGAACCACCACAGGGACCATTAAGCATGCTCTTGGAGCAGCGGGTAATGGGGCAGATGCCCAGCGTCAAATCCAGGACACAGTTGCCGCAACCCAGGCAATTCTCTTTCCAGACACCCTGTTCCAGAGGATAACCCAAGAATTTTGTATTTAATCCCGGCAGGATGATCTTATCCGGCAGCCTGGCCGTCATGGTTTGCACACCCACACCACAGGCCAGAGAGAGAATGACATCGAAATCATGCCCGTTTTTGTTGACGAAATCATCGATATACTCGTATTCACACTGCCGCAAAAGAGTAAAGGTGCTTATCTCCGCTTCTTGACCCTCTTTTTGCCGGAGCAAAGAAAGGGCTGCCGCTGTTTCAGCTGCTTCCTTCTCTCCTCCCGCCAGACAGACGGTAACACAAGTTCCACAGCCCAGAATGCATATTTTCCGGAAAGGTTTCAGCATCTCGGCAATTTCCGCTAAAGGTTTTCTCTCCGCAACGATCAAATTCTTCACCTTCCCTCTTATAAAGCCTCAGGTAGTTACTTCAGGGCTGAAGTATTTTTTTACAGGTTTTGCGACTTGAATACATCTACGTATGAATCGCAATAAATGTCCATATTCAGGAGGATTCTGGCCGTTGCCACTGCCGAAACAAGTTCTTCATCGCAAGCATCGGCAATCGCACTATCCAACCCGCAAGCCATGGCCATAACAGCGAAGATACGGTTAATCAACTCGCGATCCGCAGTGCCCTGAGAAATATTGCTTAAGCCGACCGTAGTTTTAGGAGGTGGATCGGAAAGCAGCTTGATCTGCCGCAGAGTTTCAAAAACCTCCGGACCATGATCCTGTCCTACATTGCAGGGCAGTACCAAAGGATCAATGTACAGGTTATCTAGCGGTACACCATAGGCATCGCAGTTAGCAACCAGTTCCATAGCCAGGGCTACGCGGCTTTCAGCGTCCTTGGGGATTCCTTCCTCATTCATCGCCAGCCCGATTACTTCCGCGTTATATTTGCTGGCCATGGTGAAAATTCTGTCCATTTTATCCTGAATGGCCGGTACAGAGTTGATCATGGCTGGCTGTTTACAAAGTTCCAAACCCGCCTCGATCGCGTCATAATCAGTAGAATCCAAAGCCAAGGGCAACTTACTGGCTTCCTGGGTCACCTCTACCAGCCACTTCATTGCGGAAACACGATCAGAAACGGCCGGACCAACGTTCAAATCCAAGTAGCCGGCGCCCATAGCTTCCTGCTTTTTTGCCCATTCCTGGACCGCTGTAGGATTTTTTTCACGAATAGCCTCAGCTATATCGCGAAACATGCCATTGATCCTTTCACCAATGATGATCATTTAGGCTTTCCTCCTTTTCTTTGCGTTTGATTAACTATTATCCTGCATGAGTTCATCAACATGACTCTTGATTTTCTTCACTGCCTCGGGATGGCGCATCACCAGAATATCTATCCCAGATTGCAATAAAGCCATCGCCGTAGCCGCTTCCCAAGCCAAAGAACGCTCTACCTGGCCTCCCCATTCGGGCATTTCCTCTTCAGAAATATGGGCTTCTTTTTTGACCCACACTTCCTGGCCGACATTGGCAATACAGGGCATGGCCAGCATACGGTCACCCTGCAGAGCACCAAAACGAGCCCTTTCCATGATCGAATAGCTGTATTCCAAACCGTAGCCCAATGCGGCAACAGTGGGGTCAATAATGATCCGGTCAAGCAGTGGGGTGCTCATCTCGGCAATGAGAATGTTCAGCTGCTTGGCAATGTTGATATCAATCGGCGATTGAGCAATAACGGAGTGTTTATGGGCCATGGCCGCACTCGCTACTATCTTGTAATTTTCCTGTTCGGCAACACCCAGCAGCAGGTTCTCCCCGGCAGCAGCCTCTGCCAAAGCACTAATAACTTTGCTATCCTTTTCCGTCTTCCCACAACCGTAAACGATCAGCGGGACATCAACCGCTTCCAGGACTTTTTTCAAAGTGGCAACACAATCTTCGGCGGAAGCATCCTTACCGTCAGGATCCGCACCTTTAAAACGAACGGCGATCAGGTCTGCTCCGTATTCCTCCACACACTTTTTCGCCCAAGCAGCGGCGTCATCATAAACATCCTCAAAATAACCCTTCAAGTTTGCGGGCCACTCTTCGGGAACAATGTCCCACACTTCCATGGCCACTACGGGGCGATTGGGGTTCTCCCCTTCAAAATGCAGGAAAGGCAGCGCTGTTTGCCCGCCGACTTTAACCGTCTTGGCGCGTGTCCCGCCCTCTTCCTTTGTGGCTCCTAAAACAACTTCCCGCACCTGACTTCTATATTTTTCTTTAAAAATTTCAACAGCCATCGCTCTTCTCCTTTCTTAATTAAATGAAAGCACCTCTGGAAATGAATTCTTCGAAGAAGGATCAAGAACTCTTCCCTTAGGCAAATTGAGCCTTGGCAAACTGTGGAATACCGGAGGACTCACGCGGGCCGACTAATACTTCCCATCCGGACTCATCTTCCAGTTTCCCTTTGAGAACAGCAACTGCCCCGGGGATGACAATTTTCCGGTGTTTGACTTTTTCTTCCAAGCCGCATTCTTTGATCGCTTTAGCAATCGTTTCGCCCGTAAATTTGTTGTCGGCATATCCCGTGAGAACTGAAATGCCACCGGTGTCCACCGAGAGAATATAGCTGGGAATACGAGTCGTATCCACTTCACCTTCTACCAGGAAATACGTTAAGGAGAAGTTGGTAGTACAATAAACAGGAGAGTTTTCATCTACTTCCCCGACAATGTGTAAGCCGGGCTCCACAGCGACAGGTTTTTGCGGATCAGTATAGAGGTTTGCTCTCCAGCTCATCAAGGGTAAGTGAACTTCTTTTTGCGTAGTCTTCATGACAACTATGCTGGCATATTTGGCGATATAGGCCCCCGCCTGGAGCAGCTCCTCCTGGGGATCGTCCTTGGTAGTAAAAGTGATCGCCGGATAACCAAACGTACGGAACTTTTTCTTGACAGACTGACGGCGAAACTGGGTCAAATCCGCCAGCACTTTGCTGGTCTCCCGGGAACCGGAATCAAGAACCAGTTCACGATGGCCCAACGCAACGATTTTTTCTACCAGGTCGGCCAATTCATCCAGATTTTCACCTTTGACGACCAGAGCACAACCTTTAGCTTTGGCCAGCTCCGTCATCTTCTCGTAGTTATCCTTGTCTGCAGCATAAAGAAGTGGCTTACGTGCGGCCAATACTTCCAGAGCTGCTTCCATGGCTGCAGGGTCGGCACTGATCAGGGTAAAGTTCTTTTCCGTTTTAGCAGCAGCTTTCTCTGCCGCAGCCTTGAAGCTCGCCGCATCACCGGAAGCGTTGACCAGAGCAACCATATCCGCTTCGTAATGCTGGCCGACGTGATCAAAAGCCAGCTGGTTGATCGCCTCTACTTTGGCCTCGATGTCTTCATTGTCGTTTACGGCGATGGTTATAGCTGTTGGATGGTTAAAGCGCTTATCATGGCGGAAAATCTCTGTCTCATCCCCCATTTCAAGCACATTTTCGCCGGCACCGACTTTTACCAGGCGGATAGGCGGCGCAGCTGCAGAAGAGAGGGCCTCCTTTGCCTGATCTGAAACATCAGGACAGAGATCCAGAGATGTTTTACCGTTTGCTAAAGCCATGGCAAAAGCCAAGCAGGTTGGAAAACCACACTCCTTACAGTTGGTCTTGGGCAAATGCTTAAAAATCTCCAATCCCGTTAAACCCATTGTTTCGACTCCTTTCTTTATTTATGTTGTAGTTATGAAGATAATACCCTAGACTTCATCGCCGTGCTCCATCTAAGGTCTTCTTCCTAAAGATTACATCAGTGGATCCATGGTCAAAGCCGGATGGGCTTTTTCCTCCAGGAAAGGCATGATTTCTTCGGCGGTAGTTCCGATGGTCTCATCGGCTATCTTATCGAAGAAGTCGGCTCCTAACCCCTGCTCCTCTGCGGACTTGCGCAGATCATCGCCCAACCAATCTTTCAACTCCTTGGGCATCCAGACAACGCGGCCCAAGCCGCCGTCTGCACTGATGAATTTCTTGCTGAGAACATAGGTACGCCCATGGCCCATAAAGCCGGGGGTCTGAATACCGCCGCCGACAGAGCCTGCCAGCGTGGAGAAGTTCATCCCGCAGGGGGTCATACCGTTATATTCCCGTGTGGTAATCATTACTCCGTTGACTTCGGGAACAATCCCCATGATAGCCTCAAAACAACCACAGGAGGTCATGGGCCGGTCAATAAAGGAATACATAGCGCACTCCTCCACGGAGCGGTTCGTGTTGGTATAAACAAAATCGTTCACGGATTCCCAGATACCCTTCTTCTCATCTACAACGCCTTCTTTTTTAATCGGCTGGCACGGCCCGGTGGGATCAATTTCATTGGAAGCCTTGCCATCCAGCCAGCTGACCGCACCACAAAGCCCCAGGCGCTCCGGTGTAACAACACAGACGTGGTTGGGGGCAAAAGACTGGCAGAGCCTGCAGGAGTAGAATTCCTCGACCGATTCATCTGTCAGGCCGGCCAGGCGGGCGTCACGCTCGGCATAAACTTCCCGGGCCTCTTCCAGCTTCTCCTCTACCAGCTTGGGATCTGTATAGATTGTAACCTGCACACGGTCAACAATTGCGGGGAAGTCATCTTTAAACTTGGCGATAAGCAAGTCACCGTAGTGGCGGAACTTAAAGCCCTTGGCCACACAATCCTTACTCACCCGGTACCAGCAGATGTTACGCTGCCCCGTATGCCACAAGCCTTCACCGTAGTTTATAAAGTCGTGGATACGGCGCTCCAGAACACCTTCAAAGTCTTCCTGCATCTTCCGGCCATAGATTTTGATATAAAGGCCACCGCTGATGGCAGCACCTTCTTCAATCTCATCAATTTCAGGGCCGATGACTTCTACTTTGCCATCTTCAATTTCATCTTCCCCCACCATCTTGACCAGCTCAAAGGAAGGAGTGCGGGCACCGCCGAACTCCAGGAACATATCCTTCTTGCGGATGGCCTCTCCCTCAAAAGCAGGTGCAACCATAAAGGGTACCGGGATATCGACAATCTTGAGTTTGATACCGCGGACCTCCATAGCCACCTGCACCATGGTGTCATAATCCGGATGAGAGATATACCAGTTGGGAATCTGCTCATCTTCGGGCAACTCGTGATCGACTAAAACGGGGAAGCCCATAAAGATGGCCGCAAAGTGGGCTGCAATCTGCACTTCGTCTCTTTCACCAAAATGCAGGACAAAAGCCCGTACACGCCGGCGCTGGTAATCACGCGCGTTTTCCCGCTCTCCGGGAGGAATCCCGCCAAAAGCAAGGCCGGCACGCAGGGCGTAGTTAACCGCATGGATCACCTGCGTAAAGTTCCCGGTAGTGAAAGTAATAAAGTCAATACCCAGCCTGCACCCGGCTTCGATAGCCTGATCGATAACTTCATAGCTCATGAAAATCATGAAGCCCTTGGACTGCAGATCAGTAACTATTTTGCCCAAGGCCTCCGAGGATTTGGCTTTACCTACAAGGACAGCCTGGCCGGGGATCGTCCAGTCCACCAGCAAGATCCCGTAGCGGCGCACGACCGGGTCGCCCAAAAAGCCCGTCCAGGGATCCACGTGGAGTTTATCACCCTTGAGGTAGCGCAGCACCTCAATTATTTCCGCGGCATATGCTGTCGCCTCACCGCAGAGCCGGGCATTGTAAAAGTTCAATTCCTCTTTGATCTGGTTACGTAAACGGTTCAAAATGGGTACCAGTTCACCGAGTTTTGTCACCTGTTCCCCGCTGTAAGCGGTGATCACCGGCAAGTAATAACCGGTGTCCGGATAGCCCACGGGATGCTCCGGGCCATAGCGCCTGATTGCTTTGTTCAGCAAAATTTCTGCATAGCTGGTAGCGATAATCGCCCCGTCGTACGCCTTTTGAAATAGCGGTAAAGGGGGATTGGCCTCGTCAACTGAACCCTCATATATCTCTTCAAAGGACTCTTCCCATTCCTTTCTCAATACGCCAGTATCTGCCATATGAGTTCTTACCTCCTTTTTGAACAGTATAAAATATTACCAAGTTGCCGAAATAGCCTCTGTTTCGTAGGTTTCCTTGGCCTTCTGGTGTACTCTTAGCTTCCAGGTCCTTTCATCCAGAGCCGCGAGGATCTTCTCCGCGCTCTTGGCTGGATCTGTCTCCCAGATAAAGTAGCCACCGTAGACATCATGCGCAATCTGCAGGACAATACCATCTACCAGCGGGCTGCCGGGGATGGGCGGGACAACGCCTACGTGAACAGGCATACCCAAAGCTACGGCCCAGGCGCCAATGGCAATGGCTTTTTCACTCATTGCTTCCGGAGCGCTGGCAGCATAGGGGATCTTCGGAGCATCCATCTGCAGCTCCTGGGACATACAGGTCATCAAGTCATAAGCCCGGGAGTTGTCTACGCAAGAGCCCATATGGAATACCAAGGGGAGCTTTTCTGTCAACTTGTCCTTGTTGGCCTCATTAAGACGATTTAAAAAGGCCTTAAGCCCTTCACCGGCATACTCTTCTACAGCATCGGCATTAAGCAGGCCGGCCTTGGCATAAGCCTGGGCGGCACAACCTGTAGCCACCAGCAGGACGTTGTTTTTCGCCAGTTCCTTGGCAATTACCAAGTGGTTTTCATCGTGAATGCGCTTCTGGTTGTTACACCCGGCCAGCAGGCAAACCCCGCGCAATTCACCGGAAAGGATGGCATCAGTAAGTACGCTGATCGGTCTCTCCGGGTTTACAGCTGCAAAAATATCTAAAATTGCTTCCAGGCTGAAGCCGGCAACAACTTTATTTTTAATCTGAGGAATGGCGATCTCCTTATTCCTCTCTTTAAAGGCGCCAATAGCAATCTCGATAACCTCACGGGCATTCTCCATGGCCTTGGCATCATCAAAGTCTATGTGGTAAGCACTGGGAATTTTAACCGAAGGCGATGTCGTCACCACACGGGTATGGAAGCATTCCGCGACAGCCTGGATGCCGGGCATGATGCACTGGATATCGACAACCATGGCATCGACGGCCCCGGTCATAATGGCCAGTTCCTGGGAAGCAAAGTTGGTGAGGATCGGCACTCCCTGCCGCATCAGAATCTCGTTACCGGTGCAGCAAATCCCCATACATTTAATGCCCTTGGCCCCGGCCCCTTTGGCCTCCGCTTTCATTTCACGGGCTGCCTGCACAATCATTTCACTCAGGATGGGGTTGTGACCATGAACAGCAATATTCACATAGTCCGCATCCAGAACACCCATGTTGGCCTCCGAGACAACCGGTTCAGGCGTTCCGAACAAGACATCGGAAAAACTGGTCCCGATATGTTCACCGATATAGTCCGCCAGAGCAACCTCCAAGGTCTTAAAAACGAGGTTTACGGGGTCGGCATCCATACCCATGTGCGTTTGGGCCATGGCCTCGGCAATGGTGCGGTGGACGCTGCTGGGTACGATATCGCAATCCTGGAACTTTTCGAGTCTTTCCGGAGTAATTACAGTGGAGAGCCACCGGGAATCTCCACCGTCCAGGCGATTGAAATCATTGACAGCAATCTCCACCAGCTCTTTTAGAATGGCCTTATCCTCTTTACCATCTACGGAAACGCCGAAGCGTTCAGCCAGAGCATATAATTTTTTGGAATCTGTAATCTTATAATCCGGAGCACGGCCTTCTGCAACTTCCCGAGCCAAAAGGGCAGCATGCAGTCCGTGATCGGAGTGAGCGGAACAGCCACCCAGGGCATGGCGGACCAAGTTGCGTGCCACAATGGTATAAGCGGTCGCGCCGCAGATCCCCTTGTTGGCTCTTCTTGTGATCCGGCAGGGCCCCTGAATGCATATACTGCAGCAAATCCCCTGATCACCGTAATTACACTGCGGCTGCATTTTCAAATAACGGTCGTAGGCGCTTTCTATACCGCTACCCTCTGTACGGGCCAGAACCTCCAAAACAGCCGGGTCGACGCTTCTATTACGGTCTTTTTTCTTCTTATCAGTTTTGTTCTGCGCCATAATCTTTCCTTACCTCCTCTTGAGTTAATATAAATAAGTTATCCTACCAAATGTTTTACGTATTATCCCCCCGTCACCCCCCGCTTCTCCATAATCTGCTTGAAAACACCCTCTACCCCGCTTAACAAATTCTCTCCGGCAAAACCGTCCGGAGAATCCATCATGGAACTTTCCCAAACCTTTTCTTCAAAAGGCAAAATCCCGATAATCTCCTCGGGAGAGAAGCTTTCCTTTAAAAATTTTTCTTCTTCCGGTCTGCGAATCTTATTACCCAAAATCTTGACTTCCTGTATACCCAAATCTGCCGCCAGCTTCTTCACTACACTGGCGGTCTTCAGGCTGGCCCTGGTAGGCTCAGTCACTACGACAATCATGTCTACTCCCCGGGCTGTGCCGCGGGTCAAGTGTTCAATCCCGGCACTCATATCCAGAACAACTACTTCTTTTTTATCGAGCAGCAGGGAATTAAGAACGGCATTAAGAAAAGAGTTTTCCCGGCAGTAACAAGCTGATCCTCCCTGCTTAATGCCTCCCATGATTAAAAACTTTATCCGGCCTTGCTGCAGGCTGTAATCATCAACAACATCATCCACGTCGGGATTGAGATTGTAAAAAGCACCTTTTCCCCCGCTTTTTTGTTCAATAACTTCTTTCATCTCCACAAGGGGGGTTAAGGCAGCCAATTTTTGCGGATCCGCTCCCAAGGCCAGGCCTAAACTGGCATCAGGATCAGCATCTACGGCAAAAACATCAAAACCGTTTTTAGCAAAAAGGTAAATTAAATTAGCGGCAATGGTCGTTTTCCCCACTCCACCCTTACCTGATACAGCAATTTTCACTAAGACACTCCTCCTTCAGAAAGAAAGATAGTTGCCGTGGCCACTGTTAAGTGCAGATCCTCTTTTTCTTTCTTTTCTAATCGCCGGTATTACTAGTAACAGTACCTTAATTTCGACAAACAAAGTGAAATTCCTTTTGAAATTTTATTTTAAAAAAGTTTAAATCTGC
>JGI24500J29687_10018154_pt1 | contig 10083 bp, 9 predicted proteins | sample BioPla2RNA1_FD_29687 | JGI IMG/M metagenome (IMG submission 29687) | reverse complement strand
GTGACAAGTTTCTCGGTTCATATGTGGGAGAGTTCTTCTGCGCTTTCACTCGCTGTCTTACCACCCTAGACAGCCAAGGGTGCCGAGGCAGGATCTAGCGATAGGTACCAATCTGCAGGATGCGGGCGATGTTGGCCTCCGCATCGATGCGTACATCTAGACTGCCGTCGATACAGGTAAACAGCGTAGTCACACCTGGCCCATGCCCTGCCACGAGGCAGTCGGAGTGGACCACCACTCCCACAGTGAGCGCTCCCTTGCGGTAGCTGCGGCCGAAACGGTTGTCTGAGTCTTCCAAAGCCACTAAGTCACCGAACTTCAGCTGATCAATGCCCAAGGCCTTGATCTCCTCCTGGTCGGTGGTGGTAATATCGTAATCGCCAGAGGCAGTGGTGGAAGCACCAATTCCGGAGCCCATGAGGCGAGCGGGAATCTTGGCTGCCACGGGCACAATCAATCTGCCGTTTTCCTCGCTCAGCTCCAGCTTGTTCAAGAGGCCAGGATCTAGGTTGCGCACAGTAATGCCTGGGTAATCAAGCAGCTCTAGCCCTAATCCATAGGCCTTGATGAGCACTTTATCCTCAATCACCATTTTCTCCAAATCTTCCTGGGCGAAATCGATAATCACGTGTTCGATTCCCCCATGCTTCCCTGTGACTATGCCCTTAGCTCCCTTAGCATCACCGGAAATCACCACAGCTTCATTACCTACACAAGTGAGGGTGTTGTACGCCTGGTTCCTGGCCCCACTGCGCTCGTCAATACTGGCCGCGGTGGAAACGCCAGGCTCCACATGATCGCCGACCCACCCAAAGGCTGGATCGCCCACTTTCACATTATAGGCGATGCCCCCGGTCCCAGGTAAGACAAAGGGCACTCCCTCCCGATCTACTCTATAGGGCGTGCGCTGGAGGGGCGGAGTAATCTGCCCTTGGACTGAAAGCCTAACCAACCTAGATGCATTCGTTCTCAACATTATCTTCTACTACCTCCTTGTGGTGCTTGCTCTGCAGGCGAACCCGCAGCCAGAGCATGGCTGCTGCCGCACTGATTCCTAACCCATCAATAAGCACATCATTAAACATCCCGCTGCGGTGCTGCAGGCGGCTCTGAAAACTCTCATCCCCGGCAGCCACCAGCAGAGAAAACAACATAGAGACCAGTACAGGCCGGCCCTGCAGCTTCTTTGTTCTAGACGCAGCTCTGTACACTAGAAAGGTCAGAAGCGCGTAGGCCAATACATGTCCAGCTTTGCGGAGTAAGAAAACGAGCTGCCTGAGCTCGGCCCCACTAAGATGGGGAAGCAGCCTCGCCAGCAGTTGAGCCGTGTGACCCGCACCGGAAACATCTTGACGCGTAAAAAAGAACATGGCCAGCACATACGCGGCCACAACAGCCCATTGTACCAACATAATACCCCTTCCAATAGGGTGCACCCTAACTAGTCTCATACTGCGGGCAAAACTGGCACCTTTCCAAAAAATCTATATCCATTCTCCGCTCGAAATGTGTGCAGTGAAATTCCAACCTGCCATCTGGATCCTTAGTGGTCCGTGCATGTCTGCAGAAAATCACCAACAACACCTCCCGTCTATAATATACGGAAAGACGGGAACTGCTATTCTTTCACCTGCGCCGAAAGGGAAAGAAGAAGCGCCTTCTCTGGTAGGGGCGGGGTTGGCGCTGCAGAGTGAAATCCCCAGCAAGCACGGCCTGGGGGTTTACTTCCACCAACTCGTTGGCACCATCTTCACCTAAATGCTTAACCAGCACCGGATAAGCTTCAGGGAGATTCAAACCCCGGCGCTGAACATGGTGGGCGTCACTTGCTACAAACTGAACCATATCGTGGGTAAGGAGAATCTCCGCGGTATCAGCCACCTGGGATCCGAAGCGGCCTAGGATACTGCCTGCGTTCAGCTGGATCAAACACCCCTGTTCCAGCCATTCCAGGATNACATTAGGGTCTTGCCTAACCACGCTGTAGCGTTCCGGATGGGCAATAATGGGAGTAATCCCCTTGGTCTGGAGATCAAAAAGCACCTCTGCTGTGTACACCGGATGTTGGTGCATGGGAAACTCGATGAGACAAAACCTGCCCTGATCGCCGTAGGTGGGAATCTCCTCAGCCTCCAGCCCAAGCAGATTCGTGTCCAGCATCAGTTCTGCTCCTGCCACGAGATCTACAGCCAGGCCAGCCTGGGCAAAATGTCCCTTGAGTTCCACCACGCGCTCCTTAATCTCTGACCAGGAAGGCCTCCCGAGAAAGTGAGGAGTGGCAGCCACGGCTGTGAGCCCCTGCTCCACTGCGTCCCTGCCCATGGCCAGGGACTCCTCCAGATCAGCAGGGCCGTCATCCACAGCTGGCAGGATGTGCGCATGCAGGTCAATCATAGGCCTACTCCGTATCATGATAGTAGTAATAATAGTAATAGCCTTGTCCCTGAGGATCCACCTTGTTCATTACCACACCCAGAATTCGGGCATTAGCCTGCTCCAAAAGCTGCTTAGCGTGCACTGCAGCATCACGCGGCGTTTTGTTGGCATGTACAACCAAGACGGTACCATCGGTCTGGCTGGCCACCACTGCCGCGTCAGTAACGGCAATAACCGGTGCGCCATCGCAAATCACAATATCATACTCATTCCTCAGCTCCCGTAAGGCCACCGTCATAGCCTTGGACTGAAGCAGCTCCGCCGGGTTAGGCGGAACCGGCCCAGCGGGAATAACATCCAAATCCTGTACTTTCGTGGGCGTGATCACATCTTCCAAGGCGACTCGGCCGCTGAGATATGCAGATAACCCTGGAGTGTTGGACACTCCGAAAATTTGATGCACCACGGGACGCCTCAGGTCACAGCTCACCAACACAACCCGGGCCCCTGATTGGGACCACGCGGCAGCCAGGTTGGCCGCAACCGTTGTTTTTCCGTCCCCAGGCGCCACACTAGTGACCAGAATAGTCTTTGTCTCCCGATCGGGGCTGGTGAACTGCAGATTAGTCCTGAGAGTCCTAAACGCCTCGCTGCCAATGGCCTTGGGATCACCCTGGATGATGAGTGGGCGCTCTGTGTTTCGTCTGTTTCTTCTTTTACGCACTCAATCCACGTCCCCTTCTCCTCGCCGATCTCTTCCTCTGTGCTGTGTTCACTTTGCTGAAGTCCGGGATCTGTCCCAGCACAGGCAGCCCCAGAACCCGTTCTGCATCTTCCTTTGTCTTCAAGGTGTTGTCCAAGAACTCCAAGAGGAAGGCCAGTCCTACACCTAGGAACACGCCAAGTACCCCGCCTATGGCGATGTTCAGCTTTACCCTGGGCTTCACTGGCTGCTCGGGCAGCATGGCGGCATCAATTACCTGCACATCAGCAGTCTGCATGGCTTCGGAAATGCGCGCCTCTTCCCGCCTGGTGCGCAGTAAAATGAATAATTCCTCAAGAACCTTGGCCTCCCGCATCAACCTGGCCAGCTCCAGTTCTTGCGCAGGGAGAGTACTCAACTCGGCTTCTCGTTCAGCTATAATGCTGAGCAGGGCCTCTTCCCTGGCCTTAAGGGCATTGGCTTCCACCTCGAGGTTGATCAGCGTTCCATATAACTGCTGATAAATCGTGTTCAGTGTCCTTGTTTCAGTGCCAACCACCCGCTCCACTTCCTCAGTGAGCTTAGCCTTGACGTCCTCAATCTCGGCTTGTAGGGACACAATCTCCGGATGGCGGTCGGTGTATTTCTCCTTGGCGCTGGACAGCCTTACTTCCAGATCTGCCAAGCGGCTGCGGTACTCAGTAACAAAACGGTTATCCGCGATAGTGGTGGACGAGATTAGGGTCTCATCTTGCTCAGCGAGGCTGGCCCGCACCTGCCTGATCCTCTCATTTGTTTCCTGCTTGGCGATTGTCAGCTCAGTTAAACTGGTCTGCAAAGAGGCCAGCTGCCCTACCATGGCAGTAGTCTCCTGCGTGGGTGCTAACACTCCCTGTTGCTCCTTGAAGGTCTGCAGCCTTTCCTCTGCCATCCTCAGGTCCGTCTCCACTGTTTGGAGCTGTGCCTCGATGAACTGGCGAGCAGTCCTTCTGTCATTTTGCTGATAATCTAGGTTCCAAGAAATAAACACATCCGCCAGCTTGTTCACTACTGCTTGAGCCAAATCCGGTTCCGGAGACTGCATGGATATCTTGAGAACATCACTGCCCTGAATGGGCTGAATGGTGATAGCCTTTTCCAGGCTCGCCGGGGTCACATCCTCCCTGCCGATCGCCTCAGCAACATTCTCAAGAAGGGTCCTGCTCTTCATGATCTGAATGTAGTTCTGTGCCGTGTTCTTACCTAGGGAAACCACGCCGTCAAAGAGTAGGGATTCAGCGCCTGAAGCGGCTTCCCGGACGATCACAGTCGTGAACGCCTCGTAGATGGGTGTGGCCAGCAAACTATAGGTGGTAACCCCCACAACTGTCAAAAGGAAGACCGCGATAATCAGCTTGTACTTTCTGACGATGATATCCCAGTACTCTCGAAGATCCATTTCTTCAACTTCCACTGCTGCCACCACCTACCAGTCAAAGATGTTAAAGATTGCACTCTTGAATGAACTAATGGCTCCCACAAATCCAAAGATCTTTGTCCAATCGGGTTTCGTGGTTTCGGGTATATAGATGATGTCGCCAGGCTGGAGCATAGGGTTCTCCTTCACATCGCCTGTGAACAACTGCTTGTCCTGCCCCATGGCAACCTGTTCAGCCTGTTCTATGCTGCCATCACGATAGATCCCCACATTCTCCAAGGCCGCCCTATCCAGGGGACCCCCTGCCAGGCCGATGGCATCCATGAGTCTTGCTCCCACAGGAAGGTTATACACACCCGGGTTCTTCACCATACCCAGAACCAGGATCTGCTTACGAGCCGCCGGCACATAGACCACATCTCCACCAGAGAGGGACAGATTGTGCTCACTCTGCGCTCCCATAAGCTGCGCGAAGCTGACCTGCCAAATACGCTCGCCATCAGGCAGCTGCCTGGTAACAACCACCTGTTCAGTTCCTAAGTTGGACTGCAGCCCTCCTGCTTCAGCCAGGATATCAAGGAGCTGCCCCTGGGGAGGCAGTGTGTAGGCCCCTGCCCTGACCACATCGCCAAAGACCAAAACCCTATTATCAGCCTTCGGAACTGAGATAACCTCTCCACCGACCAGCTTGCGGCTGTAATCCGAACCAGTGAGCACATCTAGGTTCACTGTTTCAGTCACCACACCATCGAGTTCCTCCCGAGTTACAGCCACTCTAGCAGGGTCTGCATCGGCGGTAAAGCCGCCGGCTCTGCCGATCAGATCTAGATAGGTCTGTCCTGCCGAGAACACATAGTAACCGGGATCGCGCACCTCACCTAACACCAAGGCACTTCTGCTGCTGCGGGGCACAACGATCAAATCTCCATCCTCGAGCAGCCTGTCGCCTGCCAAGAAGCGGTCTTCCTGCAGCTGGCCAAAATTGATGGTCTCCACCACCGTTCCCTCTGGGCTCTGCCTGGTGAGGGATACTTCCTGCTCATCAGCACTCTCTAAAAAGCCGCCGGCCAGCATAATGGCATCAAGGATACTATCACCGTACTTGTACTGATAGTAGCCAGGACGCTGGACTTCTCCTAACACAATCACGCCGCGGGTAGCACGGGGCACGATGATCACATCGCCGCTCTGGAGAGGCAAATTCTCAGGAAGGAAGCGATTGCTCATCAGCTCTCGGAAGTTAAACGTCAAAACTTCGGCGCCTTGCTCTGTTTCCCTGCTGAGGGACACCTGCTCCTCCAGGGCATCTGCAGTTAAACCGCCGGCGTAGCCAATTGCATCCAAAAGCCTGTCACCGCGGCGGAACTGATAAGAACCGGGTTTCTCAACCTCGCCAAGGACGAGAACCTGCCTGCTTCCCTCAGCCACGTAAATGACATCGCCTGGCAGCACCTTTTCGTTCTGCAGGCCCAAACGCTCCAGGGCACCGAGATCTATTACTGCCGCCACCCCATCCCTAAGGAGGGTGAGCTCTTCACCTGCGCGATCGGAGGTTCCACCAGCTTTGGCCAGGAGATCCAAGATCCTAGTCTGCTCCCGCACCTCAAAAGAACCGGGGCTGCGCACTTCGCCCAGCACCAAGGCATTCTGATAACCTTCAGGCACGAAGATCAAGTCGTCGGGCTGCAGAGTAGGATTATCCCCTCCAGGCCTGCCGCTGAGGGCCGGTTGGATATCGGCTACTAGAATCTCCTGCTCCACTCCGCTGCGGGTAATGGACACTGCAGTGGCGTCACCCGTTGGCAGCAGTCCTCCTGCCCTAGCGATCAGATCGATGAGGCGGGCTTCACTATGTAAAGGATAAATGCCTGGATTTCTCACTGCCCCCAGCACCATAACCTGCTGTTTCTTGGGGACGAAAACCACATCGTTGGGTTGGAGATGAACTGCTTGTCCTCTACCGGAGAGCAGCTCCTGGACATCAACTAGGCGTTCGACTGCTGCAGAGCCCGTGTGGCTGGTTACTACGACCCTTTCAAGATCAGCAGTGTCCAGCGCTCCGCCAGCCATGGCCAAAAGGTCAAGGAGGCCCTCGCCGCGCCCTAGATCATAACTTGCCGGGCTGCGCACTTCGCCGAAGATTGCCACTCGCCCGGATGGTGGAACAAAAACCAAATCTCCACTCTCGATGATCGGATTGGACTGCGCGTCTCCAGCTGTCAAAAACTTGTTCACATCTATGTGCATCACTTCCGTACGCTCCGTGCCAGAAGCATCCAAGACGTAGCGGGTCACAGTTACTCCGCTGAGATCAGCGGTGGTGGTGGGTCCACCCGCGAGGGCTAGAACGTCTGAGAGGCGGGCTCCCGCTTTGAGCTGGTAGTATCCAGACTCCCTCACTTCACCCAGGACCTGCACATGCAGGGTGCGGAACTGAGTCACGATCACTGTTACCTGCGGTTTCACGATGAACTCAGCCAGAAGGCTCTGCAGTTCTGCCCTGACTTCCCTTGGAGTCTTATCCACCGCCCACAGGTCTCCCACGAGGGGAAAGGAAAGATAACCATCAGGTCTTACGGCGACTTCCGTCGTCAGGTCGGCATGGCCCCACACTGTAATGCGGAGCACATCCCCTACACCCAGAGTGTACTCACCAGCTCCAGCCGGCGCCCCCGCAGCCATGAGCGCCAACACTAACACGGCCAGCACCATAACTCTCCTCAGTCTCTTCATCTTACCGCCACCTCAGATCAGAACTAGTAAAGGATTTCGAGTATTACAAAACAAGAACCGTGGAACCCTTCGGACCGCGGTTCTCAAGACCGAACATTAAAGCAGCTATTGGTTGAGGGCAGGCCGAAAATAGAAGCCCAAGACAGGTACAGCCCGCTCTGTCTCCACATAGAACTGAGTGTTAGCCTCGATCTGCACGTCTTTGCCCCGAACGAAGTACCCACCCACAAGCCCAATGGGCCCTAGGAGGATAACCCCCGCCATGCTGGCACCGGCAGCCAGTTCCAGGGAGCGGTTCTTTTCGGTTGCCCGCTCATCAACCCGGAGGCGTACTAGCGTACCATCCAGTGCAGGTACATAGCCAAAATCCACCAAGACGCGTCCATCCATACCTAAGCGTCTAGCGGCGGTCACTTCAGTAACCCTGGCCACACTCGTAGTGCCCGCTGGTATAACAACCCTGCCGTCAATCATAACATCCTCTGTTACCCTGTACACTATCTCATCGCCGACTTGGGCTGTGGCGGAATCCACTGTCTTGTTCAGTGCCACCTTGACCAGAGTCTCCGCTGGCAAAGTGACTTTTTTCACATCCAGTTTCGTAGTACCCCAGATGTCCATCATCAGACGCTCGGCGCGCTCTGAGATGTTTCCTTCCCGTTCTGCACCGTAGAGCACCATCTCCAGCCCTTGGAGCCGCTCGATCATGGGTTTTTCCCCTGACAGAGTCGCGGAGAAACCCCATTCCGCCAAGTTCAACAGCAGGTGCAGGCCGCCATCGCCATCCTGATCCTGCAGGAAGGTGAGCACCCTGTCAATACGCATCAGTACTGCACCAGATTGGGTTTGTCCGTAAATATGCAGCTCAATCTGCTCAATACGCTCGAGGAGCGACCCTTCTTGGGCTTGTCCATAGAGCATTTCTTCCACGATCTCCAAGGATCTCAGGGGAGTAACATTCGCTGACATTGTAGAGGGGATAAGTGCCGACATCAATAGTAAACACAAAGCCACGGCAATGCCTTTTTTCAAAATCGATCCCTCCATGTGTGGGTCTAGAACTTTATGGAAAAGGCAGCTTCCGCTTCTGCTCCTAAATCCCTTTCCATGCTGCTGAAATCGATGAGCCGATAGTTGAAATGCAGGGAGCTATCGTTAAACAGCTCGTAACTCAATCCGAGCTCAGCCACATTCCTACTTATAGAAGATTCACCATTTATAGGACCAAGTCCTCCTAGCTCGCTGAAATTCCACTCCTGGGTCATGCCCAATCTCACCTGGCCGCGATTCATGGGTACGGTCAGCCCTAATGAAGTGACCAGGGGAGCATCGTCCAGATCAGAAGAGCCATTTTGCAGCCTTTCCCGCAATTTGTAGCCGGCACTCAGGGTGAACATATTCGCCCAATCCCAGCTCAAATCCACAGACGTGCTGGCAGTTTTCGGCACCAGCTGAGGGTCAACCGCTAGATCCACCGCAGTTTGGAGCGATACATCGCCCATCTTCACAGAGAGGCCGTATCCCGCTCCCCCATCAGCGGTTGTCCCTTCCTTGGAGCTTCCGGCAGGGTTCGGCCTCAGGCTTCCGCTCACTTCTAGCGCGCCGATCTGCAGGGCGTTTTTTTCCTCACTGCTTGGCTCCTGGGCCAGAAAACGGGAAGCGGGAGGCAGCAGGCGTCCTGACGGGGAAAACTGCCCTGTCCACAGGCTGCGGGGCTCCTGCGTCCCAGCTCCTGTGTCCATGACGGCTTCAGCCTGTTCTGCACCTAAAACCCGACTCGGCTCCGCTTTACGTGCCGCGGCCAAGGCCTGTTCTGAGTAAAGCAGAGGCCGGTTGGCAGGAAGAATACCCCGTTCTTCTGCTGAGTTTTGAGCAAAAAGCAGATTAAAGTCCTGGATAGCATAGCCAAGGACCTCAAGTTCAGCGCGGAACTCTAGAACCAGGCGGTACAGGGCCTCCACTTCGGTGATGGTAAAGGCCTTCTCTGGCTCTACTCTCTGGTTGTAAGTAAAGATCATGTCGTCCAGATAAACATTGCGGCTCACGCCGAAACGGCGGGAGTCCAGGCGATCCTCGCCGCCCAGATGCTGCAGCAGACGGGCCACCAGCAGCGCAGCTTGGCTGCGGTTGGGTTCCTCAGGCACAGCAAACCCAGGGACACCTCTGCTCTCTCCTAGGGCGGCAATGGCCTCCAGTGCCCAGCCCACGTCTTGTTCACCGCTGCCAAAGGGAGAGTTAGCCGACGCGGCCGCGCCCCAGGCACCGAGCACAGTACAGACCAGGAATGCCAAGGCCAATATGCGGCGCATAACTCTCCCTCCCTTCGAATTTTCACATCAAACTTTATTTCTCCAAAAGCTAGCGAAAACCTTCCCCAGTAAGGACTTTCCAGGATGTGACAGCCGCTTAGGTGGATCCCTTTTTCCCTGCGATGAAGCGTTGGGCGAGAATCACTGCCACTAAATCATCATAGGGTTCAGGCGGCGTCTGCATACTAACGGGAATCAGTTTGCGCCAACTCCTGGGTGGATGGTCCCGCCAGTAACGATCCCTTGCCTCTTCAGAGGAAAAGCGCTCATCCACTGTGGCTGCGGGCACGTGCGGCAGGCTGTCCCCAACTTCCCTCACCACTTCACCGGATCCAGTCCCGTCACCTATAACTATTTGCTCAACCCCGTATTCGTGCACCCACTCCTTCACCACGCCCAAGTATTGTGCGCGCGCTGTAACCTTTCTAACCAAAACCGCATCCCCATCTACCACTGCGAGCCCACATTTGTCCTGCCCAGGATCAATGCCCAAGACGATCATTTAATCACCACCCTGCACCCACAGCTTTCGTGTTTTCACCATC
>JGI24500J29687_10011824_pt1 | contig 10138 bp, 21 predicted proteins | sample BioPla2RNA1_FD_29687 | JGI IMG/M metagenome (IMG submission 29687) | reverse complement strand
GCCTCGTCTGCGACATTAACATAATCGTCTTTTTCGTGGGGGCGGGTTACCATGTTTAGCCGCAATAGTATATCTTCCCTAGCTAAGCTCCGCTGTAATGCACCGCCCGCTTGCCGCCTTAGAAGCATATCGGCTAGGGGCCCTTGCACGCCCATAACGTCTAGGTAATTCTCCAGGCGCAGGTAGCCCTCGGCATCATCGCTTAGGATAACTTCCTTGCGTTCTTGTATCGTTTGCTTGGCGGCCATCATGGCCAGGAGCCCCTTAAGTTGCTCCGAGGGTGTAACTATTATATCATCGCTCATTTGGGGATCACTCCATAGAATGGTTTAGATAACTTGGGTTGCCACCAACTAGGGAGCTGATTATACAGCATTTCCCAGGTAGTAGAGCAGTAAGACCAGCCTTTAGGATGCTTAGAGGGATTGGCTCGGCGGATATTATCGAGAGCGGCATTAGCGATAACTTGGCGAGTTTTTATCTCGGGCCGCTCAAATTCTAAGCTCATAGCGTCCATTTGCTTATGAATAATATACGTATCTTGAGATTGCACAATTGAAAAATCCATCATACTACTATTTTGTATTGTCAGGGCAAAAAATAGTTCGTGATGGCTGGCGATAGTAAGCAATTTCTGGATATTCTTATTCGCCATAGTGCTATGATCACGAGCGGCCACGAGCCAGGCGGCATCGTCGATAGCGACTATATCACGGCTCGGGTGTATCACTTTAGGTATATCTTCGAGATTGTCAGGCCAGCGCACGGCTCGGTAATGCGAAGGGTAATTTTCATTTACGAAGTCGGGCGGATAGTTGATTAAGGCGATATTCCGCCCCTTAAAGGGGGCGGTGTTTAGGATCGCATGCATTGTTACAGTCTTGCCATGTTGCCCCGTACCAATGAATAATAATACGCCATGGCGAACACTGGCCAGCCGTTTGCATAGGCGGGATTGGCTAAAATCAATCATCGCCGCCCTCGGTTTCCTTGCGTGGTTTAAGAATATCGTTTACTTCGGCGGAGAAGCGGCCTATATGCTCTTGGGCCAGGTCGATAGCGTGTATATCCAGTTCAGACGTAAGAGCCAGGTTAGCCCGCTTAGTGCTTATCAGATCGTCAATCATCGCCCCGTATCGTTCTGGAATGCTGGCTATCATTATATCTGAATATTCGCCCCCCGCTGGATAAGTAGCGACATTTGCGGCAGGGTCATAATCCTTTAGAATCTCAACGCTGACACCTTGGGCCGTCCTAAAAGGCATGATGGGGCGGCCGATTATCTTAGCATCCTCCCAGCGTTTGCGGCCGATCACGAGGGGCGACACCCTGGCGGTTTCCACGTCCACCACGAGAACCAGCTTAGCATCACGGGCGGTTATCTTACTTCCCCAATACCACCAGACTACACACCCAGCCCCGAGAGCTACTAAGAATATCGGGCGTAGCCCGAAGTAATAGATAGCCCCCCCGATAAGAGCGATCGGGATAAGGTAGGTAGAGCTGGTTAATCTGTCAAGTATACGGTCGCCGAGAGAGCCATGAAAGGCCCTAGGCTCTTGCGGCTCGGGCTCGGTTTCTTCTTGTTCCTTCTTAAAAAGCCGTGTAGTAATCTTCATCAATGCGCCTCCTCCAATACGGTATTATGAAAAGCGAAGGAACGAGAGCGCAGAGGATGCACCCTATCGCCGTTTCCCGTTCTTGTTGGGTTAAATAAGATTTTTCGACTGTGATCGTGTCTAAAACTTTTTCATACTCCCAGGCCGCAGTAGAATTAGCGGCGATTGTTACGTTATAAGTAACGGTTTTATCGCCTATTTCCCAAATAAAACCTACTTTACCACTATCGGCAGGGAGCGTATAAGAGTACTCATAGAGGCCAGCAGATAGTACTTCATCAAGTACTATCGTGCCATCGGGCGCAGTGTGCGATACGTGAGTATCGGCCTTAATCCAAAGCGTCCATGTTATGGACGGATAGGCGACTGTTGCTTTATCGGTTATTCCCAGGATCAGGCCGCCGTTGCCCGTCGTGGATTGTCCGATAAGAACGTAATCGGCATCTGATGGGGCGGCCTCGGCATCAGCTATAAGCAGTATCGGAGAGGCTACGAGGGCCACGATTGACAGTAAAAAAATAATCTTAAAAGGTTTCATCGGCGGCCCTTCTTCTTCTTCTTAATGTCCAGGACACCCCAGATCACTAGAGATCCCGCCATGGTGTCTAACAATTTGGCTACGAAGCTTGGGGCGTAGTCCGTACTGCCCCAGAATAGCGACAGACCAGCCATAGCGAGCAGATCGACTATCATCGCCGAGGACAGGAACAGAGCAACGCCCAGGCCAATCTTCCAGAAGTCCATTAGGCCCGCCTCCCCCTGATAAGCGTCCAGCCGCCATATACGGCCAATAGGATAATTCCAGCCATAATCAGTATGGTGTTATCAGGGAGCGACTGCAAAGAGGGGATAACTATCCCATTGCCTAGGTCTATTATGGGTGTAGGGTCAGGGTCTACTATTACAGGGTCGCCGCCGCCTGATGGCGGAGAGGTTGTAGTAGTTCCAGCACCCAGGCCCAGGAGAGAGCCAGCAACCCAGACAACGGCTTTAGCACCGTCGATAACGTAGGAAAATGGGTTAAAAAGTTTGGATGCCATCAGCGACGGCCTCCCTTCTTCTTAGGCTTGGGCTTGTTACCCTTGGCTATCGACCATATGATAAGCACGCCCAGGGCCAGGACACCAGCCTTTAGGATCATCCCGATAAGGTCGCCCGAAGCATCGACAGCATCGGCCACAGGGGCGGCGATTTCGCCGCCCCCCAGCCCGAGTTTGCCTAAGGCCCAGTCATAAGGCGACCAGCCGATAGTATGCTGCCATATGTCCTTATCAGTAGTCAGCATCAGTCCTATATCAGCGGCGGTGATCGCCGTAAATGCGTAGCCGATAATCGGGACTAGAGGCAATACCATATTACCGCCTCTTGGTTGGTTGTACCCCCTTTAGTACATAGATAGCCACGGCGGCAATGCCCAGGCCCAGGATGATCCAGGTCAGAGAACCCAGATTGCTTAGGGCCGAGCTTATACCGCCTAGGGGGCCACCATTGCCGCCGCCACCCGTAAGAGCGGATCCAGCGGTTACACCCGCAAAGAGGCCAGCGAAGCCCGTAGCGAATCCTTTCCAGCCAATTTTAGTAGCCAGTTTTGCGAGGAGCCCAGCGGCGGCCATTTTAACGCACCGCCGTTTTTCCACGAGTAGCGACCAGATTATAGGCCATTACTGTGATCATCCCGCCCATGCCTGCCACGAACAGAGCCGCCGCCGTGCTAGCCCCCGTAAGGCCGAGAGCTACCCAGTCGAACAACTGGGTATAGGACTGAATGATAGCGGCCCCGAATCCAGCCACGGCTCCGATGGTCAAGGCGTGCCATGCGCTAAATGGGCGTTTCTTCACATACGAGGCGAGCAGCAATCCAAAAAATACGGATGCCATACCTGCCCCTGCCAACGTGTAATAATCCAATATCACTTTTACCGCCTCCTTTTAACCGTCAGGCCAGACGTAGACACCCAGGGCGTTGCGAGGATCGCACAAACGAGCAGAAGGGCCCCAGTCGCTCCAATAATAATCTCGCCATACGGCAAAACTACGCCCTCGAATGTAGAGATCCCCAGATCAACATACACAGTATCGGCGTACACATCGAAAAAGACAGATCCAACTATTCCGCTGCGAAGCTGAGCCATCTGAATCTGATTCAGATCAACAGACCAAACCGTAGGATCTACTTCAGACTGCACCAGAGAAACAGAGAACAGAGTAGACAAATTATCACCAGACAAAGCTCCGAATCTTATGTTAGCCGGAGCAGATTCAGTGACAACGGATATCTTGGAAGCTCCGCCCACCAAAGATGAAAAATCCAGATCTGCAAAGCGATAGAATACAACATCTGTTATATCCGCAGGATCCTCAAGCGTCATGATGTGTACACCGCCATTAACCGAAGCAGCGACATAACTGAAATCTGCAGTACTGGAAACACCTCCAATAGATGTCCTTACAAAGTTATTGATCTCTAGATCTTTCTCGAGTATGATCGTCTCAGCGTCATACACCTCATTGTAAGAATCGTCGACGATCGAGACGAGCGCGGGGGCCGCACAAACGAGTATTACAGCCATCATTGTCATGACGGCGGCATTACCTGGTAAGCGAAAGGCCCGTTTTATTTCATTTTTAACCTTTTTCAAAGGATCACCCCCTCCCCCCTTTTAAGGGGGGATAAGTTAGTTATTAACTATTCACCGAAGTATTAATAAAAGTTGAAATAGGGCAATACCTGCCCCTTTTAAATATTAAGACTGGGCGGCCAGTGTATCCAGGAGAGCGGCTAAATCTGGCCTTGCTTCTAAGATATTAACGGCCCGATTATAGACTATTCCTAGAGCTAATATCGCAGTATCTGCCACCTGCCCCCGAGGAATCCCCATCACGGTGGATAGCTGGGTTAGAATATGTCCAGACTGGGGCGTTATCGTAAGTCTAACTACGATCTTATTCGTACCCCGATTTACGTCCATTATTCCGCCTCCTGCTCGATTCCTGGGCCGTTGAGCATAAAGACGGGGGCTAACTCGTCTTTTGCTTTGGGCTCGTAAAAATGGCATTCTATGGTATTGCGAACGGGACAATCGAAAACGTACACATTGCCCGCAGGCTTGCATCGTGCGCAGGTCTTACATAATCCACCTATGGCGAATTGGTAACGGATCATAGGCAACGCCCCCAATTCATGGTTACAAAATAATCAACTTCCGATTTTACGTAGCCTTTCAAAAACTCCCGATAGGCTAGGGGTTCCTGTCGGAATTTTTCGGGTAAATCTTCTTTGCAATCTTCTAGTAACTCGGCCAATCTGTCGATTATATGGGGCCATGGGTCGGCCTTTGTCTGATGGGCGTAAATGTAGATTGCAACTATCCAATCGGATTTTATCTCATGCGATATAACCGCATCAAGCATCCAATCATTGGCGTCTTCATGGCTAAAAAGGATTTCCTTATTAGCCACGTTGCTTTTAGCGGGGTTCTTTATATACTCCGCACTACCCCCCTTATTAGCCACCATTACAACACCCCCGCCTTACGAAGTCCGTTAATTAGGGTCATTCTGCTAATTCCATCAAACTGCGAAGCTAGGGCCCGCTGTGAAATGTCGGGATCGTCCCGAAGAATCGCTTTAGCTTTTTCAATTTGATAGGGGGTAAGCTCTTTGGTGGGTCGATTGCAAACTTTACCCTCGGCCCGTGCCCTCTCCATGCCGATTAAGACCCTCTCCGAAGTCTTAGCGGATTCCAGCTCCGCAAAAACGGCGGTTATTTGCATCATGGCCCTACCCATGGCGTTGCTGGTGTCGATTGCTTCAGAAGTTAGGATTAAATCGACACCGATTAACCGCAGATTGTCCACGAATCCCACGGCTTCCATTAGGTTGCGGTGCAATCTGTCCAATTTGTACGCCATTATCGCATTAAATCGGTGGGCTTTGGCATCCTTTAGCATTTGCTGGTAGGCATCCCTACCCTTCACGGTGCGCCCGCTGGCCTTATCCACGTATTCCTTATGGATTTCGTGGCCGTAGGCCTGGGCGATAGCCCGCAGGTGCCTTAGTTGAGTTTCTGGATCCTGTTCTTTGTCCGTAGTCGATACACGGGCATATAGGGCTACCTTCACAATACCACCCCAATCTTACGGGTTATTTGGCCCTGGCCTGCCTCTGCCAGAAACTCGTTAAAATCCTCTAGTGTAGAATTGAGATCGTACTCCATTACCCCGCCGTCTATGTCTACGGCATCATCGGTTAGGGACGTGTATAGATTGTAATACACGGCCCCCAGGGGCTCTGGGCCTTCATCGTCGCCCCAGTCCTGGGCTAGCCATTCGTGTAAAAAACCCATTGGCGGCACCAACATAGTCGATTCTAATGGCGTTCTCCTGAAGGCCTTTAGATAAAGGCCGTTGTCCAGGCGATAGATTCCTTCATATTCCATAGGGGCCAGTTTCTGGCCCTCTAGCTCGCTTATGGGGATGTCCACAATGCGGTATATATCCCCGTCCAGGTTGTATTTTTTACACATACTTACAACTCCATAACTGAAAATCTCGGATAGGTCGGCGTTCCAAAAACCAAAAGGGCCGAGGGGAACGGGGCACTATTCGCCCCCCCCCCAAACTTTACACGTCCCCGTATAAGGCGTATTTCCGAAGCACGCATAGCGTAATCGTGCCACCATGCCGTATCTGTCCTAGAAGCAACCAGACAAACGCAGATCGTACCTACATTGTCCTTAGATTCCAGGTAGGCTTTCCTTATAAAATCGCCAACGGCACGGCCATAAGGGGGATTACACCAAACTCTATGGCCCGCCCAGGGCTGGGTAAGGCCGTTTATTTCCTTTGTGAAATAACGGGGACATTTGGCATTTTCCGCCGTGGCGCAAACGTCCAGATTAAACTTAAATTCTGCATCCAAACGGTCAAAAAGGGCCTGGGGCGTTGCCCATTCGTCCGTATTGCTGGAAAAATGGGCCTTGGCTTCCTGGGGGTTCATTGTCTGGCCCCCGCTTTTTCCTTGGCTTTTGCCTTAATTTTGCAACGTATAATCTCCCAGACGAAAACCGTATTTGGATTGTCGATATTGGAAGAATTGAGATCGCAGACTTCCAGGGCCTCGGCATCCGTCAGGGCGGACAGATTGTTATCCCAAAGCCTCTGGGCCCTAGCATAGAGCTGGATTATTGGGGCGGATTTCAACGGTACATACCCCCGTTATCCTCTTCTATACTGCCCCTCGGCGGTATTGGCTGATATTTCAAACTCTCGGCCTTAGTCTGCTCTGATAGAATCAAAGCGTTTATTTTCTGGATCTCCAGGATGTCAGAAAGAAGCTGGCGTATCTCTGCCCCTTCCTGGCGTAAATCGCTATAACTTCTTTCGACATCTAAGAAGCGGGTTGGAAGATTCGCCATTAGCTTTACTTTTGCTTCCTCTTCCTCGATTCCCTCGGATAGCTCTAGCTCTGGTTCCCCGCCAGAGCAATCTACGAAGCAATCCCCGCCTTCTATGTGAATATCCTTATCAAAGTGCCTAATAAGGCCGTGGTCGATAAGCGGATAGTGCATTTTACCCCTTTTTTCAGGGTCGCTTAACTGCCATCCAGACAATCGCAATAGTTCAGCCAGAAGTTCCGCACGGTCTAAAATTGCGGATTCTGCCCGTTCTTTCGTAAAAAAGTCTGGATCCATGTATATGCGCTTTGGATAAAAGGCGAAAGATTGAGCCCCACGGTTGCCATGGCGATAAGTGAAGGTTAGATCCTGCCCGTAAAGCCTTACGTGGCCTTTGTATTGGGTTGCGCCCTGGGGATTCTTTACCTTCGATTCCCAGTATCCGACAGTGAAGCCCCGCTTATCTCGGATGGTGTCGAAGTTCCCGACTTTGCGGATTTTGAAGATTATAGAGCCCGAAAGGTGTAGGGCAATCCATCCATCACGTGGGGCGGGGTGGGTGTAATTTCGGACACCCCCACCGTAATTTACGATTCCGTGAGTGTCTGGCTGTGTCGGTTCTTCATAGCAAATAGGGTTCTTTGTCCCAGGGATCTGCCGTAGCTCCCCGTAGTAAATTAAGCGGTCTCTGACTGAGTAGATCGTAGAGGCTGATTTACGAAGGGATTTAGCTATACTATGGGCTGACTGGCCCGATAGTAAACGTATCTTAACTTTTTCCTCGATAGAGGACAATTTACGGTGGGTCAGGCCGACACCCCCCGAAGAATTTTAAGGGGGTATTTTCCCCTCGTAACTTCCACCGAAAAAGGGGGGTAACTTACGAAAAAAACACCCAGGGCGTTTCTTACATTTCTATATCCCGTAGGGATATAGGGGTTACGAAAGTAAAAATTTAGGTGCAGGGGATGGTTAATGCCCGATAGGTGCGTAATCGTTCCTTTTTCTCTATTTTCTGTCATTTTTAAACCGCCTCTTTCTTTCGGCGGAGGTCTGCTCTTCCATGGAGTTCTTGACCTTCGCGGGCGATTTTTTCCCTTATGGCCTGGCGGACAAAATCGGATTTATTGATTGCTCTTTCATTACGGACAATCTCATTTATTCTTTCTTCATCACATTTAGTTATGACAACAGACATTATTACCATAATATGATTATAATCGTACTTGATATAAGTATATTGCCCCTATTGCGGATCTGAATCCACAGGAACCCCATATTGTCCCCATTGCGGGAAAAAGGTCTAGTCTGGCTCATTTAGTCGGGCTCACAGCCAGATTTTGGGTTTCCTTAACACCAATCCCCCCCGTAGGGGGGGATTGGATATTAACATTCGAGGCCTCGTCTGCGACATTAACATAATCGTCTTTTTCGTGGGGGCGGGTTACCATGTTTAGCCGCAATAGTATATCTTCCCTAGCTAAGCTCCGCTGTAATGCACCGCCCGCTTGCCGCCTTAGAAGCATATCGGCTAGGGGCCCTTGCACGCCCATAACGTCTAGGTAATTCTCCAGGCGCAGGTAGCCCTCGGCATCATCGCTTAGGATAACTTCCTTGCGTTCTTGTATCGTTTGCTTGGCGGCCATCATGGCCAGGAGCCCCTTAAGTTGCTCCGAGGGTGTAACTATTATATCATCGCTCATTTGGGGATCACTCCATAGAATGGTTTAGATAACTTGGGTTGCCACCAACTAGGGAGCTGATTATACAGCATTTCCCAGGTAGTAGAGCAGTAAGACCAGCCTTTCGGCGATTTTTTGGGAATCGACGTCCTGCATCATCCCCTTGAATCTTTTGCATCTGACGGCGAAGGTGCCGTCGGGGAGGGCGACGTCGCCGAACCACGACTTGTCCAAAGGGTCGTAGGAGCCGAAATATTCGCCTATGTGCCTGGTCAGGGCGATCCTTTCGGCTATGCCGCCGATCCTGTCCCCGGCAACGTCGATGACGACGTAACCCGGGCCGGATGAAATGGGGCGGGAAAGGGGGTCTTCGGCCGCGGCGCACCCGATCGCCTCCGTGGCGCACATGGATGCATGCTCGCCGGACAGCTCGAAGAAGTACTCCGCCCTCATACGGACGGGATGCCCCCTTTCGCTTTATTATTTGTTTCCTTCTCTCATTCAATCCACGATGCCGTTCTCGGTCACGGCGAAGACGGCCTCGCCCTCGGGCAGGTTGGGGGAGTCCACGAGCCTCGCCACCCTTTTCCCCGCCTTGCCCTTTCTCAGGTACAGGCGGAACGTGGCGGTGTGGCCAACGATGTGCCCGCCGATGGGTCTGTTCGGGTCACCGAAGAACGCGTCGGGCTTCGCCGAGACCTGGTTCGTCACCGCTATGACGGCGTTGTTGAGGGTGGCGAAATCCAGCAGGTCGTGCATGTGGCGGTTAAGGATCTGCTGCCTCTCGGCGAGGGCGCCCCTGCCGATGTACTCCGCCCTGAAGTGGGACGTCAGGGAGTCGACGATGAGGAGCCTGACCTTCTTCTCCTTGGCCAACTGCATCGCCTTGTCCACGAGGAGGATTTGGTGCTGGGAGTTGTACGCCCTGGCGACGTGTATCCTTTTCAGGGTCTCCACCGGGTCCACGCCCAGGTGGGTGGCCATCTGCACTATCCTCTCCGGCCTGAACGTGTTCTCGGTGTCTATCATTATGATGTCGGAGTCCAGCCCGCCCCGCTCCAGGGGGAGGGTGGCGTTGACGGCAAGCTGGAAGCAGACCTGGGTCTTGCTGCTGCCGAACTCGCCGTAGAATTCCACGATGGCCTGGCTCTCGAGCCCGCCGCCCATCAGCTCGTCGAAGCTCTTGGAGCCGGTCGTGAGTTTGTTGATCGTTTTCCGGCGTTCAAGGATCTCCTCGCCCGTCTCGAAGCCGCCGACTTCCGCGATCAGCTTCGCGCCCTCCACTATGTCCAGGGCCTTCTTCTCCCCGAGCTCGCATTTCTCCGCGAGGACGGAAGGGGACGCGACGGCTATCGACATGAGATCCTTGTATCCGGCGTCGGAGAGCTTCTCCGCAATCGCCGGGCCGACTCCAGGGATGTCCTCCAGGGTTTTCTTGCTCA
>JGI24500J29687_10015602_pt1 | contig 10148 bp, 4 predicted proteins | sample BioPla2RNA1_FD_29687 | JGI IMG/M metagenome (IMG submission 29687) | reverse complement strand
CTTGTTTTTTAATTAGCTTGTGAGTTGTATGATTGTTGGATAATCTCCATCACATCATCAAGTTGTGTTAGATCTTCCAAGAACAATTCGCAATCACCGTTGCCCCATCTGCCTAAACCAGTAATGTCTCGGCATATTCCTTTCGGATCTTTAACATCGGTAAATTTCATATTGATTGATATTCTCAATCTCTTTTCTTGGAATACTATGTCAACAAAGTTGGTTTCAAGTTTATAAGCAACATAAAGCTTCTTAAACTCTTTTTTAACACCAGAAGAAAGGTTCATAATTCTGGTATCTAACTTCTCAAACAGCATCCTAGTAAATGGATTAGGCTCGTAAGTTTCTAATGAATATTTCGGGCTACTATCCTCAGCCCCTGCTTGATATGGTGCAAGTTCTTCCTCAGTTAATGTAGGGAATGCCCATATTTCTAAAGCTTTCTTCAAAAGAATCTGAGCTCTTTCTTGGATTTGTTCTTCCGTCCAATGAGTTTGAACCACAACATAAGTGTTAAGTCTAACTGCTGTTTCTCTAAAACCACCAGTCATGGTCATCTTTTCCATAAAAGGCTTATCACTCATTTCTGAGTTATAACCAGTTAAGGTAAGGTTACCAATAGTGTGTAAGTAAGTATCGTGAACTCTTTGCCATTCAGGACCAAGCTCTGCAATCCATTCTGCACTTAAGTGATCGTTTTGTGGCATGATGTGTTCAATTGTAAGATTTTCAATGATTACAGGTGATTTGTTATCGTAGTTTTCCAATCTGTCAAGAAGGTAGTTTCTGTTTCTAATCTTGTAGATTTCTTTTGTAACAAAAGCTTCACCAAACTTCTTATCAGAAGGGAATTCCTTATAGTCGTCTCTATTGATAAAGAATGCCTTAACAGAATTCAAATAATCATCTTTTCTGATTTCATTCTCAAGCGTAGCAAATGTTTTGTTTAGCGAGTTAGTCGGAATATCACAAATGCTTCTTCTAAATACATAGCTAATGCAAAGTCTAATGATTTCGATTAAATCATCGTAAGACAACTGATAGTTCCCACTCTTGTAATCACGAATAACTGTCATCAAGAACGGATTTGCAACTGCCATATTCAAAGTTTGAATTTCTTTAAACAATGATTGTAACTTCGCATCGCTATTTCTAGCAAAAATGATATCTGTGTAAATCACTGCACATTCATACAAATCTCTGCACAAATCTTCGTTGGAACTAAACTTACAGTTGACCTTCCAAGCCTTGAATTCCTCATATACATTACCGATTTTAGGAATTCTGTGCATTTGCATTGTTAAGTAATCTCTGAAGAATGAGTCCATGTTGTCATCTTGATTTTCATGACCAAACAACTCTTCAAATGTACGCCAAAGGTTATCGTATAGATTTTGTTGTGCATCTTTATCCATACCCATAAGAACATAGTTTCTTATTAAGTCGGATTGCGACAACTCTTTACCTGTGGAGTTCAAGCTTTCAAAGATGGCTTGTGGATCATCATGGTCTCTTTCGAGCGTGATAATAACTATTTGCAATTTACCCGTAGCTTCAAAAAGCAACTGAGGATTGATTTCGTTCTTTGCAATTTGAGTTTTGAAATAATTGTATGCTGTAAGAAGCTTAGATTGAGTGCCTTCTTTAAGTGGCTTTTTCTCAATTAACGCTATTAAAACATCCCTATCCTCATCCGTTAAAAGAAGCTTATATTTGTTGTCTCCACTTTCATACTGATTGGTTAAGAAGGAAGTGTTCAATTGGTTAATATTAATGCCAGATTCCTCTGTAACGCTATCACGAAGAGCAATCAAAACCAAAGTTAAAGTAGTCAATCTTTGCTGACCATCAATAACCATGTATTTTTGAACTCCTGTAGGAGCAGTTTTTTCTGCAATACAAACGATAGAACCCAAGAAGTGTCCTTCACGATTTTCTTTTTGCATTGCTACAATGTCATTCCATAATCTTTGACACTGAGGAAGTTCCCAGCTATAAAGTCTTTGATAAACTGGGATTAGATATTGCTTCAACCCATTTAGCAAGTTGAATATATTGCCTTTTCCTGCATCCATGTTTTTACCTCCTTCTGTCTTAGTCGCTATAATTTCTAAAGTTTTCAGCCTGTTCTAATACTTTTTCATATACTTCAACGTTCCATTCAGGCGGATATCCGTTTTCGTATAGTAAGACGATTAAATCCATGTTCAATTGGCTCTTAATATCATCTCTAGTAGACCAGTCTGCGTATTGTGCCTTGTCATCGACTAACTTTTTGATTTCCTTAGCAAGAGCTAAGCATTTTTCATCTTCGTAAGGGAATCCATGTGTATCTCTTACTTTAATTAAAATGTCATAGAATGCCTTTTCTTCAAACGTGATTCCCATTTCTTCAAAGGAAGTTTGGTCTTCTTTAAGAAGATTAAGGATATTCATTAACTGCTCTGAAAGGTCATCAACGAAGTCTGCGACAACTTCACTTGTGAATATCAGTTTATCACGAGTTGATTATTCAATTCCTAAAGCTTTTATTACTGCATCTTCAGGACTACTATAAAAACTCAATTGAAATTTAGCAAACAAATCAGCTGGTACAGTTGCAATATCAACTGCACTACTCATCGGTATCAAGATTCGCTTAGCTCCAGCATCAAATGCAACTTGTAAAACTGATGCTAGTTCCTCAACTTTATTTAATGTACCACCTATACTCATAGAACCTAATACTACGAGTTGAGATTGAATTGGTCTATTTAATGCACAACTACAATAACCAACTAATGCTGCAAGAGAAATATTACTATCCAATCCAACTCCTTGACAATCTTGGATATGCATTGAATAATCTCTAGAATCAATCATTATAGTTTGATTTATATGTTTGGCATTTGATCTAAAATAATTCTGAGCCGTCTTAAGTGACTCTTTTGCATCTTTTGAGGTAGACATTCCAAGAACTTCAAACTTACCATTACCATCAGTGATTGTAGTTTCTAATTTGAACAAGCCTTTCATGCCATTACTTCCATTAGCAATCGTGTAGATATGCCCTGGTTTTCCAACACCTTCGGGAATTAATTGCCCACCACCTTGTTCTAGTACTGGGACAAATTTTTCTTCCATATCTGCAAGTTTAATATAAGACATTTGAACATCATAAAATTCCATTCCACCAATTTTCTTTAACTGTTCTTTAACTCTACGTCTGCCTTCAATAGCATATTTTAATATCTCTTCAATGTCTTCTTCTGAGTACTTGCCATCAGGATAAATAATCTTAGTCAATCCTGACACCATTTTTCTTACTGCAATTGTATCTCTTTGATTCAAACATCGTCCTAACTTGAAATACTTATCAAAAGAGTCAGTTTGAGGAATTTTTCTCATTTCTCTCATAAACTCTGCAATGTAGTCAGAAATAAATCCGTAATTATCGGTGAAGTATTCAGGTCTCATCTTAGGTATTTCCCATCCAGGAATGTAAGAATGCATACGATCAAAGAATGCACTATCAATCATAGCTTCTGGGAATGGTTCAAATAAATGAGATGTTTTTAATAACGAATCAACGCTCTGGTTGATGTTTCCAACAAAGACCATTGATGCATTTGCTTGAATTGCATCTTTACCTCTTGCAAATGATCCAGATGCCATATAATCCTTCATAATTTGAACACCATCTTTATCTTTGAAAGAAATACCAGCTACTTCATCAAATGCAACTACATCCCAAATGCCAACTAGTCCAACCTGTCTTCTACTCATATTATAGAATAGGTTAGCAACAGTTGTTTGACCACCTGAAACTAATATTGAGTTAGGAGAAAGTTCTTTATAAATATGAGATTTTCCTGTTCCTCTTGGACCCAATTCACAGATATTAACGTTATTTTCAACTAATGGAACTAATCTAGCTAACAAATGCCATTTAACTCTATACTCGAATTGAGTTGGTTCCATACCACAAGAACGAAGAATAAAATCAATCCATTCATCTTTAGAAAATTTATGTCTTGCTTCAATAATTTCATTTTTATCTAAATTAGGCATTTGAATTGGTGTAATATCATTAATGATGAATGGGCTTTGTTTTCTATCATCTTCACTAAATAAATATGAAAGATCCACAATACACCAGATTCCACCAGCAAGTAGTTTTTCAAATTCTCTTACATATTTAGGATGAACCTGAATGCTATGAATACCTAGAAAAAGGAAATCAGCTTCAAACTGGTCATTCTTTTCATTCAATTTGACATTTACTTTATCAATGACGGTATGACTTCCATTTTCTTTAATTTTAGCTTTTATCTTCTCAGCCTCATCAGGTCTTACATAATGTTCGGATAATATGTTTTTTACGGTGTTAATGCCTTGTTCGATTTCATTTTCATCATCGGAGGTACAATATGTGCCCAGCAAGTACTCTAAAACATAAGTTGGCACATTCGCACTATTCTTAATTTTCTTTGTAGCACCTTTCGGTACTACTCTTCCTGAAAATAATTCAAAAACTTTTTTATCTAAAGTATCCATATAGTTCCTCCTTAGAACATTTTGAATTGAATAATATCAATCGTAAACTGCTCTTTTTCAATATACTCATCATCACTTTCGGCATTTTTTAACACTAAGAAATAAGGCTTATTGCGATCAAATTGAATGTTTTTTAATGTAAATCTAATTTTTGTAATTCTAGATTCAGGATCATCACTTGAAGAGTTAGCAACAAACTTATATTCATTAGAGACTTTTTCTCCAATATCATCAATGATATATGTCTCGCATGAAATAGCTAATTTGTTCTCTTCAACTTTTTCCATCTGCTCAAACTCTAATGTAAAACTTCTATTAGTGATTTTACGAGTAATACTCTTTAGCATCACTTTAACTGGTCTTGCAACTTGTACATCCACTCGAGAGCGAAGTTCACTTACATGAATAATTGGAACAATTGTTTCCTGAAGTGAAGGTCCACCATGTATATATTGAATTCCACTCCCTTGCGTCTTAAAAAGGTCATATCCCCAAGGTGTCATTACTTTATACTCTCCATCTGAAACATTTGCTAGTTCGATTTCATTTGTATAAGGAATGCTAATAGTATCGTCATCTGTTAATAAATATCTTTTTGCAGTATCTCCTGCTTTAAGACTGACAATATTACTGTATTTACTTGACTCGTGAATTTCATTTCTTCTATATAAGAAGCCGTGATCAGCAGTAATGTAGAAGTTAGTGATTTGAAGATTATTGTATAACTTTTTAACTAGATTTATGATTTCTGTAATACATGTTTCTGTTACATCAAAAACTTTGGTTTCATTATGTTCACCTGCATTATCCATAACATCGTGATAAATATATACCAACGTTTTATCAGAAACATACTGTCTTAGTTCTTTTTGTGTCATACCGTTTATATCGTTGTAAGATATTGCTGCATAGTTTGGATTTTTAGCTTTTACAATTGCATCTCTAGCTGCAATACTATTAGATAACATGCCATCTACTAAAACTTGTTTATTTTCATAGCTTACTTTTTTATGCGGTAATAAACTCGCCATTCCGAATGAAGTAATCGATGGTAGGGTACTTATTTGATAGTCAAGCTCAACGCTACCTTTTAATACTTTATTAGTTTTAATTCTGTCACATACTTCTGTACCAATTTCATATCTTAAGGCATCAGAAATAATGACAAACATTTTCTTTGTCGATGTCTTTTGAATATTCATATAAAAATCATAAGACATGTTAGAGCCTAAGAAATTCCATTTATCTAATTTGGATAATGATTGGCTATATTCACTACCCAGAACATCTAAGTATTTAGCTTGATATAAACTATCAATGAGATCTATCAAATTTTCAAAAACCTCTGAAACATTCTCTATTCTGCGGAAAAATGTTATGACCCTTCGATATTCACTATCAATCTTATAATATTCAGTTACGTATTTGTCTATATACTCACTGGCAGAAAGGCCTTTCTCAATGTGTTTGTCAATTAGTCTTAGGAATCTAACAGTTGATAATAAAACACCATACTCATTCGAATATTTCTCATACCACATGGAGTTAATTCTATTCATGATAATTCTTTCAAATGTATCACAATCAAGACTGCCACTTGTTAAACTTGTAGCAATCTTTTCAATAATATCAATATCTAAACATTCGAAAGTATCTGCAAATTGAATGGCTGATATCTCTCTTGAAGATATTAATCCTTCAATTTTTAAATCAAGCGATAAACTGCTTTGTAGTTCTTCATATCGAACATCTTTTTTAATTCTCTCAATAAAAAACTTAGCGTCATTTACACCTTTATTAGTTATCAAAAACTGTTTGTAGAATGATGGAAGATTTTCAAACGGATTAGACGTATCTTTATTTTGACCTATTGTCTGTTCAATAAAATGTGTAAACATAAACTTTTTAATCAATGATTCAATTTTTAAATCACCTTCATAATTGTAGTTGTCACACACAGAATTCCAAAAATAATTCTCGAATCCATACTTAACTAATTCTTTATATTTATGATGTTCACTGTCCTCAAATGATAATTCGGTTAATATTGATTCAATTGTGTTGACCTCAGATTTAGTTAACACCGCCATCATTGCAGTACGAAGCTCATCATTTGTCGTATTATTGTTAACTTGAATGTATGAGTTTAATTTTCTGGTTCTTGCTTCATTATCAAAAAACTTAACATGATTTTCAATAACTTTTCTTAAATCTGTATTTGATATTCCTAAACGACGCATGGTTAAAGCAACAGTATCTGCATAGTACTCTTCACTATACATTAGAATATCCAAAAGCCAATTTTCAATATCAGAAGGTCTTTCAGTTGGAACATAAATTAGATAATTTGACTGAAGATCATCATGTTCTATAGTTTTCTTAATTTCAAACTCATTCTGATTACAAATTAATACTTTACAATTTGTAAATGTATCCGATTCTACATCTTCTTTAAATATACCTGGAGCGTCATACCAGAAAATTATCTTTCTTTCTTCTGCTTTCGCAAAAATAGATTCAATTTCCGTTTTAGCACCTAGATAATCTATACTTGCCATAATATGACCTCCTTTTCTACTTGATTGGTACTAATAAGTCTTTTTTCACTTTAGTTCCATTATCATTAACAATTTCAATTCCTTGGAATTTTGCATAATTTACTTTGACACCATCATCTAAATCTAAATGAATGTATTGATTCGCCATATGATCTAAAACTTGACCATATTCAATCATTTCTTTTTGTCTCGCATTAAGAAGCTTCATTTGCTTATCTAGACGAAGTTTCTCGCGTCCATCAGCCGCTTCTAAAAGAGTTCTTGTTTCATTGACTTCAACATTCAATCTTGCTGATTCATTCAAGAAATATTTAGAGTTTATCTTTGCAAGAGTGTCTTCATTATATCTATGTAAATAAACAAGACATTTGAAAGCATCGTTCTTTCCACTAGAGAACATCCAATAAATAGGTCTCTTTTGGTAAGTTTTTAAATGATCGGCATAGAAACCATAGTTCAAATAACGATTCAATGTCTCTTCTGCAGATTCGTTTTGTTTTTTTCCTAAAGCTTCAGCGATGAATTCAATATTTTCTCTATATGTGTCTTCGCCATAGATGTGTTTTATTAACTTAATAATTCTAGCAGTTAAACCATCAGCCATACCTAATTGTGTATAAATGGGAATAATGCCATCATCATCTGGCTGATATGTGACATAGTTCATAGGATTCCATTCACCACCAGCATAAGCTAAGCCATCTACGTCAAGTGAATAACGCCCCATCTCAATTCCAACAAGATATGAAATCAAATGCCTAATATCCTCACTCTCTGATGGACGGTGCAATGTAATCTCGCTATCATCAACACTTGTTGTAATTGCCCCATTTAAATTCAAAACTTTTGAGAACGAATCAGAAATATTTTCTTCATATTTTTTCATATCTGTAATTATCTGCATTTTTTTAGCACAATAATTCTCATATATTTCTTTTAACAATCCTTCTTTTATCAATGGCATTTTCTTAAAATCCCAGCTTGTCTCATATTCGTCCCAATCTTCTTTTGCCAATTTTATACATCTTGATGAAATCTCAGACACATAATCAAAGATTTCTTCATTGTAACAAACAGGTAATTCACCTATGTGACTTTCATTGTAATTTAAAGTAGGTGAAATAACTTTTAATAAATGTTCAACTATTTTTGTATTTAGCCAACCAAGCAAATACGCCTTAAAGCGCTTATCAAATAAGAACAAAGAGCCTCCTGCACCATCAAATAAAAAATCACTTTCAAAATTTCTAAATGCAGTGGAACCACTAGAAAGTTTTGTCCAGGCAATAAAATCATCAAAATATGAATCTTGATTTCTTAAGGCAGCTTTATTTTTCTTTAACTCACTACCATTTTTTCCCCAATATACAATATTTTCTTGGTTTCCATACCATTTTCTGTATTTTCCACCTTTATTATAAATCACCCAATTATCATGATTTTTTCGATTGATAATATTTGTTCTATTTAAGTCAACTTCAAACCATAGTTTTACAAAGCGGTTTACATCGCAAGTAGACATACCTTGTTTTGGTGTTCCAAAATGAGATACTGATTTACAATTCTTAAATATGTCTTTAACCTGAGGAGTAATCCAATAGGCAAAAGGCATCCCTGGAATATACTTAAATTCTGAAGAGTCACTACTATAATAATATCCACAATCTTTGTTCGAATTTGCTTCCAAAAATTTGGTGTTTTGTACAGCCATTCCTCCCCTAAAATCACTTAATCTAAAATAACTGCTATTTTTAAAAGACTTAGTATTTCGTAAGACGAATGTACATAGAGGAACTATCGCTTCTTCTAAAGCAGAATACTCTAGCTGAATCAAAGTCTCAACATGCTTCGAATCGAATATCATTTTTCTTAACTCTTCATACGATTTGATAAACATCCATACATACGGTGTCATAAATGCAGAAAAACCATTTTTTACAACGAAATCAAAAGAATGATCGATAAACATAGAGAACATATCTGCCTTACTTCTGCCATAGTTTAAATTAGCATATTCTTTCATTTGTGAATCTAAATTATTTATATTAACATATGGCGGATTAGTGATCATAACATCGTATTTTGATGATAAAATTTTAGCTTGCTTTATCAATCTTTCTAAGCACTTTAGTCCATCGTTTAAAAAAGCCGTGTTAAAAATATTTATTACAGCATTGTTTTTGATTTTTGCGACTGCTTTTTCGATTATTTCAAAATTATTGATTTTGAATCTCTGTAATGAACCTATTGTTTTGGCATCAATGAATTTTTCTACCAACCACTTAATTGATTTAACTTCCTCGTTAGAAAGAATCTTTAAATCCTGCATCTGCCTTTCATAATCATTTTTAATCAAATCTCTTGCATCCCAAATTTCATATACCTTAGGCTTTATAAAATAATTAGAATTAAAAAAACGTGAATTTTTACTTCTTGCTTTCATCACAAGAGCAAAACTAGCAAGCTGAGCTGCACGTTTATCAACATCCAATCCAACTAAATTATTCTTCAAAATTAATGTTGGTATTTCTCTGATTTGATAACCACGTTCTTCATACATCTTATAAAGAAGATCAAACACATAAACAAGAATGTGACCAGAGCCACAGCATGGTTCTATAATTCTAATTTCTTCTGGATTAACATTTTTGTATCTTATTGCATCAAGCTTTGCTTGGACATCTGCTTCTTGCTTTGCATCCTCAACATAATATTTCATCTCGGATTTTAAAGATGAATTTGGATAGCTTTCTAACCAAATACGACCGATAGAATTTTCGGCCATATATCTAACAATCCAGTCAGGAGTGAATAACTGTGTAACAGCTGCAAGATTATCTTTTGTAATTGTTTCCTTAGCTGCAAATACAGCATCTTTCTTTTGTGAAATATAGAACTGATAAAGCCATCCGATTACTTCCACATCATTCAAGAAGTCATCTTCACCAATTTCCATAAGTTTTGTGATAAATGTCTCACCCTTTAATAATGCTTTTGGAAGCAATAATTCTAGGTAATCCTGGTCTTTATCAAATAACATAGGCAAAATTCTAC
>JGI24500J29687_10048564_pt1 | contig 10155 bp, 4 predicted proteins | sample BioPla2RNA1_FD_29687 | JGI IMG/M metagenome (IMG submission 29687) | reverse complement strand
TACCTTCTATATAGTAACAATTGGAGTTCTTTTCAAAACTCCCTCCGGCGATGGCGCCACCTGTACCAGTTATTTTGCCGGAGCTGTAACAGTAAGTCGCCGTAGTCTCGTTGCTGCTAGAGCCTTCTTCTATAGAGCCGTAGATTCCCGCCACATACTCGCTCCCACTTATATCACCCCGGTTGTAGGAGTCCTTCACAGTGGTATATGCGCTGTTCGAATAACCAAAGATGCCCGCCACGTATTGAGTGCCATTAATATCGCCGAGATTGTAACAGTCTTTCACAGTGGTATCTGTGCTGTTCGAATAACCAAAGATACCTGCTGCATATTTGGCACCTTTAACACCACTGAGGTTGTAACATTCTTCCACAGCAGTGCCTCCACTACTTGAACGACCGAAGATTCCAGCTGCATAATCGTTTCCGGTGATTTTGCCTTCATTGTGGCAGCTTTTTACGGCAGTAGACCCTTTACCAGCGCCGCCGAAGATTCCCGCTGTATAGTTGTTCCCACTAATTTCGCCACTGTTATAGCAATCCTCAAAAACCGCATTCTCACGTGGGTTTGTTTCACCGACAAGTCCTCCTACATAATTGCCGTTTCCTGTGATGTTCCCGGTATTATAGCACTCCGTAAAATACATGCCCCATCCGGTATCAGTTCCACCAGAGTATAATTGAAAACTACCGCCTAGTAAGCCCCCTACATAACTATTACCGCTTACATTCCCGGTGTTATAGGACCGAGAAATTATTACATTGGTGTTTGTTTCTACCGATGTGTAAAGCCCCATCCCTCCAACAAGTCCACCGACATTCACATCACTGCCTACAATTTCGCCGGAGTTATGGGTATCTTCAATAATAGCTATCGGGGCATAGCCTGTTAAGCCACCCACACCCCCATCACCGCTGATTTTGCCAGAGTTAGAGCAGTTTTTATAAACACTGTAGGAAGTATGGCTTCCGGCAAAACCACCTACTCGCTCCCCAGAGCCGGTGACCTTTGCCTTGTTGTGGCAGTTCTCAAAGGAAACAATGACATCATAATAGCCAACCCACCTGTCGGCATTGGCATCTATCTGCCCCACAAAGCCGCCGACTTTGTTATTGCCACTAACGCTTCCTTTAACTGTGATGTCCTTGAAACTGGAATCATCGCGGCCACTTGATCCAGAGACCGCACCGGCTACAGCACCGGTGAAATCTCCGCCCTCAATATCCGCCACCAAGGTAAAGTTGTGTATCTTTGCCTTCCTGAGGGTGCCAAAAAGTCCCGATGAGGCTGTAAGTTTAATGGTTACACCATTGCCATCGAAATTGCCACAAAATTCGCCCATAGCCCCAATTGGAGTCCAATCGGTTAAATCCCAATTGACATCCTTTGCCAGCTGAAAGTAGCAGTCTTCGTAATCGTTGCCATTGTTCACCCTAGATGCCAGCTCTCGGAGCACTTCCAGGGAATCGATGACAAAGGGGTCTTCCTCGGTGCCTAGGGTGAATTTGTCCACGGTGTTCCAATTTGCATAACAGGTTATATCTTCAGTGACAGTATATGTTTCATCTACTTTCTTCTCACCTAATCGATCACTGTACCACCCGTTGAAGGTATAGATGTCTCCTTCTTCGGTTTCATCGCTTCTTTCAGGATCTTCTGGAAAAGTAATTTTCTCACCGCTCTTTATGTCCTTAACGGTAGTTTCTGAGCCATCGGAGAAATGTCCTCCATTAGCATCAAAGGTGACTTTAACCATGCCTGCCTCTCGCCAGTGGGCGTATAACGTAAAATCTTCAGTGATAGCAGTGGCAAAGTTCCACCTTTGGCCCCCCTCCTCGGCAGTATACCAACCGTCAAACTCATGGCCTTCTTTAGAGGGTTCCACAGGTTCTATTACGGTATCCCCGTTTTTCACTGTTTGCACATTATATTCTGCACCATCTACGATGAAAGTTACTGTATATTCATCCTCTTGACCCCACAATCCGAAGATAGGGGTAATGATCACATCTTCTAACGGCATATCGAATTTTATTTCTTCTGTGTTGCTGATGCTGAAGTGGTTTTTCCCACTATTATAGCCGTCCACAGTCAGCAGTTTCAAGAGATAGCCCTCATCCGGTGCTATTGAAAGTTCCACCGGATCTTTGGCATTGGCATAGAGCTCTTGAGCAGAGCTACTGCCCGCCACTTTCCCATACTGGCTTGACTTAATGGAAATCCTATAGGTGGGGCCATCCTCAGGTCCGGCTATAACGGGAAAGCCCTCCCGCTGGCTCCAGCCGTCGATGCGCCGTCCTACACCACCATTCATGATCCACGCTACCTTGCCGGAGGCAAGTTCATCTCCGTCTATGGGTTTAGCATTATCAGAATCTACAGGATCTGATATGCTGCCTTCGCTATAAAAGCAGTTGTTATTCATCTGATAGTAACCTGCTGTAATAGCCCCTGCCTCACCTTCTGGGGTAAAAACTCTTCCATGGTTATAACAATAGCTGACTCCGCTCTCCGGCTTTCTCACTTCAGGTGAACCATCCCAGCCGCCACCAGATCTAGAAAAGTGATTCTCTCCAGTAATGCCACCGGCTTTTGCACCACTAGCGGTACCGCTAACATTGCCGGTGTTGTAGCATGATTTAACTATATCCCTTCCGCTTTCCTCTACCTTACCTACAATACCGCCCACAAGGTTTGTGCCGACCACGCTACCAGTATTGTAGCAAATACTGAGGGCTTCACCCTTAAAATTACCCACTATGCCACCGGCCCTATTGGCACCCTCGACTCTGCCGAAGTTGTAGCATCTTTCCAGTTTCTGACCGGTAAAGTTACCGGATATACCACCAGTGTAATCCTTGCCGATTACTTTACCTTCGTTGTCGCAATCCTTGATTGAAGTGTTGGCCTCTGAAGAGCCGGATATGCCGCCAATATACCTGCCCTGTGCTCTAATATCTCCCCGGTTGTAACATGACTGGACAACGGTGACATCATCAGACCGCGACTGCAAACTACCTATGATCCCGCCGATATAATTGCCGCCATCGCTCTCCATTGTACCGCCATTGCCGCAGTCCGTAATCTCGGCATAGTTAAGCATATATGCAGCTATTCCCCCCATATATGCTTTGTTTCCGGCAACTGTACCATTATTGAAGCAGCCGGAAATAGAGGATTTCCCGGCGGATCTATCCGATGGACCCACCGCATAGCCTACAATCCCGGCGGTGTACGAACCCTGCCCCTTTACTCTGCCATCGTTAGAAGTGTCAGTGATTTTAGCTGCGATATATTGACTCGTGCCACTTCCAATCCTGGCTACAATTCCTGCAGTGTAATCATTACTTCCTTCGATGGTCCCGTAGTTTTTGCAATTTTCGAGCACTACTTCCGCCGTCTTTTCATTACTAGCATGGTAAATATACCCTACAATGCCGCCGGTTTCACTGCCATCGGCCTTAGTGGCACCATCCACCGTAATAGCACCGTGGTTGACGCAATTGATAAAGGTCATACTTTCATTGGTACTGTTCTCACTAAATCTTCCTGCACCAAGAATGCCACCAGTAGCCTCTGCACCGCTAACAATGCTTGTCTTTATCGGTTCTTCACTAGAAGTTCCTTCATTTGTTTTGCCTGCATTATTTCCACTGCCAAAGGATAGATTCTCAAAGTGGCATGACCCTGTGGCAAAACCCACAATACCCCCAGTGTTTTTTCCATTGCTGTAGACAGCTCCACTTACGGAAAGGTTCTTTATTGTAGCATTTTCTATATAACCAAACAAACCTTGATTGTCGCTTACTGAATTTATATTTAGACCAGTGATGCTATGAGTTTTGCCGTCAAAGATACCCTTGAAGGGGGTATCTTCCTTTTCGACAGTATCTTCCTTTTCAATAATATCTATCTTTCCGATAGCCTTCCAATTGCCGGTCTCTAGGTCGATATTATTTCCTAAATTTATAACTTTTCCTGCAAAATCCAAAGCTTGGATACTTTTATCGTCTATTACCGCTGTGCCATTTACTAGTTCGCCCAATGCCACTAAATGGGCTTCTGTGCTCAGAGTAAACTCTTTTGCCTCTGGATCATTGTACCAACTGTAATCAGGTGGCACAATTATGCCAAAGGTATATTGACCTGTATAGTTTCCATTAACCTCAAAAGCATAATTTGTATCAGTCTTTTTTAATTCCAATGGTGGTGTGAAAATAACTTCGTAATCGCCCTCAATATCAGTAATAAGTTGGAGCTCCTTTTCTGAACGGGCATAGACCATTTTCCATTCCCATGTTTCATTGGGGTTTTCAGTGTTTGTTTCAGTATATGAAAAAGGTTCTGTAATACCACCCTCTCCTATATCTAGCGAGCACCCTTCCACAGGAGTCCCTTCTTTGATCTTCACTCGGAAGACGGGTTTCCCCCCTAAAACCGGATAATCGCTGCCATCGTTCTGTGTCCAAGCTGTGATTTCCCGGGTATTCTCTCCGCCATCGAGGAGCCAAGCTACTTCGCCGCTTTTAAATTGCTTTGCTGTTTTCGCCGCTATATCGTCATCATCATACTCATCGGACACCAAATAATAACTGTCGGCGATAATCGTCTTTTCGCTTCCACTAAAGGGAACATGGGAGATTTGAATATTATAACTATAGCTGTTCTTGATGCTGGAACCATTATCATCAGCTCCCACCAGTGAACCACATGTACCGTCTTCACCGGTAACCGTAACCTCTCCAGTAGAATAAGAGTTTATAACTTCAGTTTTCCTCTCCAAATTCCCCACTATACCGCCTACATTGCTATGGCCCGCTATGTCGCCGGTGTTCGCTCCACCTGATACAGGTCCTCTAGAATAGCCTACAATGCCGCCTACATTGTCTCCTACACTCGTAATTTTGCCGGTGTTAGTATTTTGTAAGAAGCGGTTAGTGTAGGTACTATGCGAAAAACCTGCAATGCCACCGATATTACTGCCGGCATTGACGAGGCCTTTCACATCGCCGGAATTTGTATTTCCATTTATGCCACCTCGGGCATAACCGACAATACCGCCTACATTTTGGTTTCCAAATACACTACCGCTGTTGTTGTTATCCTTTACCCTGTCTGCAGAGGTGTTATAGGAATAACCTACAATGCCACCAACGTTCTCTTCGCCCAATACAGTTCCGCTATTACTGCTTGAAGTAATGGTACTGGTGGTATAACCCGCCACACCCCCTACATAGTTTCCTCCACTGACATAGCCAGTGCCGCCCTCAGTTTCACCAAAGGTGCAATTTTCTATAGTGCCTGTGGAATATCCTGCAATGCCCCCCACATAGTCGCCCTTGCTGTAGACGCTCCCAGTTACGGTAAGATTTTTAAGGGTGCCTTGGATATATCCAAAAAATCCTTGGTAATCGTCCTCTACTGCCCCGTCCTCAGCACTGCTTCCAATTTTTAAACCGCTGATGCTGTTACCGTTGCCGTCAAAGGTCCCTTTGAAAGGCTTATCACTATCTGTTCCTATGGGCATCCAATCTCCATGAAGCTCTATATTTTGACCTAATATAACAGTTTTGCCACTAAAATCATCCTTTAGCTCTGGATCGTCACTGTTGACGAGGAGTTGAAGCCCCCTGAGTTCGGGTTCGAAGTTAATCAAAAATGTCACTTCGTCCTTTGAATACCAGCTTAAGGTGGGCTTGGTGAGTTCCTCTGCGGTACCGTAGGTGACCACGGCATCGTCTTCGCTTACCTTGATGTGGTATACCCCATTTTGAGACTCATCGGGGATACATATGCCTTCAGGCATGAAACAAGGGGTGCCCCCTGAAAACTTTATGCTTATACTAGTCCCCTTGGGCACATAGAGACTTTTCCCACCGTTCTCCTCTGAAATCGGGTGTAGAGATTCATCTAAATTAATAAACTCAAACTTTATAACACTATCTAGTATATGAGGTGCAATGCTGATGCGATATAGTGGCTCAGTACTTTCATTGCCAAATATCGGATAGTCTTCACCTTGAGCCCAGTTACTGCGGTGAGCTGACCTTCCATTGAGTAAATATGCCACCTCTCCGTATTTAAACGCATCAGCGTCCTTGGCGACACCTTTGGCACCTTCAACGGGCGTACCGCTGAGATAATAGCAATTCTCAGGACTACCAGAGTTAGCGATGGTCATGCCCCCACCGGGGTTATAATAGAAACAATCCCGTAAAATTGCCGAGGTGCTAAAGCTCCCGACAATCGCACCGGTAGAATATTTGCCTTTTATATCTGCTGTAACATAGCAGTTTGAAATTACCGCCTGTGAGTTGTTGCTGCGTCCCAGAATGCCCCCAACGTAACTGTCACCGCTATGTATCTCACCGTGGTTTATACAGCGCGATATTTCGGAAGCCCCCGACATGTAAGCTGCTATCCCGCCGGTATAGTCTGAGGGATTGTCTAGGGTCACGCTACTCGTCAAGCCCTCGAGTTTGCAGATACCGGCCACATAAGCCGCTATCCCCGATACATATGAACTCCATGATGTTCCGGTATATTTGACCCTGCCCTCCACTGTAAGGTTTTTTATCGTAGCATCTTCTATGTATCCGAATAGGCCAAGATGAGTTTTATCGCTATTAATATAAAGACCGCTTATGGTGTTACCTTCGCCATCGAATATACCTTTGAATCGTGTGCTACTTTTGCCGATAGGCTGCCAGCTAACTTCTTCGACTTTTGGATCTGTCCCTGTTATTGCCGGATGACATACTTCACTCAAATCGATATCATTAGCCAATATAATACGTTTACCGGAAAAGTCCACCGCTTCAATGGGCTCATCATTGGCATCTTTAGCGGTGCCATTCACTAATTCCGCTAAGCCAAATAACTCTCGTGCACTACTGATACGGTACTCCGTTGCATCCGGATAATTTAAATACCAGTTAATATGGTCCGTATATACGTAAGTGTAGACATTTTGCATCACTGTGAAGTCGTCTTTAGCCGTATTAATAGGAATCTCAAGGCTTGTATCCACTTCTTCTACCGCATTTTCCCCTGGTTCTTCCCAGGGCTCTTTAGGCTCTTCACCCAGCACTTCGCCTTCACCGGAGACTTCTAAATCCTCGTCATCAGGACTTCCAGTCTCTGGTATCTCACCCTCATCGGGTTCTTCCGGTACGGCAGGCTCCGAAGTCAGTCCAGGTTCACCACTATCGCTAGATTCCTCCACTAGTTCTCCTCCTCCACCGGTTCCCTCGCCATCTCCGGCCTCACCGGGTTCTACATAGGACTTATCGTCATCGTAGCTGCCTTCGGTTTTGTCGGTTTCTTTTATCTCGCCGGGTTCTACTTCACTGGATCCATCGTTGCCCCCCAGAGTGCTCTCTTCACCTCCTCCACTCTCTTGAATTATGCCGGTTTCTGTTGGAATGCTATCCCCGCCCGAGGCATAGGCCACCGACACTAATTGGGCCAGCATCAGTACTACACATAGAAAAATACTGAATACTTTCCTTGCTCTATTCATCCTCCATCCCTCTCATCCAATCTGTTCTGTAGTATAAAAATATAAACTAGCTAGCTCCTGTCTCTTTTTTAGATACCTATGGCTATAAAAAGCACACTATCATGGCAGAAAACTGGGGCTGGTATGTCCAATCGGAAAATCCTGGGGTATCAGCCTCCACTGTCTTGGGTTCTCCTGCTAATCGGTGAAGCACCGTTATGGCCATCCCCCGGGGCAAGGTGCTTCAAGAAAGTATGTTTTAGACGTTTTCCGGGAAGTCTAAACTCTTTGGGATGCATCAGAACTCAATTCCCTTTCTGGCTTCAACACCGCTAGTGTAGTAGTGCTTAATCTCCTTCATTTCGGTTACAAGATCGGCCATATCGACTATTTCTTTAGGAGCATATCTGCCGGTGATTATAACCTCTACATTTTTCGCTCTTTCATTAATCACCGATATCGCTTCTCCTACTGTAAAAAGTTTGAAAAACAAGGCAATATTGAGCTCATCCATCACAACGACATCGTATTCTCCGGATTTTAAAACACCCCTGAGCTCCTCAAGACCTTTTTTAGCTGCGGCAATATCTTCTTTTGTAGGATCCCCATATATGAAGCATCCGCGGCCAAATTGCACCAGTTCCAAATTGTCAAGATACTTTGTGCACTCCAGTTCACTGTATTTCATACCCTTAACAAACTGTCCGAAGAAAACCTTTTTCCCTGAGCATACAGCTCTCAGGGACAGGCCCAGGGCTGCCGTAGTCTTTCCTTTTCCATTTCCGGTATAGACATGAATATATCCTTTTTCCATAAAATCCTCCGTCTCTGTGATTATATAAGGGTCATCACAGGAAATAATCACCCCATATAGATGACAATTATTAACCCTTCAGAACTTTGATCCACTACTTTTTGTTCTGCACATGCCGCTATTCGATATGATTAAAAGTGTGCAAAAACCTACATATTGCATACATTCTGATATCGCAGAATTTATAAAAGAACGAAGATCACGGTGATATGATATAGAGTTTTCCTGTCTCAACATCCTCGTAGACCATGCCTTTGGACTCATAGGCATCAGAGGCCTCGGGACCTTCTATGATTTCATCAACATCGTGGACCTCTACGAGTTCATCCTGGGAAATAATATCTACAACCTTATTTAGATCAACACCCCAGTGGAGTATCAGTGCTAGCATGAGACCACAGGCCAGGACCAGCATTATATCCGCTAGATTCCCCATGCCGTCCATGGGGTTAATGTCTGACCTCAGACGGGATTTGTTGCTTTTTCTTAGACCCGTATTCCTAATCAATTGGGGTCACCTCCTCTATAATGCTTATCATTATGGTTTCTGTGGTGGTGAGATAGTCTTCATACCAACGCTTTCTGATGCCGGAGATGATATAACATATAGCTGCACTAATGAGTCCGGCGATGGTGGTATCAAAGGCCACTCCAAGGGAGGCTGACAAGGTTTCGGTATCACCTTGCCCCAGAGCCACGATCCCCGGTCCCAAAGGAATCAATGTTCCGAGTAATCCAAACACTGGACCAAGTTTTACCGTCAAGTCCGTTAGCATGGTAGCCCGGTCGTAATGTGCTTCCTCACTGGCTAAAAGTCGCTGGGCCAAGGCAGTAAGAGAAGTTTTTGACATATTCTCCACTTCTAACAAAGTATGTAGGGCCTTTTTCTGCCGATGAAAGAGTGTACTTTCATCAATAAATGTACTGATATTTTCTCCATCGCTGGCAGCAATATTTTTCAGCAATGCAGGAATATCTGATTTTATCCTGCGCCGTTCCATAAAATACTCCATGATGATAGTACCCAGTTCCCACACCGAGATTATCATGAAGAATAATAACACTAAAAGACATGGCATTAAGAGTGCCTGTCCCACCATATGTAGGGCATTACTCAATGTTGAATTCATTCGTTGCAACACTTCTTTCTATATAATGTCCTTTGAGCAAAGCATGGTCCGCATCACTGCCTTCACACTACCACCAGCTAAAGACACACCTTCGCTATTCTCCCCTTTAAGATATCTATAAGCCTCGAATCAACCCGTACACGATGGTGACATTGATGTTTTTAAAATCAAAAAAAACCACAAGTCACCAACCTTAGACGGCGGTACCTCTGGTTTTCCAGTCAGTACAAGCTTATTTTTTCCATTGTAAACTAAAGTTTGATAGATTTTTTCATCTCTTCAATGCGGATCGGAGTCCTGTCTTGAATAATTACCCTGATCTCCCCATACTCGATATTGCGGATCAATTGAATTAACTTATTTTCTTTTTCACTCAATTGAAGTTTCGGTGATGGATTACTCATTCTAACACCTCCTGATAAATGAGTATTAAAATGCTTTAAAACTACAAATACCCTGACCTTTACCAAGTCAGGGTATTTGTTATATACTACTATACTTATAGCATCTCAAACAATACGACCTTTCCTTGGAAGGTGTATACCAACTAAAGCTTAGGATGGTATCCTGACTTATGAATCATCGCTTGCTTTGGCCTTCCCAGCAATGCCAGTGGCTAAGTAAAAGCTTGCTCCTCACTTACAGTGGCCGGACCGTTCTGGATTTACACCAGATTCCCTCATGCCTATAGCTATTAAATATAATCTTAC
>JGI24500J29687_10068036_pt1 | contig 10179 bp, 20 predicted proteins | sample BioPla2RNA1_FD_29687 | JGI IMG/M metagenome (IMG submission 29687) | reverse complement strand
ATATATTGTTTAAGACTCTAACAACTTCATTAGAATCATCTAAACCTATCATAGCAATAATTGTTGCAGGAGCAGTCATAACTGCTGAAGCAAAGATAACTGGAATAACACCTGCACTGTTTACTTTAATCGGAAGATAAGTTGCACTTTGTGCACGACTACTTGATCCACTTCCAGCATATTGGATAGGGATTTTTCTTTCTGCTCTTTCGATAAAAGTAACAAAAACAATAATAGCTAAGAAGCATATTGCATATAATGCAAATTGTAAGATACCTGTGAATACTGCTTGTGCACCAGTACTAAGGTTATTTCCAATATATTCATTATATGCCATAACAAATGTTCTAGGAACACTTGATACGATACCAGCAAAGATGATCATAGAAACACCATTGCCGACACCTTTAGCAGTAATTTGGTCAGCAAGCCACATGATGAATGCTGTACCAGAAACAAGAATAGTTACGATATAAACAATTGTCCATACATCTGTTACTGGTCTTATGACACCTTCGTTTTGCATTGTCACAAGAATACCGTAACCTTGAACTGCAGAAAGCAAGATAGTTAATGCTCTTGTAGCAGTTTGTAATTTTTGGCGGCCTTTTGCGCCTTCCTTTTTAAGTTCTTCTAGTTTTGGAAGAACGCCCATTGATAATAATTCAATGACGATTGAAGACGTGATATATGGTGATACTCCAAGCGCAAAGATTGAAAATTGTTCTAACGCGCCTCCACCTAATAAGTTCATTAAACTCCAAATATCACTACCAATTAATTGATTATCTTCGATAACAGTAGCACCTGGTACAGTAATTGCGGCACCAAGTTTAAAGATTAACAAGATACCAAGGGTGAAAATGACACGTTCTCTTACTTCTTTATGCTTGAATAATGATACCAATCTACTCCACATCTTACAACACCTCGCATTTTCCGCCTGCTTCTTCTATTGCTTTCTTTGCTGAAGCTGAGAATTTATGTGCAGACACAGTCAACTTTTTCTCTAATTTACCTTGACCTAGGATCTTAACACCATCTTTTTCTTGACGAACAAGTCCAACTTCTTTTAATACTGTTGGCGTAACTGTTGCACCATCTTCAAATTTATTATTTAAATCTTCAATGTTCACAACAACATATTCGACTCTAGTTGGGTTTTTAAATCCTCTTTTAGAAATACGACGATAGATAGGATTTTGTCCACCTTCGAAACCTGGGCGAACACCGCCTCCAGAACGTGATTTTTGACCTTTTTGTCCTCTACCTGAAGTTTTTCCAAGTCCTGAACCCATTCCGCGTCCAACACGAACTTTGTCCTTTCTTGCTCCTTCAGTATATTGTAATTCATGCAATTTCATGATTTCACACCTCCCTGTTACTGGCTATATGTAAATTTATAATACTTCTTTTACGTTTTTACCACGTAATTCAGCAACTCTTGTGGCTGTTTTTAAGTTTTCAATACCGTTAATAGTTGCGCGAACAACATTGATTGAAGTTCTTGAACCATATACTTTTGAATAAATGTTTTTAATTCCTGCTAATTCAAGTACAGCACGAACTGGACCACCAGCAATAACACCTTTACCTTGTATTGCAGGTTTTAAGAACACTTTAGATGCACCGAATCTACCCATGATTTCATGAGGAATTGTATCTCCTTTAACCATAGGAACTCTAATTAAGTTATTTCTAGCATTTTCTAATGCTTTCTTAATAGCGTCAGGTACTTCATTTGCTTTTCCAGTTCCATATCCAACTCTTCCACGGCCATCACCAATAACAACTAAAGCTGTGAAACGTATACGTCTACCACCTTTAACAGTCTTAGAAACACGTTTAATCGAAACTACTCTTTCAGTGAATTGATTACGATTATCGCGACGTGGTCTTCTTCTTTGTTGACGTGGCGCTCTTTGTTTCCGTTCTTGCGCAGGTGCACTGGATTCTGTTTTGGTTTCGGTTTTTTGAACCTCAACTTTTTCAACAAGTTTTTCTTCTTGTTGATTAACTACGTTTTCATTAAGTTCCATTTTGCATACCCTCCTAGAATTTTAAGCCATTGGCACGAGCTGCTTCTGCCAAGGCTTTAACACGACCATGATAGAGATATCCGCCACGATCGAAGACGACATTTTCGATATTCTTTGCCTTGCAAGCTTCAGCGATAGCCTTACCAATTTCTTTAGCAGCTTCAATATTTCCACCATTTTTTAATTTTAAATTAACGGATGAAGCACTAGCAAGAGTAACACCATTTACATCATCTATAACTTGAACATGAATATGTTTGTTTGAACGGAATACATTCAAGCGCGGACATTCAGGAGTTCCCGAAACAGTTTTACGGACACGAGCGTGACGTCTTTGACGGACTACGTTACGTGATACTTTCTTTATCATTTTTCCTTACTCCCTTCCACTACTTACCAGCTTTTTTACCTTCCTTACGACGGATGTGTTCTCCTACGTAAGCAATACCCTTACCAAGATAAGGTTCAGGTTTACGAACAGCTCTAATTTGGGCGGCTGTTTCGCCAACTTTTTGTTTATCTGTACCAGTTACAACTATTTGAGTAGGTGAAGCAACAGTGATTTTAACACCCTCAAGTGGTGTAATATGCACTGGATGGGAGTAACCAACGTTTAAAACAAGGGTTTCACCATCTAAACTTGCTTTATAACCGATACCAACGATTTTTAATTTCTTTTCATAACCTTTTTCAACACCAACTACCATGTTGGCAATTAAAGAACGGATTGTTCCGTGTATTTGTCGAGTGAACTTTTCTTCATTATTGCGTTCAACAATAATATTATTGTCTTCAATTTTTACGGTAACTTGTTCAGGTAAAGCCTGTTCAAGTGTGCCAATAGGACCTGTGATAACTATCTTTGAATCCTCTAATTTAACTGTAACTCCTTGTGGTATTGCAATTGGTTTTTTACCTATACGTGACATAAATAAACACCTCTTTACCAAACATAAGCGATGACTTCGCCACCGACATTAGCTTTTTCAGCTTGTCTATTTGTCATTAAACCACTTGATGTGGAAATAATAGCAATACCTAATCCATTTAATACCTTAGGAAGTTTTTTGCTTGGAGCATAAACACGTAATCCTGGACGAGAAATTCTTTTGATGCCAGTGATAACACGTTCATTGTTAATACCATATTTTAGAGTGATAGTTAAAGTTTTCTTTCCATTATCGTCAGTAATTTCATAAGAAGTAATATAGCCCTCTTCTTGTAAAACTCTGGCGATGTCCGCCTTCATCTTTGAGGAAGGCATACTGACTGTTTCATTGCGCATTTGATTTGCGTTACGAATTCTTGTAAGCATATCAGCGATAGGATCTGTCATAACCATATTAATTTCCTCCTTCCAATGAGTCAGCCACTACCAGCTGGCCTTTTTTAGGCCTGGAATCTGGCCTTTATAAGCTAACTCGCGTAGGCAGATACGGCACAATTTGAACTTGGAAATGACTGAATGTGGACGTCCACAACGTTCACATCTTGTATATTCACGTACCTTAAATTTCTTAGGACGTTTCCAACGTGCGATTTGAGATTTCTTAGCCATAATCTTCCTCCTTACTTAGCAAATGGCATGCCTAATTGAGCTAATAATTCTCTAGCTTCTTCATCAGTATTAGCTGTAGTAACTACAACAATATCCATGCCACGTACTTTATTGACATCTTCATAAGAGATTTCTGGGAATATAATTTGTTCTCTGATTCCTAGAGTATAATTCCCTCTACCATCGAAAGCATCTTTTGAGACACCTCTGAAGTCTCTAACACGAGGAAGAGTGATGTTCATAAGTTTATCTAAGAACTGATACATTCTTTCACCGCGTAAAGTAACTTTACATCCTATTGACATGCCTTCACGAAGTTTGAAAGTTGCAATTGATTTCTTAGCTTTAGTGATAACTGGTTTTTGACCTGAGATTAAAGTTAATTCTTTAACTGCATCTTCAAGTAATTTTGCATTACCAGTTGCATCACCAACACCCATATTAATTACGACTTTTTCAATCTTTGGAACTTGCATGACGGATTTATAATTGAATTTCTTAAATAATGAAGGTGCCACTTGTTCGACATATAATGTTTGTAATCTATTCATATTAACTTACCTCCATTAATCAAGCCTAGCGCCGGATTTTTTAGCAACACGAATTTTTTTACCATCTTCGAATTTATATCCGACTCTTGTAGGCTCATTTGTTTTCGGATCAAGAACCATAACATTTGAAACATGAATTGGTGCTTCTTTTTCGATTCTTGCTCCATCAGGATGTGCTTGATTTGGTTTTTGATGTTTAATAACAACATTTAAACCTTCAACAATAACCTTATTTTCTTTTCTTAATACTTTTGTAACAATTCCTTCTTTTCCTTTAAGAGAACTGTCACCAACCATAATTCTAACTTTATCGCCTTTTTTAATCTTCATTAGAGTCCCTCCTTACAATACTTCAGGAGCTAGGGAAATGATTTTCATGAATCCTTCTCCCTTATCTCTTAGTTCTCTAGCAACTGGTCCAAATACACGTGTTCCTCTTGGTGTACCATCTTCTTTAATTAAGACAATTGCATTGTCTGAGAATTTGATGTGTCCACCATTAGGACGACGGATTCCAGCTTTTGTACGTACGATAACGCCCTTAACAATTTCTCCTTTTTTAACAGGGGAATTTGGGATAGCGTCTTTGACTGAACAGATAACTATATCACCAATGTTAGCTGACTTTCTAAATGATCCGCCTAAAAGTCTAAATACACGGACACTTTTAGCACCGGAGTTGTCAGCAACAACAAGATTTGTTTCATTATGAATCATGTTCCGTTACCTCCTGTACATTTTCTGCAATAATATCTGCAGCTGGATTTTTCCAAACAACTTCAGTTAAAACGAAACGTTTAGTTGCGGAAAACGGACGGGATTCCATGATTTCAACAATATCACCTTCACGTGCTTGATTGTGTTCATCATGGGCTCTATATTTTTTTGAATATTTAACGCGTTTACCATATAGCGGGTGACTTTTTTGTGTTTGAACTAGAACAGTGATTGTTTTATCACCTTTATCGGAGACAACTGTTCCCGTAAAAACTTTACGTTTATTTCTTTCCATAATCATATCCTCCTCATCCGGTTATTTAATTTCGCGTTCTCTAATAACTGTAAGTATACGTGCGATAGTTTTGCGTATATCTCTCATTTTAGAGCCATTTTGTAATTGACCGGAAGCTTGTTGGAATCTTAAAGTGAATAATTCTTGCTTGAGATCTAACACTTTTTGTTGTAGCTCAACTGTTTGCATTTCCCTGATATCTGCTAGTTTCATGCTCTATTCACCACTTTCCTTAGTAACAATTTTTGTTTTTAGCGGTAATTTATGAGATGCAAGTCTTAAAGCTTCTCTTGCCATTTCTTCATCAACTCCGCCAATTTCAAACATAACTCTTCCCGGTTTAACAACAGCAACCCAAGAATCTGGGGCCCCTTTACCAGAACCCATACGAACTTCAAGAGGTTTCTTAGTTTTTGATAAATGAGGGAAAATCTTAATCCAAATTTTACCTGTTCTTCTTGTATAACGCGCTAATGTAATACGAGCAGCTTCAATTTGTCTGTTAGTTACATAAGCACCTTCGCATGCTTGAAGTCCAAAATCTCCGAATTTAACTTCATTACCCGCTTTAGACTTACCTTCGTATGAAAGTCTATGTGGTCTTCTATATTTAACTCTTTTTGGTTGTAACATATTAGACTACTCTCCCTTCTGGGCTGACTGGTTCTTAGCTTTCTTGTCAGGAAGAATTTCTCCACGACAAATCCAAACTTTGACACCAAGACGGCCATAAGTAGTATGTGCTTCTGTTAGACCGAAATCAATGTCAGAACGTAGAGTATGAAGAGGGACAACACCTTCAGAATACCCTTCACTTCTAGCGATTTCTGCGCCGCCTAAGCGACCTGAAACCATAGTTTTAATTCCTTTAGCTCCAGCTTTCATAACTCTTTGAATAGCTCTTTTTTGAACTGTTCTGAATGAAGCACGTTGCTGTAATTGTTCAGCAATTGATTTAGCGACTAAAATAGCATCTAAATCAGGATTTTTAATTTCAATAACGTTGATCTTGATTGATTTACCTTTAGTAATCTTATTAAGTTGTTTCTTTAATTCGTCAATATTCTTGCCATCTTGTCCGATAACAACACCTGGACGAGCAACATGAATTGAAACTTCAACATTGTCTTTCTTTCTTTCAATTTCAACAGTTGAAAGAGCTGCATCGTAAAGTTTCTTTTCTAAATATTCACGAATCTTAATATCTTCATGTAGATATGTAGCAAACTCCTTATCGGCATACCATCTAGATTCCCAATTGCGGATGATACCGACACGAAGACCAACTGGATTTACTTTCTGACCCATTTTTTGCTACCTCCTATTCATCTGCTACCACAACTGTAATGTGGCAGGTTCTTTTAATAATCTTTGACGCTCCACCCTTGGCGCGTGTCATAAAGCGTTTCATTCTAATTCCGTCATTAGCGTAGATTTCTTTAATGTATAAATCATTTGAACTCATTGAGTGATTGTTAACTGCATTAGCTACCGCTGAATTAATTAATTTGGTAACTACTTTTGAAGCTCTCTTATTAGTGTTAGCTAAGATCGCAAGAGCTTCTTCAACTCTCTTACCACGTACTAAATCTACGACTAAACGTGCTTTGCGCGGGGTGATTCTAACTGTTCTAGCAGTTGCTCTAGCTTCCATATTAGTTCACCCTCCTATCTTTTACCGTGAGCAGCTTTATCTTCTGCTGTATGACCAGTATGTCCTCTATAGGAACGGGTCATTGCAAACTCACCTAATTTATGACCAATCATATCTTCAGTAACATAAACAGGAATATGCTCACGTCCATTATAAACTGCAAATGTATGTTCAACGAAATCTGGGAAAATTGTAGATCTTCTAGACCAAGTTTTAATAACTTCTTTTTTATTAGCCTTATTTAATGCGACAACTTTTTTCATTAAATGCTCATCGCAAAATGGTCCTTTTTTTAAACTACGTGCCATCTGTTTTCCTCCTTTGCCTACTTAGTATTACGTCTTCTAACGATTAATTTGCTAGAAGCCTTTTTAGATTTACGAGTCTTAACACCAAGTGCTTTTTTACCCCAAGGTGTTCTAGGAGAAGGACGACCGATAGGAGATTTACCTTCACCACCACCGTGTGGGTGATCGTTCGGATTCATGGCAGAACCTCTGACTGTAGGTCTAATACCAAGCCAACGAGAACGTCCGGCTTTACCTTTGTTTACTAGACCGTGGTCTTCATTTCCAACAATACCTATAGTAGCACGGCATGTTGCTAAGATCTTTCTTACTTCACCTGAAGCAAGTCTAACTGTAACGTATTTACCTTCTTTACCTAGAATTTGGGCACTAGTACCAGCTGAACGGACTAGTTGACCACCTTTACCAGGATATAGTTCAATGTTGTGAATAAATGTACCTTCAGGAATTGCACTTAGAGGTAGAGCATTTCCAACGATAATGTCTGCATTTTCGCCAGAAACGATTTTATCTCCAACTTTTAATCCTTTAGGTGCTAAAATATATCTTCTTTCACCATCAGCATAAGCAACTAAGGCAATATTTGCTGAACGGTTTGGATCGTATTCGATCGTTTTAACAGTTGCGACGATATCATCTTTATTTCTCTTAAAGTCAATAATACGATATTTTCTCTTGTGGCCTCCGCCAATGTGACGAGTTGTAATTACACCACGATTATTTCTACCACCTGATTTTTTAAGGTCTGTTGTTAATGACTTAAGTGGTTTTTTAGCAGTGATTTCAGAATAATCTAAACCAGTCATATGACGACGGCTTGGTGTCACAGGCCTATATGTTTTAATTGCCATATTAATAACCTCCTCATATCATTCCGGAAATATTGTTTTCTTCCGAAACTCTTAGGCCTCAGCTTCAAATGACTTGAATAAGTCAATCGCTTGGCCTTGTTGTAATTTTACAATAGCTTTTTTATATCCACCAATAATACCTTCGTAACGGCCAACTCTCTTCTTGCGTGAAGGAACATTAACCATATTTACTTTTTCAACCTTTACTTTGAATAAAGCTTCAAATGCTTCTTTAACTTCAATCGCATTTGCATCTTTAGCAACTTTGACTGTTACTTTGTTTTCTTGTTCAAGAAGTCTCATGCTTTTTTCAGTAATGATTGGACGAAGGATGACATCGAAGTGATTTATATTTATTGGTTTAGTGATTACTATCGCCTTTTCATCTGCTTTTTTACTCTTGCGCGCCATCTGTGAGCACCTCCTGAATCTCTTGAGCTGCATCCTTAGTTAAAATTAAGGTTTTGCAGTTTAAGATATCATATACATTAATTTGATCTGAATAAGCCAGATTAAGTGTTGGGATATTTAATGAAGAAAGAATTGCATTGTCATTAATTGTGTCTTCATTAAATACAAAGAACGCTTTACCTTCAACTTTTAAGGCTTCAAGTGTTGCAACCATTTGTTTTGTTTTTGGTTCTTCAAATTCAACCTTGTCAACAACAATTACAGCATTATCTTTAAACTTAGTTGATAAAGCTGATTTAAGTGCAAGGACACGAACTTTCTTGTTCATTTTTAATTTGAAGTTTTGTTTACCGGTTGGTCCAAATGCAACTCCACCACCAACCCATTGAGGTGAACGAATTGAGCCGTGACGTGCACGTCCAGTTCCTTTTTGTCTCCACGGTTTTCTACCTCCACCTCTTACTTCAGCACGAGTCTTAGTTTTTGAGGTAGCTTGACGTGAATTCGAACGATAAACCTGAACTGCATCAAACATTGCCTGATTGTTTGGCTCGATTGAAAAGACAGCATCATTCAGGTCAATGGTTTCTACTTCCACGCCCTGTTGATTTAATACTTTAACTTTAGCCATGTTAATTCTCCTTTCGAATCTTAATTCTGTGATGCAGCTTCAGCATTGTAATCCACTAATTCTTTCGCTTCTTTTGGATTCTTAGTGAATTTAACTGCAGACTTAATTGTTACAAGCGACTTTTTAGGTCCAGGAATAGCACCTTTAACTAATAAAGCATTTTTCTCAGCATCTACAGCGACTATTTGTAAGTTTTGAATAGTTCTTGTGTAATTTCCATGATGACCAGCCATTTTTCTACCTGGGTGGATACGGTTATTGGTTCTACCTTGAGTAGCGATTGAACCGATTCCACGGTGATAGCCTGATCCATGAGAAGTAGCGCCTTTTGCAAAGTTGTATCTCTTAATTACACCAGAGAAACCTTTACCTTTAGTGACACCTTGAACATCTACTAATTCACCAACTTTGAAAATATCAACACTAATTGTTTCTCCAACTTCATATTTTTGGAGTTCTTCACCCTTAAGTTCTCTTACAAAGCGCTTAGGAGTGGTGTTAGCTTTTGCAAAGCGAGCGTTATCAGCTTTAGTTCTTAGATTTGCTCTAATATCTTCATATCCAACTTGGACTGCTTCATAACCATCGTTTTCGATTGTTTTCTTTTGAAGAACTACATTCGGTAATACTTCAATTACTGTTACAGGAATGGCTGTACCATCTGTAGCAAATACTTGAGTCATACCGACCTTTCTACCTAAAATTGATTTCATTGCACCATACCTCCTATAACTTGATTTCAATGTCGACACCACTAGGTAAATCAAGTCTTGTTAGAATGTCAACAGTTGTAGGATTCGGATTGACAATATCAATTAACCTCTTATGGGTACGCATTTCAAATTGTTCGCGTGAATCCTTATATTTGTGTACTGCTCTTAAAATAGTGTAAACTTGCTTCTCAGTTGGAAGCGGAACTGGGCCAACAATTGTGGCTCCTGATGATTTGGCTGTCTTAACTATCTTTTCGACTGCCGCATCGAGAATCTTGTGATCATAAGCTTTTAATTTGATTCTGATCTTGTTTGTTTTCGCCATGAATTTTCCTCCTTTGTCTAAAATCTTGGCATAGACATGTGCTCCGTACGAATTACCTGAAGCAACGGTATCATGACAACGAACCGTGGTGTTTCAGCAACTTCGCACATCAACGCACTAAAAAAG
>JGI24500J29687_10020737_pt1 | contig 10220 bp, 9 predicted proteins | sample BioPla2RNA1_FD_29687 | JGI IMG/M metagenome (IMG submission 29687) | reverse complement strand
TTCTATTTCTTCAAAAAATAATCCATTGTTCAAAATCCCTTTATGAATATCCAATTCATCAATACTAGGAGCATAACCCCATTGAAGTGTAATAAGTATTGTTTTTGTATATTTTTGATCTATATCATTTAGAATCCATTCTTCTGGAAGTTCTATATTATTTTTTAGATTAAACCTTGATAGAAAAGGGTGATTAATCTGATATACATCCAAACCTTTTAATTTTAGTTCGTTGAAAGTATTCGTTGATACAGCATCCAAAGATAAGATTCCCTGTGGCAAATTTTCTTTTTCTTTTTTATCCCAGTCCCATGGCATTGGGGTATAGCCTATACCATGCAATAACTCAAAATGATATATGTTTAAGTTTCGAGCTGCTAAACAAAATTCATCGTTACAGCCAACTGAGATAATAATTCTAGGATTGGCAGCTTTAAATAAATCATCATAATACTTTACTATATTATTACTCTTTAATATTTTATTCAGCACTAAAGCTTTTAAATAAGATCTATTTATTGCAACTGGATCACCATAAGCCAAATTTCCAATTAATTTTGAAAATGGATGCGCTATTGTTTGACAGCTATAACCTTCAATTTTCAGTTTGTCTTGAACGGAATCTATTAGAGGAGAATAAGCTTTATTGTTTAATGTTACTCCTCTATCTGCATCGTGACAAAATAATAGCACATCACATTTCTTAAGATTTTTGCTCGTATCTTTGAAGTTTACTGTTTTAAGAAACTTCCAGTAGTTTTTAAGTTTATTTAGCATTGGTAACATTTCCCATTAATAATTCTGCCCATTTAAAATCTATTTCTGTATCAATGTCCACAGAACTTTTTGTATCCATTAGATAAGCATAGATATTTTCTTTAAGAAAAAAACTTTCTGCTTCAAGTAATTTATTAGTTTTACAAATATAGATTGCACCATTTAACCGATAATAAGTCGGTAAGTCTTGGCTTCTGATGTTTAGTAATTCTTCCCGTAAAAAGCCTTGCATGCTTTTATCAACTTGCAAGGTATTTGCCCACAAAGGGCTGTGTTCGGTTTCGCATACAGATATCACTGCATCTGCTTGTTTTTCCTCTAAAAGTTGCATTGCTTCTCGCAAATGTGTAGTTGTACGCAAAGGACTGGTAGGTTGAAGCAAAATAATATATTCATAACCAGAATTATTTTCTATAGCATGTTTGATTGCATCAAAACTAGTAGCTGTATCTGTAGCCAGATATTCAGGTCTTTTTAGAGCATCAACTTTATAACTATTTGCAACAGCTAATATCTCATCATCATCGCTTGAAACAACTATTTTACTTATAGCATTGCAATTTAAAGCTGCTTCGATTGTCCAACCGATTAGTGGCTTCCCTGCAAGTGGCAAGATATTTTTGCGTGGCAACCGTTTACTACCGCCACGAGCAGGAATGATTGCTAAATATTTTTTATATTCACTTAATTATCCTTTTAAATTAATCAAATCCCATAAAATGGGCTCTCCGAATGTGATACTTTTTTTTGCTTTTTTACCAAGTATTTCCGGTAAATACTTCGGACTTAATCCATCTCCCGGACGTATAGATCTGACATTTTCTTCTGTAAAGACTTCACCCTCTTTAATATCTTTTACTGCAAATAATGAACGTGAAAATTTTCTATTTTTTTTCATTTTATCTGACAACTCATAGCTTACAGAACCTAGTGTTTTTTCAACATCTCTTATCCTCTCAACCATTATTTCAAATTCTGAAGGTTCCATTGAAAAATCAGCATCAGGACCGCCTAAAGAACGGTCAAGTATAAAATGCTTTTCAATAACAGATGCACCAAGAGCAACAGCTGTTGAGGCAGCAATGTCTCCCATAGTATGATCAGATAATCCTATTTTGATTCCAAATCTTTTAATCATATTCGGTATGGTTAAAAGATTAGCTTCATCCAGAGGTGCAGGGTAGGAAGAAGTACATTTTAATAACGTAATATCATAATTACCTACCGCGTAACATGCCTGCACTGCTTCTTCTATTTCTTCAAGCGTTGAAACTCCTGTTGACATAATCATGGGCTTACCCTTGGAAGCAGCATACTTTATGAGTGGAATATCATTTAATTCAAAAGAGGCAATTTTATATAGAGGATTATTTAGCTTCTCCAATAAATCTACAGCTGATTTATCAAATGGAGTTGAAAAAAAGGTAATTCCAATTTTTTCTGCATATTCAAATAATTCATTATGCCATTCCCAAGGTGTATAAGCTGTTTTATATAAATTATACAGTATTGTTCCATCCCAAAGAGTGCCCTGTTTAATTTGAAAGTATTCATTATCGCAATTTATAGTAATGGTGTCCGGGGTGTAAGTTTGTATTTTTACTGCATCTGCACCTGCTTCTTTTGCAGCTTTTATTGTATCTAATGCGATTGAAAGTTTTTGTCCGTGATTTGCAGAAAGTTCTGCAATAATAAAAGTTCTATTATTAGAAATATTTCTATTATAAACAAAAACAGTATTCCCGTCTTTTAAATATTTTCTTACTAAATAAAATTCGTTTTTCAAGAAAAAATTATTTGAAGCAGAGTTTTCTTCTTTCACTTCTGCAACTATTGAACAGCATTTCCATTCCTTTTTTAATTCCTGTATTGATAAAGAAAGACATTGAGATCCGACATGTTTTCCTCTATATTCTTCTGTAATACTAATGCTTATTTCACAAGCTGTATCGGATGTTTTCTTATACCTTATTTGTGAAACAAAGTTTTCCCCGTCATGAATAACATAAAAAAGAATACTTTTATTATCAAGTATTTGATTGAACCATTTTTCATGATTTTGAAATAGTATAGGATCTGAAGTGAATGAACTTTGTCTTACTATTGAATCATTTGACAGATTAAATGTATTTAAAATATCAGATGAAGAAGCTTTTCGAATACTCAGTGTCACGAATAATTTCCTTTAATGAATCTTGTGAATCTCTTTTTGCTTCATTTGTAACAAATGAAGTTTCGGGTATTAATTTAAATATTTCGGTTAAGGGAAAAGTCCCTAAGCCGTAATGAAAGTGATGATCTTTTTCGCTGGTATAGTCCCCGTCGGTGAGATGAAACATGACGGGCTTTAGATACATAAAATCCTTACAATACTGTAACGGCTCTATCTTATACGTATTAGCAGCTGCTATAGCATGTCCAAAGTCAAGACAAAACCTGCATCCGCATTCATTAATAATTTCTTGTATCTCCCGAATAGTAGAACCAATACATTTTTCACCATTAAGACCCAAAGCTGGTTTATTTTCAATAAGAAATCTTGAATCCTTAATTAGATTTATTTGACGTATTGTTTCTTCGAGTTCACCATCAATTCCGGGATGAAAAATAATCTTATCGGCCTTTAGTTCATCTGCAAAATACTTAGCTTCATCTGCTATCACAAAGTTTCTATTCCGCATCTCCTTTTTGGAAAAATTCAAACCTGTCATGGAATGAGCAGCGTGAATAATATACGGTATATCAATTTTTTTCCAAAATTCCCGAACTATTTTTTTTGATTCGGGAACAGCAAACAACTCAATGTAGAAAAAATAACCTTTTTCATATAACTCAAGTATTTCTTTGTGGAAACTTGTATTTGTAGACCATAACTTAAGACCAATTTTAATCAATATGTTACCCTTATTTATAATCGCGGAATCAAATTTGAAGTGCGAAAAAATTAGGTAAAGAAGACGGCATTGCAGCTTTCTGCTAGAATGTGGTTACCACACTACATGACCAGGAGAAAGACAAACAATGCCGTACACACATATTACCAACGATGAGAGAGATGCGCTACAGGTAATGCGCTCAAAAGGTATCAAAATCAGCATAATTGCCGGAGTTTTGGGCCGTCATGTATCTTCCATTTATAGAGAAGTTGAAAGAAACTCTGATTCCTTCAATATATACTTGGCAGAGAAAGCCCATAGAAAATCGAAGAAACGGCGTACTCTTAATCGTCCAAAACCAGTTACCGGAAACAAGTCCTTGCTGAAGTGTGTAGAACGGCTTATTCGTAAAGAATATTCTCCGGATGAAATTGTGGGTCGTCTCCAATTGGAGGGGCGCCATCCAACATGGCATATTTCGCATGAAACTATATACAAGTACATCTATGAGCAAGTAAAGGTTGGAAACGATCTTCGTTCCTACTTGCGACAAGGTCATAGAACACGCCGTAAACGCAGGCTGGCAAAGGATCGGCGCGGCATTATTGCTGATCGAGTTTTTATTGATCAGAGACCAACGATTGTAGATCAGAGAACGCGAACCGGTGATTGGGAAGGCGATACTGTCGAAGGTGCCGGCAAAAAGGGTTATGTCGCAACCTGGACAGAACGACGGTGTAAATACCTTGTCGTATATACGCTGGATCGTAAAGCGTCAGACAAGTTGGTTGCGGGCGCCAAGAAAGCGTTTCGAAGTATTCCTGAAGAATACAGAAAAACGTTTACCGTTGATAATGGTAAGGAGTTTTCCCGTCATAAGGAACTATCGAAATCTCTCAAAGGGAAAGTCTATTTCGCAAATCCTTACCATCCATGGGAACGAGGTCTGAACGAGAATACAAATGGATTGCTCCGTCAGTATCTTCCAAAGAAAAAGTCCTTTGAAGATCTAACGCAGAAAGAGCTTGCAAAAATAGTAAGCAAGCTGAATAATAGACCAAGGAAATCACTTGGCTACAGGACTCCGCGAGAAGCCTTCTTCAACTTACCTCTCGCACTTCAAACTTGATTCCAGCATATTAATCATACCTTGATAAAAAGAACCCACACCAGGTAGTATAAGATGTGATGCATTTTCGAATTGTTTTTTATCACAACCTATTTCGACCTTTGCATCACATTCTTCCAAAGCTCTTTTCATGGAATCAGTATTACCCATTGAGTAATCAATTATTAGAACATTTTTCATGATTAATCATTATTATCATAATTTATCTTTGTTAAATTTCCAAATCTATCTTTAACAAGATTACCATTAGCATCGCACTTAAATAATTTCTTATTTGTATATCTATCACAAATGTTTATAAATTCTTCCATTGACAAATCAATATCATCAAGAATTTCATCAATTTGGCAACCCATATATGAATTAGGAAATTTCCCAGCTATTTTTCTTACAAGATTCATCCCTTCTTCTCTTGAAAGTCTATGTCTCCTTATATAAATAGAAACCCAATCAGAGACCCTGTCATAACCAAACTTTAAAAACTTAAAATAATCATGAATTCGCATTTGTAAGTTATCAAGATTTTCGAACGATACAATCGAACCTTCTAAAATCGTTGGATAAGTCTTCATTCCATGAGCTTGTGCAATAAATGCATTATTTGGTCCATCCCAAGGCAAGTAGTATCCTAAAAATAATCCTGTAACACCTACTTTTGCCAATTCTTGATCAGTAGGATAAGTATATTCAATTAGATGCTTTTTCTCTATTCCTTCCATTCCATGAAGATCACTTACCCTAAGACCATTCATCCCGCCAAATTCTTCCAACCATCTTCTATTAAGAATATTAGTTTCTACAGCTCCAGCAGGTCCTCCATATTCATGTTGTGAGTTTTCACCCCATATGAGCAATGGTATATTTCTTCGTACAGCCTCTCGAATAGGAACTGTAAAAATTGTGACATGTTCAGGCCATGAAATATCACCAACCTGTTTAAGAGTAATTTTATTTATTTTTCTTCTAATAACAGGATTTGTTGAAACCTCAACATAATCAACTCCTAATTTTTTAATATTTTCTATATTATAACGGCCAATTTCAGATAATTTATCTGTAGTTGCCGTGACACATAAAGGATTCATTCCCAGTTCGATCATCTTTAATACTTGAAAAGTACTATCCTTTCCACCGCTAACAGGAATAATACAATCATGATTAGCACCATCTTTTGAACGGTATTTATCAAGAATTTGCTTTAATTCAGCCATTCGTTGATCCCAATCAATGGATTTTCTGTTTTCATAGTTCCTGCATGCATTGCATACTCCGTCCTCATCAAAAGATAAATCAGGCTTTGTACTCGGCATAACACATTTAGTACAATAAGTAATCTTGTTTTCCATGTTTTAACTCCTATAAAAAGTCAACCGGGAGGTTGACCAATTCTATATTTCAATCCGACAACGTCGGTTTTATGCACTCTGACTTGCAGTAGTTCGCATCGAATCAGCCTTTCGAATTAATTGCCTGTCGATCATCAAGGACGGATCGAATTCCTGATCAGTGTTTAACATGCACCAAATGATCGTCGACAACTTTCTGGCTGTCGCTATTATCGATTTCCCGCTTCCCTTGTTCCGTTTCATTTCGCTATAACGTTCCATAAGGCGCCAGGATACCGTTGATCGACAACGTCTCATTCCCATTACTACTTGAACCAAGGCCGTCCGCAACTCTTCCGGCCCTCGCTTGGTTATTTTCCCATGGTGTATCGTCTCATTCGAGTTCTGTACCCAAGGAACCAACCCAGCATACGACGAATATTTCTTGGCCGATGCGAATCTGCTGATATCATCCGTAAAGGCCCGAATTGTCCAGGCGCCGATCTTTCCGCATCCGGGTATCGTCATCAACAACTCAACAGTGCGATCGCCTTCGGTCAATTTCTCAAGTTCTGATTCGATGCTCTTGACGCTTTTTTCAAGCTGTTCTATCGTTTCAAAAAGCGGTTGAACTACGAGTTCGTTATCCGCTTTTCTGAGGGTGTCCAGAATTTTCTGGCGCCCTCTCTTGCTTTGCAGCGTTGCCCTGGAATCCTTCATTCCAAGTCCCGTCAGTAACGCATGTATCTGGTTTTTCACCGTTACCATGGTTCGGACCAACGTCGTCCTGACTTTCAATAAGCGCCGAATTTGCTCGCTTTCTTCCGAACACAACCGAGATTCAGGCAACATATCCTTTTCCAGAAACTCGGCAATCGTCGCTGCGTCATGCCGATCGGTTTTCTTGACCGATTCATTGACTACCTTGAACTTCAGCGTGTTGATCACTACAACCTCCGCGCCTGCCTGTTCCATCCGGTTTTTGAAGTACCGTGTGTTACCGGTCGATTCAACGCCAATCCGAACGGTCATACCGTTCTTTTTCCAACGCTGTATCCGGGTTAGAAACTTCTTGTACCCGTCCTCTTCGGTCGAATACTGCTCAAACTGATTCCCGCTTTGTTTCACAAACACAGTAAACTGCGTCTTGTGAAGATCTACACCTGCATTGATTGTCATACCGCTACTCCCTTTTCCGACAAAGGTCTATTCGGTACATTGGATCCATTCCTCTCGAAGCTTCGCTGAGAATCCTATTCGGCCTCTCGGGCCATGGAATGATACGGCCAAAGCTCTTCATTCTCCTTTTCGGTCTCAACGGACCAGTAAACATGACGAACTCTAGCCTTCCTCTGTCGGCACACTTCCAACAGGATAATCCAATTTACCTACTCCCGGTTGACTCTTTTTATCATTCCTCCTTTATTCAACTCATCATCAATTTATACTTTACTTCTGCTAATTTCCAATCTATTTCGTTATCAATATCCTGAACTTCTAATTCTGAGCATTCAAAAAAAGTTGTGTTTTTACTAACTAATTTCTGATTTGTAATAAACTTATCAATATTAAACCAATAAAATTGGCCTGCATCATGGTAAACAGGAATTAAGTCTTGAGAACGTTTAGAACTGTATTCAGGAAACCAATATTCAACTCTATCATTGTTCTTAATTAGGGATCTTTGAGGTGGAAATGAATACTGTACTACACTTAAAATTGTATCAGATTTTGTTTGTAATAGTTTATTATAGGAATCATTTATTATTTTTGAGCTTACAAAAGGAGCTGTGGGATAAATACAGCAACCAAAATCGAATGTTTGATTATTCTCTTTGTATTTTGATATAACTTCAGAAAGAACATCAACTGTTGATGCATAATCATTTGAAGTTTTTTCCGATCTATAAAAGGGAACCTTTGCACCGTAATTTTTTGAAATTTCAGCTATTTCTTCAGAATCAGTAGATACCATAACTTCATTAAAACAATTTGATTCTATTGCCGCTTTTATAGAATAAGCAATAATTGGTACTCCAAGAAAAGGTCTTATATTTTTTTTGGGAATTCTTTTACTACCACCTCGAGCAGTAATGATCGCAATATTTTTCATTTCTATTCCTTAATGATCTTTTCAACAGCGGTAATAACTCTTTCAACATCGTTGTTTGACATTTTTGGAAAAAGAGGAAGTGTTAAACATTCAGCATAAAACTTTACACTTTCCGGGTAATCCTTTTCATTAAAAGGTTCCAGTGAAGTGTAGTAGGGCTGTGAATTAACCGGGATATAGTGCACTTGCGTTCCTATGCCGCGGGATTTGAGCTCTTCCATGACTTGAACTCTTGTTTTTGATAATTTTGGGAAATTAATTCTGATTACATATAAGTGGAAACAAGAATCTGAGCCTTCTGCTTCATAAGGAATAGTGATATTGGGATTAGAAGTAAAAGCGGTATTATAGGACTTAATTATTTCTTTTCTTCTCTGTTTAAAAAAATCAAGTTTTCGTAACTGACTGGTACCAAGAGCCGCCTGAATATCTGTCATGCGGTTATTACCGCTTAGGTATTTCATCTCATAATACCAGGGACCGGGATTTTTTGAAAGTTCCTTTTCGTCTTTGGTAATACCGATAGTACGGAGCATTAAGAGTTTTTTATACAAGGCTTCTGAATTGGTTGTAATAGCACCGCCTTCACCGCAGGTTATAGTTTTGCACGGATGAAAAGAAAAAATTGTCATATCTGCTTTATGACAACAGCCAACTGGCATTCCATCAGTATAAAAAGATCCTATAGCATGAGCGGCATCTTCAATTATTGTGAGAGAATATTCATCAGCTATTTTTTTAATAGAGTCAATATCAACTGCCTGTCCTGCATAATCAACCGGAATCAAAACTTTTGTTTTATCAGTTATTTTCTGCCTGATAGATGAAGGGCTTATATTGTAAGTTCTGCTGTCTATGTCTGCAAATACTGCTTTAAGACCGTTTGAAGGAAGGCAGTTTGCAGAAGCTACAAAGGTAATAGGCGTAGTAATACCTTCGCTGCCTTTTGGAAGATCGAGAGCAGAAACAGCTATATGCAGAGCCTGTGTGGCATTACTTACGGCAACACAGTAACGAGCTTCGGTAATTTCAAGAATTTTCTTCTCGAATTCTGCAATGGATGGACCTTGTGTTAAAAACCCTGATGTTAATACCGATTGAACAGCCTTCACATCGGTTTCATCAATCCATTGAGTACCGTATGGAATAAATTCCTGCATCTTAGATATTCCCGACCTTTTCTTTATTTTGTGCTATCCATATTTTGAGCTGATCAATTGTCATCCACTGCTTGTTATTATCTGAAGTGTAGCAGAATCCTTCGGGTACAAGTTTCCCGTCTTTAATTCGGTGAGGATCTTTTGACCATTCATGAATTTGAGGAAGAATCTTGAAGTGTTCATCGTATTCATACGTATAAAGGGCATCTTCAACACCGATCATCTGCTCATGAAGTTTTTCTCCGGGGCGAATACCAATTTCTACCTGTTCCGCCTTTTCATCAACAGAAGAAGCAATATCACAAATATTCATTGATGGAATCTTCTTAACATATATCTCTCCGCCTTCCATGTCATCGAATGCATGCCATACAAGTTCGACTCCCTGTTCAAGAGAAATCATAAAACGAGTCATGCGTTTATCTGTTATTGTAAGTTTTCCGGATTTCGCTGTCTGCATAAAGAAGGGTATTACAGAACCTCGGGATCCCATAACATTTCCATAACGGACTATTGCAAATTTTGTCTGCTTTGCACCTGTGTAGGAGTTCCCAGCAACAAATATTTTATCGCTGCAAAGCTTTGTAGCACCATAGAGGTTTACGGGCTGGCTGGCTTTATCAGTACTTAAAGCAACAACCCTCTTAATTCCCTTATCTATACATGCATCAATGAGATTCATTGCACCATGTATATTCGTTTTTATACATTCAAAGGGATTATACTCAGCTGTAGGTACAATTTTTGTAGCAGCTGCATGTACTACATAATCAACACCATCTAATGCACGATACAACCGTTCCTTATCCCGTACATCTCCTATAAAAAATCTAATACGGT
>JGI24500J29687_10040051_pt1 | contig 10300 bp, 9 predicted proteins | sample BioPla2RNA1_FD_29687 | JGI IMG/M metagenome (IMG submission 29687) | reverse complement strand
AAAAGGTCTTAATCGTCAATCCGATTAAGACCTTTTTTTTACCGTCGGCGCAAAATATACACACTCGGTCGATTGATTTCCAATTGGCTGACCTCTTTTTGCACCTTTCTTTGGCCGTCAAAAATCAAGGTTACCAGCGGGGCAAAATAGAATACTTCGGCTTCGTAAGAATTGCAGACGATAACCTGCAGTTCTTCGGTTTCCGAAATCAATCGAAACGAAACGCATTGGTTGATTCCGCTCTTGTCGAATTTGATGTGTTTTTCCGCTTGTTCGCGTTCCGTCATCCGAAAGAGCGCATATTCCTTTCGAAGGGCAATCATATCGCTTAAAGATTGGGTCAATTCGTCGAATGCTTGTTGCCTGTCCCAATCAAGCCCGTTGATTTTATCGTCCGAGCGGTACGAGTTTTCCACGCCCTGTTTGGTGCGCAAAAACTCTTCCCCCGCATGAATAAACGGAATTCCCTGGCTGAAAACGACCAAGCTCAACGCAAGCCTTACGCGATCGAGCTGTTCTTCGGGAGAAAAATCCTTGCAGAGGATTTTCATTTGATCGAAAAACGTATAATTGTCATGGCATTCCACGAAATTGATTGATTGGGTCGGCGCCAAAAAGCGGAACTCATCCTGGCAGGATCCTTTTATCAAATGGATAAAAAGTTCTTTATCGATTTTTTCGCCCAAGACATAGCCTTTGGTTAGTTTCAAAGGCGAACCCTTAAAACCGTCCCGGAACAAATCGTTAAAGAAGGCGAGATTCGTCAATTGCCAATAATTTTTATAGTTAGCCGCTTTGTGCGGTTCCAACGGTGTCGGCATTTCCCAGCCTTCCCCGTAAAGCATGATTTCGGGATAGATTTGTTTAAGTTCTTTGGCCATTCCCTGGATGGTGGTCGTATCCATCAGTCCCATCAAATCGAAGCGGAAACCGTCCATTAAATAACGGCTGGCCCAAAACTTCAGCGAATCGATGACAAAACGCCGGACCATGTACCGTTCGGTCGCCAAATCGTTTCCGCACCCGCTCGCATTCGTTTTGAAGCCTTTTTCGTCATACCGGAAAAAATAACCCGGAACAAACTTGGCATACGAAAACATCTCTGCATCATAAACATGGTTGTAAACCACATCCATGTTGACTTTTAAACCATGGCGGTGAAGTTCGTCGATCATTTGCTTGAGTTCGTTGATAGCACCGTACGGATTGTACAAATCAGCCGCAAACCAATTCGACGGGGTATTGTAACTGACCGGATTGTAACCCCAGTTATAACCGGTCTGTTGGTTCGTTTCGTCGACTCCGCCAAACCCGAAAATCGGCAAAAGCTGCACATGGGTTATCCCCAAGCGTTGCAAATGGCTGATGCCCGAGTCCGGATACCGGCTGCTTGGTTTGACGGTCTCCAAATAGAAACTGCGTCGCTCGTCGGGTAGGCTCGAAAAACGGGTAAGGGAAAAATCCCTTAAATGCATTTCGTAGATAATCGCATCGACATAACGGCCGCTGAAAGGGGGACGTTCGTTTTGCATCGGATAAGTCTTTTCCCAATCGATAACGAAATTCATCGTAAAATTGGGACTTGCACTTAAGCCGTACGGGTCTAGCACGGGTTCCAATACCTGGTTGACCCGGATTAAGTAGTAATAACCCCAGCGATCAAGATCGCCCGTAACTTTTAATTCCCACACACCTCTTCCGACATATTTCATATGATCCTGGGTCGTATCACCGTGCACCAAAACCAAAACAACTTCTTTGGCGACGGGTGCCCAAATCCGAAAGACGGTATATTCTGGGTGATATTCAAATCCGAGCGGTCCGTCATACGCTGTTTCGAACTCAAAGCGGGGGATTCTGGTAATTTTCCCGAGCGATAAAGGATAAGAAAAAGTCGGACTCAAAAACACCTGGTAATCGATGTGTAAGTAGATAACCCCCTGAAAATGGGTATAAAGGTGCAGTTCTTCGCCGAATACTTCTTCCTTAAACGGAACCAGCCGGTATTTTTTTCCGGCGCCCCTTAATACAATCGCCTCTTTTTTTATGTTCAGACTGGTAGGGATGATTAATTTGATGGTTGAATAGTCCTCGAGATAGGCACCCCAAATTGGTTTCATGTTCGTAATACCCGATCTACTTTCTTTAAATCTTCAATAATAGGAAGTTTTTGTGGACATTTGGATTCGCACAGTCCGCATTCCAAACAAGTTTCGATTTGGCCAACATTTTGGTTTTTCAGATACCTGGCATAGGCCTGCTTGGCAAAATCGGTTAAACCGTAAACATTATAGTAAGTATATAGACCGAAGATTTGGTCAATTTTTATGCTTTGAGGGCAGCCGTTGCAATATTTGCATCCCGTGCAATAAAGTTCGCTGAACTTTTGAAGTTCGGTTAAGGCCTGTTGGAGGTTGGCCTGTTCTTCCGTCGTCAACGAAGTGAAATTATTGATGACTTGAACATTTTTTTTCAAAACAGCCAGATTTTCCATGCCCGATAAAGCACAGGTAACATTTGGATTGCTTAAGACAAACTTAAAGGCCAGTTCATAGGTTGCTATCGAACCCAGGTTCAGCTTTTCGCCCAAAGCATTTTCGGGCGAAGCCAAACGTCCCCCTCCGACCGGGCCCATGATAACCACGCCCAAGCCCTGGTCGTGGGCATAATTAATCATTTCTTCGTTTTTGCGGTCCAATAAATTGTATTGAACAAGCATCGAGGAAAAGACCTTGCCGGTATCGATGATGTATTTGATGACTTTGGGGTCGTCATGGAACGAAAATGACAGATGCCGAATCAGGCCTTGACGCTTGGCTTCCATCGCTTCGTCGATTAAACCGTACTTCAGGACAACTTCGTCGAAACGGTTTTTGTTTAATGCCCAAAAATGGTAAAAATCGATATAATCGGTATCAAGCCGGGCCAAACTGGTCTTAAGCAGACCCCAAAAGTCTTCTTTGGAATGGACTTCTTCCAAAGGGATTTTGGTGGAAAGATATACTTTATCCCGGAAAGGTTTGACGGCTTGCCCTAGCGTTCTTTCGGAATTGGAGTGGCAGTAGTAATAAGCCGTGTCAAAATAATTGACCCCGTATTCATATGCTTTTCTGAGCATCGGAATGGCCAAATCGTTATCGATATACCATTTGCCGTCTTTTTCGTATTCCGGAAGTCGCATGCATCCGAAACCCAAAGCAGATATTTCGATGCCGGTTTTACCCATTTTACGATATTTCATTTTCATCCTCCTCATCGGTTACGATAATTTCCTGTTGCGAGAATCTAAAAAGCAAAGCGGTGGCGATTGAAGCGCCGATTAAAGTGACGATTCCGATTACCATCGCCGCAAACACCGAATAATCTTCCTCATCGACCTCGAGATTGCCGGTCGAAACGATTATCGGTTGGTCAAGTCGGTTTTCGCCCACCATGTACGACCAATTTAAGTTGACGGTCTCGTAACTGCCGCTAACCACGTAAAATTCCAAAAAGTAATGATATCGGCCGTTTTCGTCCGGTTCAAGGTCGTATTCCCAGATGCAATTGGAATTGTCCTTGCCCCCGCCGATTTCCCAGTGGAACGGGGCTTCTTTGGTACCGTCCGAAAGCTGTACTTCGACTTTCAACATCGTCATTTCTTCCAAGGTGTACCAACTGAACGATAATCTGGTTCTTGTTTTCCACATGTCGGGACTGACCCAGACCTGAAAATCATAAAGCATATTCCAACTGTCGGCTTTCACGTTTAACGGACAAAACATCAGGCTTAAAACGAACAAACAAACAATCAGTTTCTTCATTTTTTACCACGTCCTTTGAATTCGGAGAGACGCCGATTGAGTTTGCTGAATTCGAAATTGCGTTTAAGAACGATTCCCAATGTGACAAGAAATCCGCCCAAAAAATGGATTAACAGGCACGTCAATAGGAAGTCCAGATTGTTAAAGGAAAACCATCCGAGCAAAAAGCCCATAAAATACATAAAGACGATTAAGACCAAATACGTGCACAGGACCTGAAAGAAAATGGTTATCCGGTTAATCCGATAAAAGAAGTTGAGTCCCACGCTTACGCAAAGGAGCACACCGGTCGAAAGAATCAAATCGGAAAATTGCATAATCTTTTGTTTAAAAACAAAAGATTGGACAATAATGTAGACGCCGATGGTCACCGCGAAAAGAATCGAAAAAATCACCGCTGATGTGGCGACAAATTGGATAAAATGTTTTAACCGATTGCTTTTCATCTTGATCCTATCCTTTCAACTTCTGTTTGAAATCATTGGCATAAACGCGGGTGATGACCGTTTTTTCCCCATTGTCCAAAATCGCCATGATGCGTCCGTTAACCAGCGAACGAATCCGTTTGATTTTGGCGATATTCAAAAGCATCGTCCTTGAGGTTTGAATAAAAGCGGTCGGCAACAAAATCGTTGCCAATTGTTGGAGTTTATAGTTTACTTCATAAACATCTTTTTCCGTATAAGCAAAGAGGCGGTTTTCCACAACTTCAAAATAATAAATTTCGTCCAAATTGAGAATCGTCGTCATGCCTTCCTTTTTGCCGAGAATTCGGATGAAATGGTTGTTAATCACTTCCGAAAGTTTGACAATCGATTCGTCGATTTTCGGGCAGCGGATCGTTATTTCGGGTTCCACTAGTTGTTCGTCTTCTTCGATCTTCAGCTTCATGGTATCACCCTTTTCTTTGGTTCTTTCTATCTAATATTTTACCACAATCGGCCCAATAAGCAGTCTTGTTTAATAAATCTTTTTTTGCTCGGGAGCGAAAAAAAGGCTTTCTTTAAACAAGAAAGCGGTTGCGATATTCGCATTTTTGACACAGTTCGTGATGGGGTTTTCGGTCGCGAAACCCCTGCATCGCCAAAAGGTAACGGGATTCTTTTAAAATGGCAGTTAGGTCGCTTGAAAAAATATTTCCCAATGCCGTATGTCCCAAAGCATCCAAACAACAAAGCGTCACCGTACCGTCCGCCAAAATGCCCAAGTGGGTCTTGCCGCCCAGGCAAGACGTGGCAAGGGGGTTTTTTTCATGGAAAAGTGCCGGCCATTTAAATTCCGGTTCCTTGGACAAATACAGTTTTTCGCCCAGCGTTTTGGGAAGCATTTCCGAATGTAACCCCAATTCCAACTCTTTATTTAAGAAACCGATAACTTCTTCGTTGATTTTTTGCACTTCCGGTTTCGTTAAATCGTTCCAAAGCCGAAGCGAAAGGATAAAGCGCGGGTTCTTTCGGTGTTCTTTTAGGAAATGGCTTAAACCTTTTAACGTTGCTTCCTTTTGGGCCGGACTTTGGGCAATCAGACTTTGCAAGGAGATATTCAAGCGGTGTAGAGCTGGGCTTTCAAACAAAGTATCATGGTGCCTGGCCAAAAGCGTCCCGTTCGTCGTTAAGTTGATTTTTAATCCCGCCCCATGAGCAATTTCCAAAAACTTCGGAAACTCACGGTGACTCAAAGGCTCACCCTTGATGTGCAAGTACAAATGATTGGTAAAGGGCCTCACCCTTTCGACCACGGTCGCAAACTCTTCCGGAGTCATTTCTTTGGCAGAAAGCGACTGCGGGAAGCAGAAAGGACAATCGAGATTACACCGATTGGTAATCTCGACATAAATCATCTTAAATTGTTTATTCATCTTTTTTGTGGACCTCATAGTCGACATCGACCACATTTTTCTTCTGTTCTTTATTCCCGTGATCCTTCTTATGAATTTTTAGTTTTATCGGGAAAAGCTTATGGTTAAGCACAAGCAATAAGATGCCGTAAATAATTAGAATAATTCCCGCCAAGTCAATCATGATGGAAATAAACGAATCAAGTCCCAAAACAATCAAAAACAAAGCAAACAGAAACTGGCCGATATTGTTTTTGAAAGATGCCCATTTATGGGAAGAAGTCAAAGTATCGATTAAGAGCGGAATCAAAATAATTATGCCCCAGATGGTCGATAAAATATCGACACCCCAGATTAAAATTGCGATTCCCAAAAAGATGAGGAAAAACGATTTGGCGACGGTTAAATCAAAACCGTCGTTATCGATTTTTGATCCGTAAATAGCTCCGGGCAAATTGATAAAGATTAACGATACTCCGACAAAGATACTGATGATGGACTTAAAAAATTCCTTCGGGAGGACAAGCATCAAGACACCCATCAGAAGATAAATAATTGCTTCGGTTTGAATTTTATAGCGTTTTAATTTCATACCTGTCACTCCAAATTTCTCCTAATTTCATGTATGTAATAACCTATGTTTTTAGACCAATATTCGGTCGAAATTTAGTCCTTTAACAAATCGGGATTTTCCATCATTAATTCGATAAAGGTTTGAGCGATTTGCGGGTCGAACTGGGTTCCCGCACAGCGCTTGATTTCTTCCAAAGCGGCCGTTTTGGAAATCGGCCGCCGGTAGGACCGATACTCGGTCATAACATCGTAAGCATCGATAACCGAAATCATCCGGGAAAGAAGCGGAATTTCTTCGCCTTTTAAGCCCTGCGGATAACCCGTACCGTCCCACCGTTCATGGTGGCAAAGAATCAAATCCGCAATCGGCATGAGTTTCGGCGAAGCCATCGCAATCCGGTACCCGGCATCCGGGTGCTTTTTGATTTCGATCCATTCTTCCGGAGTCAGTTTACCCGGCTTGTTGAGAATCTTTTCGTCGATGGTAACTTTGCCGATATCATGTAATGCTGCCAAAAGTTCGAGTGAGTTCAGTTCGTTTTCGCTCAATTCCATTTTTTCTCCGAGCAGACGGGACAGCTTCTTAAGCCGCTCTGCATGCGCTTCGGTTTCTTGGCTCTTTTCGTACATCGTCGAATTGATCAGGGATAAAATCGCGCTTTGGGAACTGGCGCGTTCAAGAAGTTTCCGCCGGTACATGAAGTCTTCGGCGACCCGTTCGATTTCGAGCAGACTCTGTTCCATCCGATACTTTGTGGCATAGCCCAAAGAAATATTGATGTATTCGAGTTCGTTATGGATTTGGTTATTATCCTGCGAACATTCCTTTTCAATCGCTTTTAACATCTCATATGCTTCGTTTTCGTCGGTTAACGGCAAAATGAAGGCGAATTCGTCGCCGCCGATACGAGCCAATAAATCCCCTTTTCGGCAGAAACGTTTGAGAAGGTTGGCGGTTCGGATAATCAACGCATCCCCCGCCGCATGCCCGATTGCATCATTGACGATTTTCAGACCGTTGATGTCGACAAGCATAATAGTAAGAGGCAAATACGCATCTTCGTCGTACGTCTTCTTGCATTGTTCGAAATACAGTCGGTTGTGAATGCCGGTCAAGCCGTCCCGATAGCTCAGGTATTCAATTTCCGCCTGGCGTTTCTTTTGTTCGGTAATATCGATGATCAAACCTTCCAAAGCGGTTACTTCGCCGTTGTCGTCGTAAACCGGCTGTCCCTGTTCGAGCACCCATTTTTCTTCCCCGCTTGCGGTAATGATGGTATATTCTTCTCTGAATGTCGTGAAGTTGCGGGCCACTTCCTGCCATTTTTTCCATAGGTAACTCCGGTAAGAAGGGGAAATGATACTGTTATACGTAATATCGCGATTGTAAAGCAGACTTTCCTGGCGATAACCGGTCAGTTCGAAACAGCCTTCGGAAACAAAGGTCATGGTCCAATCCTGGTCGAATAAGCACCGGTAAGCCATGCCCGGCAAATTGGCCAGGAGCACGGATTTGCTGCGGTTGCTTTCGTACAATTCATGTTCGACTTTTTTGCGTTCCGTGATATCGTAAAAAGTAACTACCGCTCCGGTGATGGAATCGTCATGAAAAATCGGATTGACGAAAATATCCACGTAAAGGGAATTGCCGTCCCTACGGATTAACAGGGTTTCGACATTTCGGTAACTCCGGCCGTATTTCAAAACTTTTTCGATGACGCTGTCGTCGAATTTATAATCGACGCCTTCTTCGGAAAAGCTGAAGAAATCGCTGTAATGTTTTCCCAACATGTCAGTTTCTTCCAAACCCAATTGATTAAGGCAACTGGCGTTCGTGAATGTGCAATAACCTCTTTCGTCCACGCCGAAAATGCCTTCCGAAGTGGTATCCAAAATCGAGCGCAAGAGTTCTTCTCGCAGCGTCAACATCTGCAAAACCCGTTTCTTTTCGGTAATATCCCGACCGATGCCGATAAAGGCCACCGCCCGACCCATAAAGTCAAACGAAAGTTGAACGGTATGTTCCAAAACCACTTTTTCGCCGTCTTTTCTGATATGTTCGAGTTCGAAAGTCCGAACCACCGTTTCGTCGGCACTCGAGTTTTGGGATTGGATTTCCGCCAAAATGCTTAAACCGTATTCGGTTGATTCCGGAGTCGTAAAATCGGACAACTGCAGGTCGATAATTTCTTCGGGAGCATAACCGAGAATTCGTTCGATCGAAGGACTGATGTATTGGATTTCGCGTTCCAGGCTTAAGACCCAGACAAAGTCGCTCATGTAATCAATAATCAGTCTATACTTGCTTTCGCTTTCCTTCACCTTTTGCATCAGGTCGGTTAAATCGTTTAAAAGCACAATATAATGCACTTCATCAGCCTTGGAAACATGTGCGCTCAAAAAAATGCCCTCGGCTTCGTCGCTGATACGCACTTCTTCGGTGCTTCCCCCTTGTTTCATTAGCTCGATGATTTTGTTCATCCAATGGGAAGGGTTTTTGCTTAAAAACACATCCCTCAAAGAACGGTTGAGCAAATCCGCTTCGGGTTTTTTGGTAAGTTGCACAAAGGAAGGGTTGATATCGATAATGCAATAATCAATGACATCGCCTTGTTCATTGAAAATTGACTTAATACATGCATAACCGCGGGGCGATTTGTCAACAACAATTTTGTAGGTATTCGTATCCATTTTACCCTCACATCGTTGATCCAGCCCAAAAACAATCAATAATCCTTTAACAATAATAAGAATGCGTCTATTACTATTGTTTTGGCTGTTCGTAATTTAATTAAATATAACTTTAAATCTAAATAACTAACTGCTTATTTCTTGACTTGTTTCATCAATTCATCAACGGCAAGTTTGATTTCTTCAAACTCTTTTTGATTTGGCTTAAAGACCACTCGGACGCCGTCGCCGACAACATTGAGTTTCAAACCTTTCAGGCGTTCCACAATCATCGGTACGCCTTCGCCGCTCCAGCCGTAGGAACCGAAGACCAAGGCAGGCTTGCCTTTATTGGCAAACGGGGTAATTAATCCTGTAACATCCCAAATCGGTTTTAAGGCATCCCGGTTGATAGTCGGCGAACCAATCAATAGCAGATCCGCTTCTTCGATTTTTTTCGCGAACATATCCATTTCGTGTTCAATTACATTGTAACTTTCCACTTCCGCCTGATATTTATCGGTCAAATAGTCTTTGATGAAATCCGCGATTTGGCGGGTATATCCGTAGGAAGTGACATAAAGAATCAATGCCTTGATTCCTTCATGGGTTTTTGGCATACTCCATTGTTCGTATTTTTCCATGACGGTTTTGATATTGCTTCTTAAAATCGGACCGTGGCTTGTTGCCACAAGCTTGATATCCAAATCTTTGATTTTTCTCAAACCGTCAAGCACAAAAGGCTTAAAAGGCGAGAAAATCGCATCGTAATAAACTTTAACCGCTTGTTCGTAGTATTTCGGATAGGTGACCAAATCGTCAAACATCCGCGGTTCGCAATAATGGGCGGACAAAAAGTCGCAAGAGAAGAGAACTTTTTCTTCTTCGCACCAGGTAAAAAGCGAATCCGGCCAATGCAGCATCGGCGCAATAATGGTCCTAAGCGTCACACCGCCCAAATCGAAAACCATATTGTCTTTGGCGACAATTCCGTTAAAATCCTGGTTGATGATTCCCTGAATATTTCTGATTCCCGCGGCACTGGCCACAATTTTAATATTGGGATTGATTGCCAGGATTTTCTTCACGCTTCCGGAATGGTCCGGTTCGGTGTGGTTGCAGAAAAGGTAATCGACGGTTGACAAGTCAACTACTTCGTTTAAATTGGCCAAATGGTCATCCCAAAAATTTTCATGCACTGCATCAATCAAAGCGGTATGGGAATCCCCTTTAACCACATAAGCATTATAAGTCGTTCCGTGTTCGGTAGCCATAATGACATCAAAGATGCGCATGTTGGGGTTTAAAACACCCACGGAATAAATTCTTTCAGATAATTTTAGCACTGACATAATTCCTCCTTTTATAGGATATTATACCACTCTTTGACCTATTAAAAAAGCAAAAAGCAAGGCCA
>JGI24500J29687_10077189_pt1 | contig 10302 bp, 7 predicted proteins | sample BioPla2RNA1_FD_29687 | JGI IMG/M metagenome (IMG submission 29687) | reverse complement strand
TGCCTTCTATTGATCTGATATATCGCACATCGACACCTGCATTGCTGGAAAAAAATCCGTTGCCTTTTTCTCTTAATCTTCGTGCCTTATTACTGGAAGGAAGTCAATTGGTGAGACGTTCCGTAACTTTCCCTTTTCTTCGTTTGAGTACGGCTCTGTACGCATAACTCTGAAGGCTGCTAAGCGTCCGCAATTGCATTGTTTGCACTTCTTTTACCCTATTCATCGTCAAAAAGCGTCATCTGCCCCGACTTTATATCAAATAATTTTCCGTTCATTTCTATTACCTTGTTATCTTTCCTAGTCTTTTGAATATCAAATATTGAGGCAACAAATATTTGATGTTCCGCAAAATCTCGCTCAAGTACCTCAATCATTTGATCTACCGCTTGTTTTTCTATCTCCCGCCCGTGTGGCGAGTCAATAAACAACGGGGTTTTATATTTTAAATTTTCACTCAAAATGCGAGCGTAACTTATGCGAAAAACGAACACCATTTTGTGGTATATCGCGCCCGAAATGCTCTTTAAATCTTTAAACAAAAAGCAATCGTTCTTTTCTATGTATTCCGAAATCCCTAATTCCTGAGCGTAAGTGAATATATATTTCGACAATCTTGTTGCCCACTTGTTTTGCGTTATCGCGCTTTCTTTAAGTTTCTCTCTTAGTTTTTTTTGGTCTTTTGTAAGCCGTTTTATGGTTTTTTCTACTGCGGCTAAATCCAGTGGTATGTCCGCAATTCTGCGTTCAAAAGTCTCAAGCACTGTTTCACCTGTAAAAAACATCGGCTGCTCGCTTACTTCCACGTCTATTGCAGCTATTGCCTCTAATAGTTTTTTTAACGCAATTTGCTCTCTGCGGACTTCAATTTTATTGAGTTCGTTATTGTCGGAAAAGTTCTCAATAGTTTCCTGTGTCACGGGTATCAGTTCTCCGTTTGAACCTTTTACTATTATGTTGTGCGACTCGAGCCACTCAACAAACTTTTTATCGTCTGCCAATGTCTTTTCTAAAAAGCGTATTCTCTTTTCGATTGATTGCTTTTGCCACAGCAACTCTCTGCGTTCGTTTATTAGTGCCTCGGACGGTGTATCAAAAGCAATTTCGCCTTTTTCAATGGCCGCCTCGCTTGTTGCAACGATGGCCTGCTCTTTATATTCGGCAACAGCTTTCATTTGCCTATACTTTTCTAATTCGTCATCTATTTTTCTAAGTGAAACCTTTATGTCAATGTCACAGTCTTTGCCTTTTAGACCGTGAAGAAATTCCTCTACGTAAAATTTAATTCTACCAATAACCGTACCTCGATTGAGAAGCGTCCACCCGAGGTCTTGATCTATATATATCGCTCCAAGTATGTTGTCTATTAGATCAAAACTTTCGCTGTCAAAAACAATTGAATGCACAACTTCCGCGTCTGTCGGCAAAATCAGTTCGGAATCGTTTACCCATATTTTTTTATTCTCTCGCCGTATGACAAAAGTTTTCTCCTTGTTTTCAACCTGTGTTTCGATTGAAAACTCGTCAAACTTGACTTTGCGCGTATTCGGGATACTAAACCCTAAAGCGTACAAAAGAAGCCGTAAGAATGTTGACTTTCCCGTTGAGTTTTTAGCACTGTATATGTAATTAAAGTGCGATGCAAATTCAAACGACCGAAGTGCAAATTCAGGTTCGTTTTTTCGCTTGAATGAAATCTTTTTAATTATCATAGTTTTGCCGCCCCCTTTATGCTACCTATGGTTCTGCGCTTTAACAAAGTAGCCAACATAATCAGTTTTATTAGTGATTCAAGAAAGTCCTCCGACTTTTCTATTACAGAATATTCCTCAATATAGTCGCGCCAGTTGTTCTGCACAAACTCGTTTATGTGGTCACCACCGATTTTAAGGTATTTTTTATCATAATGTCCACAAACTCTTATAAAATACTCGGTTTTATTCGGGGCGTTTCGAATGAAGTCTGCGTACTTTTGCATAGCCTCATCATACATTCCAAGTTTGCAAACTTCGTTATATTTTGCTTCTAAATCTTGATGTTCTATTGTTACGAGTATAAGTGGGAACAAAACCTCTGCCTTGCTCATTGATGCTCTTTGCGCATTATTATTCATTAAGAGGGCTTTCCACTCGGTGAGTATCGCTTGTGCTTTTGACTCACTTACAACAGTTTTTGCAAGAAACTCTTTCGTCTTATTCAGCACTTCGCCGTAGCGTTGATTATCATCCTCCCCGCAAAACTTAAAGGTAACAAGTTCAAACTTTGCCGTTTGAAAATCTGCGCCGTTTTCAATATCGCTCAAGATGTCGTTTACTGTTACTTTGTCTGCATCTAAAAAAGACGAAAATGGTGTGCGCGAGTAAACATATTGTTGATGCGTACTACTATCTAACGGATTTATAATATTTGAAATGTATATGAGTTTTTTTACAGACTCGGTGCAATCGGAAAGCGACTCTAGTGCCCTTTTGAGCTTCGCTCTGTTGTTCGTCCTGTCGTTTATATTTTCCACTGACTTTGCCTGTGCATAAATTATTGTATTATCGTCAAGGGTTATCTCTATATCCTCTCTCTTCCCCTCCATCTTTATTGAGGTAGCGGTTTCTATGCAGTCTAAAAGTAAGTACAAACCTGCACTTGATTGGAAAACCCAACCAAATGCTGATGCGGTAGATTGTCTTGAACGTTTTTTCTCTGCCATATTTGTCTTTCCTTTTACACCTACACAATCTTAAAGTGCTTGGCAAGTTTTCCTTATTGCGTCAGTATTCTTACGGTATTATTACCGTACCAAGTGTTCAGTAGATCCGCTGGGTTGAACGCTGTCTCAATCAAAGGGTAAAGGTGATTGTTATCCCCATTCAACTTTGCTTTTAAAATATTTTATACAAGCAAAGCAATGATTGCAACGATTAAGGCTGCGGCGCCGATACCTACGCTTATCCAAGCAAATATTTTTGCTGACTTTGCCTCTTTTTTGCTTTCCTCTGCAATAGTCTTTATTGCTTTGTTGACTTGTCGTAATTCTACATTCGCTTGTCGTTCTTCTTTTACCTGCTTTTGCAGCAAGGCAATTTGACCTTTGCCTTGTGCTTCTATCTTATTAAGATACTCGGTTTGCTCCGCATCTTTTTGTTCACGCTCGCGTGATATTTTGTTTTCTAATTTAGAAATCTCTGCATCATACATTCCAACTGCACTTGCAGAACTGGGCATATGGTTCGCTCTTTGTTTCAACAAATCATTTAATCTGTTTTCGTCTTGTATGCTCATACCTTTTTCTCCCTTTTCCTTTGTCAATAATCACTATTTTTTGGCTTCTTTTAGTTTCGTATTGTTCAATTCTTATGATTAATGTGCAAAGTATCGGCATTTCGTTTCTTAGTAGCTATATTTTTTGAAGTTATCAGCCTGCTCCATGACCTTTTCAAAAACTTCTTCATCCCATTCGGGAGGATAACCGTTTTTGTAGAGTAGCACGGTCAAGTCCATATTAAGCTGATTTTTTATATCGTCACGGGTAGACCAGTCAGCGAACTGCGCTTTATCATCCACAAGCCCCTTGATTTCCTTGGCAAGCACAAGGCATTTATTATCTGCGTATGGAAAACCGTGGTCATCACGAACTTTGACCAAAATATCATAAAACGCCTTTTCTTCGTATGTAATGCCAAGCTTCTCAAACGACGTCTTGTCATCTTGCAGGTCTTTGAGTATTTTCAGAATCTCTCCAGATAGGCCATCTACAAAATCTGCGACGACTTCACTTGTGAACACAAGCTTATCACGGCTGTTATAGGTCTCGACCACTTTTTTTAGCCTCTCATCAAATTCGAGGGCTTTAACTTTATTTGTACGACCATAACTGGTAATCGCTTTTCTCAGCAGCTTCAACAACGCATTAAATTTAGTAATCGGCATTTTTATAGTATCAAGCTGCGCGAGAAAATCGTCGCTAAATAAATCCACGGATTTATGGTCATCCACAATGTTCTCAATGCCCGTGCAGGTTATTGCACTTTTCACCATTTCCTCAACGACGCGGTTCATTACCTCAGCATCCGGGACATCACCCTTTGTCTGCTTATAAATGATGGAGCGGATTGCCAAATAGAACTGTGCCTTGGAAGTCTCTGCATCGGTTAGCTCGCCAGATGGGAAACAGATCATATATGCACCTTTCAAGCGACGGGATAAGCCCATAAAACGTGTTTCCATCTCTTTGCCGGTCTGCACATATTCCGCTGCCATGTTTAAGCACATTAAGCGCTCCAGCGGCTCACCGTTATAAAATTTTGTTGCATTAAATCCATTCAACAGATCATCTATTAGCGCCAGATGATTGCGGAAAATTGATAAAGAAATGTTAAGCTCGTCGATTGGGCTTTCAAGCGGACCGCCATATTTTTTAACTGCTTCCAGCATATCATTTTTGATGCCGATGTAATCTACAACCAGACCTTTATCCTTACCATCGAAAACCCGGTTGACACGCGAGATGGTCTGAATGAGGGAATGTTTCTGCAATGGCTTATCTATGTACATCACAGCAAGCGATGGTACATCAAAGCCGGTAATCCACATATCTACAACGACAGCAATTTTGAAATTGGAGTCGTTATTCTTGAACTGCTTATCAAGTGTTTTGCGGTATTCTTTTGTTCCGCATAGGTCGTAAAGCTCCTTCTTATCGTTTGCGCCCTGTGTGGCAACAAGGTTAATTTTAGGCAACGGTATTAGCTTATCAAGCTGCTCATCGGTGAGCGCACTTTCATTCTCAGCTTTTCGTTTTTCTCCCCAGTCGGGACGAATGGCAAGGATCTCCTGAAGCACATTAAATGCAAGAGTTCGATCGGCACATACAATCATTGCTTTCTGCACAACTTCTGGTTTTTCGGCGCAAAGAGCCTCATAGTGCATAACAATATCAGCTGCCAGCTTTTTTAGTCTATCGGGGTGACCGAGGATTGTTGTCATCGCGCTCATGGCACGTTGACTTTCTTCGATCTGATCAGGGTTTGAGCCATCTTGGGCACATTTATCGTAATATTTTTGTATTTCCTTTGCTTGCTCATCCGAGAGGATAACACGGGCGAGACGCGGTTCATAAGCGATGCGGACGGTAATACCGTCATCACTGGACTCCTTCATGGTATAGCTGTCCACCACATCGCCAAAGACGGCGATGGTCTCATCAATTGGCGTTCCCGTAAAACCGCAGTAAGTAGCATACGGAAAGCTATCGCGCAGATATTTAGCAAAACCGAAAGTAGTAAAAACACCTTTGTCGGTCTTTTTCAGCTTTGCACCCACACCGGTCTGTGTCCTATGCGCCTCGTCGGAAATGCATATAATATTGCTGCGGTCAGATAACTGTCCGGTTGTTTCGCAGAACTTCTGAATGGTAGTGATGTATACACCGCCACTGGGTTTATCATTCAGAGTATCGCTCAAGTCCTTGCGGGTTTCGATGCTTCGTACATCTTTCTCATGCAAATACTTTTTTGCTGTGACAAACAACTCAGATGCCTGCGTATCCAAGTCCTCGCGGTCAGTAATAATGATTATAGTAGGATTGTTAAAGACGTCTCTATCATGAATCATCATCAAGCGGGTTAAGAAGAGCATTGTGTAGGTCTTGCCGCAGCCGGTTGCTCCGAAATATGTACCGCCCTTACCATCTCCCCCCGGACGCAAGTGTGCTTTGATATTGTCCAGCATTTTCACTGCACCGAAGAACTGAGGATAACGGCAAATAATAGCCTCGCTTTTCTTGCTGTCATCGGGATAGAATATGAAATCCCTTAACAGTTGTGTGATCCGCTCTGTGGCAAATGCACCCGTAATCATGGTGAACAATGAGCTGATGCCATTTGACACCTTGTCCACATCATTCGCTTTATTCCACGAATAGTAGTATTCATAGGGTGTGAAGATACTTCCCATTTTTGTATTAGCACCGTCACTGATGACCGACAAAAAGCAATACTTCATTAGTTTCGGTATATCTCGGCTATAGCGAATGGTAATCTGCTCCCAAGCATCGTGAATGGTCTTGTCTTCTTCAATAGCAGTTTTGAATTCGCATATTGCAATCGGGATACCATTCATGAAGACAAGCAAATCCGGGCGTCGCAGACGCTCACCCTGTATAGAGTATTGATTGACAACTTTGAAGATATTGTTACTTGGTTCGTCAAAGTCTATAAAGTCAATGTGTAAAGCAACGTCGTTTGCATTATCACGCACAAGGTCAAAGCCTTCATTCACAAGCCAAAAGGTCTCACGGTTTCCCGTATAAAGCGGAGTGGATGGAATGAGGTTAATGCGGTTGATAATTTTTTGCATTTCATTCTCGCTCAAATTATCAGATGCATAGCGACCAGAGATAAAGGCTCGGAGGTCGTCGAGGAGCAAAATATCCTCAAACTTTCTATGGATACTGTCACCGTGGACATAGGTATATCCTTGCTGCTCAAAAAGGGTGATAATAGCCCTCTCAAGCTCGTCCTCTGTGAACTTTCCCTTTTCAAAGATATAATCCACGTTACAAACCTCCTTTTTATTTCAGATACTGAATTGCTAAAGCAATCAGAGATAGGCATCGATTGAAAAAATAATCGTAGTGTTTGCTGTCCGTTATGTCGGTTTTGTTGGTTTCATGATGTCTTATTCTGAAGTTGTTGCCAATGTCGGTCAAGACTTTAAACTCCGAATTAAATAGATCAATGAACTCTATTTGTCCATGAGCCATATCGCTTACGATTTTTGCAGCAGAGTTCTTTTTGTCAAGGGTAGTATAGTAAGTTTTTAAACGCTCCAAAGCATCCCATATTTTTTCAACGGCACTTTGTCGCGCTGACGGGTGAGGCGTTTTATAAGCTATTATTGCATCATCCAACAATTCTCTTAATCCTTTTTCCTTAACTTGCAGTACCCTCGATTCTATTGCTTTTGATAAAACACTGTTTTCAGTTACACGCTCAATCATTCCACGGTCTGTTAATGTATACAGTAGGCCTGTCTTCTCAAAAATCCCATTGATAGCAGACTTGAATTCGGTTGCACAAGTACGAGTGTTGTCAAAGCTAATATCATCATGTCTATGGAAAGAATGCCACCATCGACTGGATATATCTTTACAATTTAAATATATAAACTCAATAAAATCCAGCAATCCATACTGATCATAACTATCATTTCCATAATAGCCTTTTTGCGGCTTATCAATGATGCCATTTTGATTTCTGAAAAGAGAGGGAATCTCAAATGACAGAGCTGTACTAAGTTTTACTAAATCTAACCCGCAGCACCCATTACCATCTGGGCATTCATCAGGGTATTGCCAAGCGACGTTATCAAAAAACCTTGCACAACAGTCAAATAGCAGGGAGTACATCTCCATCGTGATGTCGTATGTTTTCTCGACCGGGGTTCGCATCCCGTGCCGTTCTGTATAATAGCTCATCGCGTTTTCTCCTCCCAGGCACTTGCTTCTTCAAGCGAACCCTTTATTAATATCGGACACAAGTCCTTTATTTGGGCTTTCAATTTCTCGTTTATTTCACGCCGCATAATATAGGCATTGTAAATATCGACAATAGCGTGTTGAACAGATATATCTGGAACAGGCAGTTGTATTTCACATAATGTATCGAATGAAAGCACATCTCGAGTTGACCCCCAAGAGATAAAACCCGCATATCTTTGTGTTTCATCTCTTGACAGCCACAACATAAGGTATTCTGGCAATAACGTATCATCCTTATTTATTTGAAATACTTGATAAGATCCAGAAACAAAGCAGGTCTTTCCTTTCCGCAAAGCAATTGGAAGTTTCGTACCATTTGACTTCATAACTTTGTTATACGCAAACTGTCCAGCTTTAACAATACGTGTCGCCTCTATATTTTCCGCAACACGCTTGGCGGGTATAAAAAGCTTATCGACATTTACTCCCTGTGCAAGTTTTATTTTGCCGCCTACGTTTCGTTCATCAACTTGTTCAATATAACTTCCGATCTCTTGCATAGGAGCCTTGTTACGCAATTGCTCAATTGTTGCATCACAAACCAATTTCAAATCCTCAAGCCCTGTTTCATAGGCTTTTTGATTGGCGAGCATTGCATTATAAACATCTACATACTTCTGTTGAATCGGTAGTGGGGGGAGGTCGATATCAATGTCGCACATATCATCCCATGAAAATGTTTCTCGTGCAGAACCCCAAGAGTTAAAGCGGGAGTACCGGTCAAATTCCGGACGATTGAAATACATAAATAAATAATCTGAAATTAATTCATCGGGTTTATTTACTATAAAAACTATGGAGATTGACGATACAAGATATGTGTTATCTGTTGAATTAAAAGCAAGAGACATTTTATCACCCCTGCGAGATGTGTCTGGCACATATGCAAAAGAGTTAGGTGGCATTAGTTTATATGAAGTCAATTTAACCCCTTCAAGGTCAGCTTTTGTATTTATCATCATTTTTTGTGTAGAAAGACCAACTACCGCATCATCACTATATAAGTTTTCGGCATTTCTTGAATCTAATGGAGCAATATACTTTCCAAGCTTAGTCAATGTCATATCCAATTCCCCTAAACGCTTCTTCAAGCATCTTTTGAGACTTCTTTTCGGCAGCCAAAACTTCCCTCATTTCCTTTTGAATACGGGCCATTTCCTTTTCGTAGTCAATATCTAAGTCGTGGTCGATAAACTCTACGTATTTACTTGGGGCAAGAGAGTAGTTCTTTGCCCGAATGTCGTCTAAGGTTGCAGATTTGCAAAGCTCTGGTAGGTCAGCATAAAGGCTTGTATCTGCGCTTTGCCAATTATTATAAATCTTTTTGACATCTGCAATTTGCGTATCTGTCAAGACGGTTTTTTTCTTTTTCTTGCCCTTATCAATGACGTATTCTTCGATATTGCTGTCCCAGCGTCGTAGGTCAACAAAAAGAACCTCATTCGTGCGGTCACGAAGTTGATTGCCGTGGAGACTCCTGGCTTTTTTGTTATTGTTCATAATCCATAGCGTAACAGAAATATCCGTGGTATAAAACATGTCGCGAGGCAGCACAATAATTGCTTCGATTTTATCTCGATCCAAAAGCTCCTTGCGGATTTCATACTCTACACCGCTTGCATTTAGCGCACCATTAGCCAGCAAAAATCCTGCAATACCATTTGTCACATCTAGCTTAGAAAGCATATGTAAAATCCATGCATAGTTGGCATTTGCCACCGGTGGTGTTGGAAAGCCTTTAAAGCGTGGGTCATCTGTTAATTCGTCTTCGCCACGCCAATTCTTTAGATTGAATGGAGGATTGGCCATTATAAAATCTACCTTTTTATCTGGATGCAAATCCCGTGTAAAAGTAGATGCATTTGCTTCTCCAAGATTGTGAGCAATACCACGAATAGCAAGGTTCATTTTACAAAGACGCCAAGTATCTGCAACGCTTTCTTGCCCGATAATAGAAATCTCCTGACGGTTGCCGTTATGCCTGTCCACAAATTTTAAAGATTGAACAAACATTCCGCCAGAACCACAACAGGGATCGTACACTACGCCGCTGTATGGTTCAATCATCTCGGCTATAAGCTGAACTACGCAGGCAGGCGTATAAAACTCTCCATCTTCCTTAGTACCAGAAGCAGCGTAAATCTGCAGAAAATATTCATAAACACGACCAATGAGGTCTTCTTCTTGAAAGCGTTTTTCGTCAATTTTATTGATTTCATCAATTAAACTTTTAATAGCTTCTTTACTTGCGCCCAAAGTAGCAAACAAGTTCTGTGGCAAGGCGCCCTTTAGTGGAGGGTTGCTCTCTTCAATATCTGCCATTGCCCTATCAATGATGACAGCGCTGTCGTTTGCGCTGGCATGCTTTACTATGTATGACCAACGAGCAGTCTCGCCAATATAAAACACATTAACCGCATTATAAAAAGACACCTTTTCGAGAAACGCAGGAACATCGCCATACTGTTCTTTGATTTCCTTGTATCTTTTGGCAAACTTATCCCCTGCGAATTTTAAAAAAACCAGACCGATAACGGCATCCCTGTTCTTTTCCATACTGCCCACCCCACGCAGAGCAACTCGGCAGTTCCATAACACATTTTCTAATGTGACTTCTTTTCCTTTTGTAACTTTTGTCATATTTATCCTCAATTTCGAGCTGTAAAATAAAATTATCTAAGCTCATTGTAATTATACTTTTTGTCTTAGGGCGGGCGCTCATGCTTTGTTATAATTCTTAGTTATATTTTAACCCTTAAAACACATAAATC
>JGI24500J29687_10055278_pt1 | contig 10306 bp, 5 predicted proteins | sample BioPla2RNA1_FD_29687 | JGI IMG/M metagenome (IMG submission 29687) | reverse complement strand
GGCATTCGAACTTCATGATATTCTCCAGCAATATTGACTTCGATTCCAGATAGTAATTCTTTATCTAATTTAATAAATTTAATATCATCTTTAGTGATCTTGAATTTAATCTCATCGTGATGGATAGGACATCTAACTGAAGCATTGAAATTAATATCTTCATTTATTGTCAAACATTTTTTACGGAAGATAATATAGAATAGATCGCATAATAATAGATTATTCACATTTCGATCATCTTTCTCACACATTGAATAATCTAAGAAAAATTGATCTATATCATTTTTGACTTCTTGATTCATATATTCAAGTAACTTAAGAAAATTCAGTGGAGTTACATTAATTCCACTGAATCCTTCATAAGTATATTCACTTGGAAGCTGATTTATAAACATAATCTAACTTTATTTAATTAGTAAGAAGGTTTTTGTATATTAGAACCTTTGATAGCTTTTATTCCTTCAGTAACAGTACCGATATACCAAATCAATTCATAATGTTCAAATGACATACCAAAATCCAACTCAGTATTTGTAGTATCTGGAGAATCCGATGTAGTTCCAAAAGGTTCTAAAGTTTTATTAGATTGACAATTTCTAAATATATATTCTCTAATTACAGCTCGATTCGTATTGAATACTTGTAATTTACAATCACACATTAAATCGACTTTTCTATAAGCAAATCGATTTGATCGAGAGAATATTTTTTCCCTCCAATCATCAATCATTAATGCTATCGCTTGATCTTCTCTATCTACGAAATTCAAAGTAATGGTTCCATTAGTATTACCTCCAATAACTGCTTGGTTGATATTGAATTGACGAATTACAGCATTTAGTGTGGTAATATTTTCTTCAGTATCAAATGATACAGTTTTTAATCGAGCTTGAATTAATTCTTGACCAGGAAAATATACTGCTGGTGGAGAAGTAATAAATTCAAAATGCCATAAGTCATTACGGATAAATTCTTTATCTTCTTGACGAATTTGCTCGAAATTAATATATTTTAAAATATCATCATTACTGATTTTACTGTAGATATTTTGTATATAACTCATATTAATTAGATATTATAAAGTTTATAAAATAATTTTTATTCGACATTTTAGTTAAAGTAAATTCACCTATTATATTTAATCCATCATTAGTTCGAGTATGATCCAAATTAATCGATTGAAGCGATGATAGACCATTTTTCAGATTATTTTGAATGATTTGGATTGCATCCTCTACTCCATCTATAGATTTTGAAATGAATAGCGATTTTGATCTATAAAATTCTCTTTGGATCCTCAATAAAATATATTTTAAGATATAATTCGAATCCTTAAATTCTTTTATAGATTCATAAAAATACTCCCTCTCATCGTACTTCAAATAATTAATATTTAAATCATCCAACTTTGATCGTAATTTTCTAGTTTCTGAATCATTACTAATCAATGGAGCTATTATTGGAATATTTATATATGATAAGTAATCATCTTTAATGAAATTCATACAATAAGGAAAATACATTGGATAAGGGACTTCATCCAGAGTGATTTCATCGTAAAATAATAAAAATCGACTATCTGAATTAATAAATAATTTATTGAAAGTGATCGGATTTAATTCAGAAATTAAGTCTTTATTCAACTTAATTAAATATTGACTTTTCATATCCTGAATTACTAATTTCAATGACTGAATTAATTGTTGAATTGAATAATCTTCAGATGAATATAGTCGATTCAATAAAACTAAATCTGGATAAAATTCATAATCACTAATCATTGTCAATGACTTCACGATATCTGACAAACTGACATCCTCAAAATTTAGTCTATGAAATCCTCTATCTAAATTGCTATCAATTTCAGGCAGTTCGATATATTTAACTTTAGTAGCATCAAAAGTTTCTGGATCGAACTTTTCAAAATATTCATGTTGATCATACCTACCTTTTTCGGGATCTATATAATCATATAATTTGATATCAACAAGTTCAGAATGTATTTTCGATCTTGGAGAATCTATATTTAGATATTCTATAGTTTCTGATTTATTATGACTCTTTATCGATATATGAACTCCTGAATTACTTGGAGTTACTCTTACATTAGTCGATTTTCCTGACTCTCCATAAAATTTAGAATAAATATCCATCAATTTATGAGATTCAGTTAAATGAGTTAATAAATCTTGATCATAATTAAATGAAGAATTTAATTGTAATATTTCTTTTCTGTACTCAACTCCAGGTACCAATGACATAAATATTTTATGTTCAATTGGATTACAGGTCGTAATCAATAATTTACATTGAGTCATCGGATCGCTATCATCGGAAATCTTACTCAAAAGTTTTGTATGAAGATCTGAGTTGATTGTTATAAAATCGGGATAATTCTCTTCTGAGTTATATCGATCTAATAATTCATTAATAGATGGACGAAGATACTTAACTATAAAATCGGAAGTGCTTATTAATCTTAAATCATAATGATTGGCCACTTCCAATGTGTAATTAAAATATTCACTCACTCCAACTGGCGATGCATCATAAGAATAATCGATTAGATAACTTTCTATGAGTTTATCTAATAATTTCATAACTAAATCAGATAAATCATATACATGATTATATTTATCTATTCCTTCAAGTACTATTAATTCTTGAATTCGAGTTTTTAAATTACTTAATCCCTCGATAGAGTAATCATATCCATAACTTAAATCGCTCTCGATATACTCTAAGTTATTTATATTATCTTGGACATACTCTTCATCATATGCTATTATGTAACTTAGCCTAATTCCAGTAACGCTACCTAAACTGAGTATTAACCAGAATTTATCTGATTCAGGTAAGATATCTTTATTTAAATCGATATCCAATATATAATTGAATGTTTTATTATAGGAGTACTTTTTTAATATTTCAGAAGATTCAATGGATTCTATATCTCTCAGATAATATACATCCAATCCTAACTGATTGGAGGCGAGTAATTTAGTCTGATTCAAATCGGTATTGATTTCTTTACAAATAGATTCATCCTCACTCTCAATCACTACATAATTTGGGATAAATCCTAAATTATGATTTATAAAACCTTCACCTTCAATAAATATATACTCTGTATCTGCATTCGTTGTATTTATTAGATAAACTTTATATATTCCAGTGGACTCTATCGATATATTTAATTCTCCAGCAATTTTTTTAATTTTTGGATGACATAAATACCCTTCTTTATCTAATACTATTACTTCGAAGTATTCATTAACCATAGGTACTACCAATGAATTATTTTTAATTAATTCTCCTAAATACCTTTGTATAATCGATGAAAAATTATTTATATATACAGTATAATTCGATGGAGTACTGAACTTTAATTCTATCGAGTTCTTATTTAAATACTTAATACTACAAAATACTGGATTATTATCTTCATCAACTACTTTTAATTCAGGATAATATCCTAAATAATGATTCAGAATAAATGTTGAAGTGGGAGGTATCTCATATTTAAGATGACTAACTACTTCGACTCCATCATAAATATCCACGTGACTCAAATATTCACTTGGATGAGTTAATAAAATCCTATCTAATTGTGGAATTAAATATTTAGAGTCATCAGCCAATTCTCTATATACCACTTCAGCATTATAAATCAAATTCGATTCAATCCTGATTTGATTTTCTAAATATTGTATATCTATTTCTTTAGTAATATCCATCCCATCTTGGATAATTCTTAATACAGGATAACCTTCTATAAAGTGACTTAATTCAATAGAAGAATTAATAGATTTTTTTATAAGGGAAGAGTCATCATCGTAAGTAATAAATACCTCTACTTTATTAATAGTGGCATTAAGAATATTTATATAATATTGAGATAAATATTCTATATCCATCTCGATATAATTACCATCGGATAAAGCTATCAATTCATAATGATCAAATGGTAATGTATATTCCATAAAATCACCCGCATCTAATTCAAATATTTTAAATTGACACTCTTTCTTATACGCATCTATACTTACATATCCATTAAATACCTTATCAAATTTAATTAATACTGTATTTATATCTAAATACTTAATTTGAGGAGTCACTACTACTCCATTAAATAAGATACAAGTAATTTTCGGGTAATACTCTAAATTATGTTCTAAAATTACTTCAGATACGTCTTTATACTCTCTAATTAAATATTGTAAGTTCTTATTGGTCTTTAAATTAGATATTCTCAACGAAGCCCTCTCCGTCTCAAATCCAGGAACTAATAATGGTTGAGCAATTACAGGAATTCCATTGTTAATTAAGTCGATTAAGCTCTTTTTATACTCAAAATCACCATAATATACCTCTAAATCATCTGGATTTGTAATATATCGAGGTTCTGAATGCCCTGAATTCGAATGTATTAATGCAGCGATATAATACAGATTTATCCCCGTATCAAGTATATTGCTATGAGTAATTGAATTCAAATTAATTATCGACATATTATAAAATATCTAATTTGGTTTTTCCAGATCCAGTATATAATTTAAAAGTTTCCATTCCAATTATACTGAAAGTAATATCATAATCTTTAGCTGTAGCTTCATTAGAAATATTCAGTGAATCATGTAACTCGTGAGGAACAACATAAAATGAACAATCCAAGTAAGCTTCTTTTCTCATCAATCTATCCAGATCGGACTCCGAACTACAATTCTTTATTAAATTCATAGCCATCGTTCCATAAACTACGAATTGAAATGGTATTGCTATGTCTCTTGGATCATAACAATATTTCGAATTTGGATTAGCTAATAAGTACTTCGAATACATCTTAAATGTATTATATACAGTCATATCTCTGTCATCTAAGAATGTAACTGTCATTGAAGTCTCTAAATCGGAACCAGTTGGAAATGTAAATCCAGTCCGATGAAGAGTCAATTGATAGGTGGAGTATTGAGATACATTATAATCGATATCTATTACTCTAAATCCCAGTTTTTTAATATTATTATATAAAGTTTTTCCGATATCTCCACCACTTTTGAAGAAATGACCTGGATGAAGCATTTTTCCTGAAATATCGTAAGTGGTCACTTTCCATTGATTAAATGTAGCGAATTCTAACGTATTGAATTCAGATAATATGGAAAGACTTTTATTCATATCATAGGAGTGCATGATCGAGGCGATACCATCCGATCCTCCAGGTAAATTATGAATAAATTTTTTACCTTCGTCTTTATCTGAATCAATATCACTACCTTCTTCAGTTCCAGGTAAATTATGAATAAACTCCTCTTCAGTATCTAAATCTTGGTCATCCACTTCAGCGATACCATCCGATCCTTGTGACTTCGAGGGTTTTAATGTATCTGGATGTTGATATTGTGACTCCAATCCAATATATTCATTAGGTAGTTCTATCCCTCCTTCTTTTAATTTAGCAATTGGGATTTTAGATATAACATTACCTGGTATTGGATATTTCGGATCTAATACAAATCCATCTAATCCCTTATATAATCCTCTCGTTGAAGCTAATATAAATTGAGCTAATCTTGCTCCATAATCAGTTTTAATATCACTAACTAATGAATGAAAATACTTCAACATCGGTACGCTATTCCTTACTAAGTCGCTAATTTTTGACATTAGAACTTTAGCTTTCGGATGCATTAAAGTTTTTACGATTCCTGAATAAGAATTGTTTAATAGATCTTGACTTACTAATATACTTAAATCAAGATATTTATAAGTTAATTCTTCAGCTCTTTGTAAAAAAGTTTTATCCGCATCACCATATCCCAAAGATTTAGCTGTAGGAATTGAAGCTATTTTTAGCTCGCTCATATAATATTCATCACTTTTCCTTGGAGTGGTGAGTATTAAATCCTCGTCAGTTAATAAGTCCCTATTTTCCGTTTCTGAAGTATCTAATAAATCTTTAGGATCGGAGTCAGTTGAAGTACCTGACTCGGGAGTAGTGATTTGATTTTCATTTAAATCAGGATTATTTGATTGAGGAGTTTTATCCAACTCAATATCTGAAGCTCCATCTGATTCACTTTGAGTTAATTCTGAAGCCTCCGATACATCTAAGTCAGTTTTATCTTCTATATTAATTGTGGATATTTCTTCATCCGATAATTCACTATTAATAGATTCAGGAATTGATACTTCACTGAGTGATAATTCTCTATCTATAGATTCAGGCGTGGATATTTCTTCATCCGATAATTCACTATTAATAGATTCAGGAATTGATACTTCACTGATATTAACTCCCTCACTTTCTGAAGATGGAGAATCTATTAATTCAGCTACTTCCATATCTTCAATCAAAGGTAGATCGGTATCTACTATTCCTTCCGATACTAAATCCTTATTTATATTTTCTGAATCGATAGTAGTATCCATAAATAACTCCCCTGCCAATTCATCCGACTCGGGAGTATCTACAACTCCTTCAGAACTAATTACTTCACTTCCTTCATCTTCGGGAGTATCAATAATTTCTTCTCGATCTATCGGAGTTGATTTCGACTTTTCTAAATCAGATATACTTCCCACCTCATCAATACCTTTTGAAGTTGATTGAGGAGTAGTTACTTCACTTTTTGAATCAGGAATTTCTCTTGATTTAGATGGAGTAGAAGTACTTCTCACTTCCTTATCAGTTTCCATCTTTTTTAATCTGGAATTTATCAATTCTAAAGTTCTTGATTCAAACATACATTATTATTAATTAAAAATACCACTTATCATTCTCTCATAATCATTCACACTATTTGCAGTTGCTAATCTAATTTTCATATGATCTGATAAAGTTTCTGCATTATATTTACTACTTAATTTTCCAGCTAAATCGATATTTTGATAACATGAAAATACTGCTCCAGATACTGCATCAGAGATATCTTTTGAACCATCACCTGGATGGTCTACTTTTCCATCAATATGTTTTAAGGATGCTAATTCATTAAATAATAATTTATTATTAGCTATTTCGATTAAATTATTATTAGTTAAATTCTTCAAGTAAATATAAGCTTCGTCAGTTCTATCCACAGATAAATACTTAGCCGCAATTTCATCCCTCGTTAAATCCTGTAATAACTGTCTCGATGCAAATTGGTCGGCAGTAAACATCCCTATCTCAAATTCATTACTTAAATCCTTTATGAATTCATATAAGTGATTAATTGGAGTCTCTTGACCAGCATATCGATTAATTGCTAAAGCTACTGGTACTTTAAAAGTAGGTCTCATAATATTGGAATCCTCATCATACCGTACAAATTTATCAAAATAGCATATAGCTAATCCACAATTATCACCAGTTACTCCGATGTCATATCTAATAAAAAGGATTTTATCTCGAGGAATATTATATAAATACCTATCTACTTTATAGATTAACTTATCCATTTTATCGTAGAAATCAACTTTAATCACGTCCTCTGTATACATCGGTAAAGTGAAACAAGCTTTAAGATTTGTGGTATCTGAATACAATACTCCAGAGGATTTAGTACTAATTCCAGCTTTATCCTGTAATGCTGTAGTTAGATCAAATTTAAAGTCGGGATATAATTCCATAGGAACTTTTATGACTCTATCTGGATCCATAGTATCTAATAATTCAAAATTCTCAGGTAAAATACTATGTCTATTTATTGAATCACCAGCGTAAACATAAAACCATCCTTTTCTACCGTACATATTCATATGTTCTCGGACTTTCCATTGATTAGCATTAATCACTTTTACATGCTCACCATATGGATTATCTTTAACAAATTCTTCTACGATGGCATCATCTCCTCTACTTGAAGAGTCCAGGATTATATTTCCAAAATACCCTTTTACATGACCAAATCGACTATCCCATCTTTTTAACGCTGAATTTAACTTTCTTCTTGCTACATCCCTAGCTACGAAATTTAACTCAGATAAATTAAAGAAAATAACATCTTTTGATATAGCATTATTTCCTCTAACTCCGTCAGTTGTAAATGTGTAGGGAGGTTTATTTATCATTCCTCCACTGAAGTAGGGTGAATCACTCATTACAGATATTAATGGATCTATAAATTCAGATATAGCTAATTCATTACTTGCACTGAAGAAGTTAAAATCGAGATATTTACCCTTAGCCAATCTCAATGTATCGTGAGCATTCTTTAAATGATCTAATCTACATAGATTATAAAGAGCCATTATTTTAGCTACTGTACTTTTTCCAGTTCCAATCCCTCCTTTTAATACTACTATGTATGAAGCAGTATGTATTGGTGATGGAAATATTTCCATTAATTTTTCCTTCCAAAAAGGATATAATTTTTGATTGGAATAAGTTCTACCAAGATAATAATCATCTTCTATAAATTCCTCTATAGTTGGAGGTAATTTCTTATACCCTAAAATAGTAGCTGCAGCTTTAATTTGATCATCTATTTTTAAAGATAATAGATTGGATAAATGATCTACTAAATTGGCATCTACTATATTTGTACTCATTATTTAAATTATTTTACCAATCATTACTATATCCATAAGCACTTTCGGAGTCAAAAGCAGCTATTTTAATTTGTTTAGCTACTAATTTGACATACTCTCTAAGAAGTAATTTTGTTGAAAATGTTCTTATATTTAAATTATTTCTTGATAATATTCTACTATATACGGTCCATATACTCCAGTCAATGCTGAAAATTTATACAGATCCATATCATTTAATTCTATAATTTCATTATACTCGTCACCTAAGGTAGTTTTTCCAAAACAATAATATGCTGTTGGATCAAAATATTTATCATCTATTTTACACCATGCATGTTCTATCTGAACTCCACCATACATCAATATCCCTTCGATATAAGTTATTCTTTTAGGATTATGAGTGACAAGTTTATATGCATTTTGAAAACATGCTTTCTTTTCTATCTTATATTTTTTGAAAATATCTAATTCTTCTTTAGTGAAGATGGATTCCATATTAGTTAGTTCATTAACTATGGCTCGTCCGATCAACCATTCATAATATTCTTTATGTCTTCCAGTAAGAACTTTTATTAATTGAGCTAGTTGATGTTGATATTGACTTTTAGGCGAGAAGGTTTTCATATTTTATTATTTATTAGTACTTATATCTAATATTCTCTACGTAGATATAAGTCACGAGTTCTTTTACTTATTCTTCAATTCCTTCATATATTCTTCAGCATCACTACTGATTCCTCTTGGATTCGATAACCAAAATCCTTTTAAATGAGTAGCTCCAGGATAATCTTGCTTGAACATATTCCTATATTCGGTCAATCCTTCTTTATAACCTAATGGATCATATTTAACTGAGATAGGTTCTCCATTATATAATCCAACTACAACTACTCCATAAATTTCTGAAGGTTTTCCATAAACTTTACTAATTAGCTCTCTATTTTTTTGAGAAATTTCTTAAATTATTCATATTTTATTTTATTTTTAAATATCTATTACTAAATTATCCAAACATACGATTAGTATCTACCGATCTATTTAAGTCCCAATTAGAAATATCTCCATTAAACTTAGAATTCTTGAAAATGTATCTCATATCTTTAACATTTGATACATCCCAATTGGAGATATCTCCATTAAATTCTGAATCTCGAAACATACCTTCCATAGTATTTACATTAGAAGTATTCCATTTAGAGATATCTCCATTAAATGTGGATTCTAAAAACATAAAACTCATATCTTTAACTTTAGAGGTATCCCATTTAAAGATATCTCCATTAAATTCTGAATCTCGAAACATAGAACCCATGTTTTCAACATTTGATACATCCCAATTAGAGATATCTCCATTGAAGTTAGAGTCATAAAACATATAATTCATATCTTTAACATTTGATACATCCCAGTTAGAGATATCTCCATCAAAGTTGGATCCTTGGAATATAGAACTCATATCTTTAACATTTGATACATCCCAATTAGAGATATCTCCATTAAATTTCGAATTTGTAAACATGTATCTCATATCTTTAACATTTGATACATCCCAATTGGAGATATCTCCGTCAAATCTGGAGTCAGTGAACATCTCATACATATCTTCGACATTTGATACATCCCAATTGGAGATATCTCCTCTGAATCTTGAGTTTCTGAATAATGAACGCATACTAGTTACTTTTGAGGTATCTATATGATTTAAATCAGCATAGTTACCCAATCGTCTCATTTCTGATTCAACTATATCTATAATAGTATTATCATTAGCTACTATAATTTCTTC
>JGI24500J29687_10016650_pt1 | contig 10306 bp, 8 predicted proteins | sample BioPla2RNA1_FD_29687 | JGI IMG/M metagenome (IMG submission 29687) | reverse complement strand
ATAAAGAGGCAGCAACAGCCGGCCAGATGTGTAATTGAGTATTAATCATATTTTGCGCTATAAACAAAAGACTAAGGCTAAACATGAATACTAATACCGCTTCAAATACTTTTATATTTTTATGATTATTCTTCATTTTCAATCCCCTTTGTAAGGCATGGAATAACCACAACCTCGTGATTGATCGTATTGGGAATCACCACTTCATCTAAAGCAAAATAATAGAGTACCCCAAATTGCTCTTCTTCAAATAAACAATCATTTAAGGAACTGTTATCGTCAACAACACGCACCTGATCAAACAGGTCTGTGAAAATATTGTACAGCTCTTGCTCACTGCCTACTTTATAAAACTCACAGCTTTTCTTTTCACTGTTGTAAAAGGCAATTGTGTAAAGCACTCTTTGTTCAACCAGGGACAAGGCAATGCCGGCAAACTGTGCAGCATAATCGTCCAATGTATCAGGTGGAATATTTTCATGAGGCAGCTTTGTTTCATAAAAAAGCACAAAAGTATTATCTACAGGAAATCCCAGTTCTTTCACCATGGTTTTATCAATTTTCGCAGTCAATTTCCAATGAATGTATCTTATATTGTCACCAGGCGAATATTCTTTATGACCAATAATTTCTCCCGGGTCATGTCCCGACTTATATTCAGAGTATACAGTGCTGTCTTGATTCGTTCTTGCCGAAATATCCCACCGGTTATTTTCGGTTATCATATTTGGGAAAATTGTTGATTTATTACTGGTATCGATTATCTTTGTAGTTTTAAAACTCCTTGAAAAATCCAGATAATTAACCTGATCTACAATTATTCTTAATCCACCGCAGTGTTCACTGATTATCTCCAGGGGAAACTCCTCACTGTGTTTAGCTTTTAGCGCAAAGGGTACATTAATATCATAGCTTTTATTGGTAAGTACATTTTTTACATGCAGTTGACAATATGCATCAATTACGGGAAAAATAGAATTGTTATGGACAATCAATTTGCCTTTCAGTTTTTCTTTTTTTTGCCCGCTTGTTTGCATTGACAATTGAAAACTGCTCTGTTTTTTAAGCGACACGATGCGTATTACTTCTATTACGATGATCACCAACAAAAAAGATACGAGTGCAAGAAAAATTTTTGATTCAGTGATAATAAACAGAATCCCAATGATTAAGCATAAACAAACCCATACAATTTTCTTCTTTACCATTTTACGACGCCCCACCAACCATTGCTGGTATTGGCACACAGTCCAGGATTTCTTGTAAAATAGTTTTGGCTTCAATTTTCTCTGCCCTGGCATTGGCTGTCCGGGTCACCCTGTGGCAGCACACATCTAAAAAGACAGCCAGGATATGTTCCGGCACAACATAAGACATGCCCTGCATATAGGCACAGGCCTTGGCCATTTTCAATACCCCCAGGGCCCCACGGGGACTGACCGGCAGTTCTAATCGTTCACAATTGTGGGATTCTGATACCAGCAAGGCAATATAATTTAAGATCTCTTCACTGACATAAATCTCATTTGCCTTTTTTTGCATCAACAGTATCTCTTCAGGAGAAGACTTCTGTTCAACATTATCCAGGGGTTGTTCGATCATTCTATCTTCCATCATTTTGATCATGCTGTTCATATCCGGCATACCCATGCTTAATCTAATTAAAAACCTGTCCAACTGTGATTGGGGTAACAATTGGGTGCCCGCAAAGCCAAAGGGATTCTGAGTAGCAATAACAATAAATGGCCTGGGTAGAATATGAGTGACACCATCTACAGTTACCTGGCATTCCTCCATCACTTCTAACAGCGCAGCTTGTGTTTTGCTAGAAGTGCGATTTATTTCATCAGCAAGCAATAAATTCGTCATCACTGCGCCTTCTTTATAGATGAAGTCGTCCTTTTCTCTTCGATAGAGCGAAAAACCCGTTACATCACTGGGCAATGTATCCGGAGTAAACTGAATGCGCCTGTAAGATAGGCCCAAAGCGCGGCTAAATGCCAGTGCCAGTGTTGTTTTCCCGACACCGGGTATGTCTTCCAATAGAATATGCCCGTCCGCTAAAATAGCCATCAATACCTTGTCGATTATTTCATCTTTACCGATAATAACTTTTTTAACCTCTGTTTTTAATTCTTCAATCTTATTCATATTAATAACCATTCCTTTCGCTGCGCTAAGACACAAAACGCAATGAAAACGGTTGTCCTGCGCTATTCTTTAATTGTTTGCACAAATATACAACAGAGCACCGGGAGGTGAGCTGCGTCACCCTACTCTTTTTTAAGAAGGCCGCTATTTCTATTCATTGATAAAAATTCTGTGTTTAATTTGTATTCTTTCAAGTTTTGTTCCGATCGGCTTCATGCCTATTAACAAAAATACAACATTGGATATGGCATAGATTATCGTTACCTGGATGGCCATGATCTGAGCCGCTAAGTAACGCGCCCAGCTAAAGGTGCCATCATAGGAGAGCACCGTCCAAATATCCATAATCGCAGAGAATAAAATCCCTGAAAGTATCCCGTAAATAATCATGCCGGGTTTTGTTTTTATAAAGCTTTTTATGGGCGGAATGCCGGCGATTAAACCGATCACACCCCAGGCCACCATCTGGAAAGGCGTCCATGGTCCCTGTCCAAAAAATATGTTGGAAATGACCGCTGACAGAGAGCCCACTAAAAATCCTGCCTCACTCCCTAAATAAACCGCGGTGATGATTACAATCGCCGTAACCGGCTTAAAGTAGGGTACCGGAGCAAAAATGAACCGTCCTGCCACTGCCAGGGCGGTCATCGTAGCAACGATGACCATTCGTCTGATATCGCCTTCTTTTTTCTCGTAAGCGGCATAAAACGGCACACAGGCCAACACCATCAGAATGATAGATATCAGGTTATAGGACCGATCCTTATATAGGACGATGCCTATCCAGAAGAGTACAACAACAGCGCCCAACAAACCGACAATAAACAGAATTCTCCTTTTATTCATCTCTTTCATTCATCCTGCATAACTCTATAACATCCTCTGTGGTGATGGCATTATCAAACATTGTTCTGGAAATTCTATTGGCAACTGTTGTATAGAAATTGTTGTTACAAAAAAACTCCTCAGGTTCCCCGAATGAAATGATTGTACGGTCAAAAAACATGCCACAGCGGTCAGCAATATGAGCACAAAACTCTACATCGTGGCTGACGATGACAATCGTGATACCATCATCTTTTAACTCTTTTAAAAGAGTACACATCTGATCCTTATATCCGGCATCGATCCCCTTGGTCGGCTCATCCAGGAGAATTATCCTCGGCTCTAATAATAGAATTTTCCCTATGGCTGCCTTTTGTTGCTCACCCCCGCTTAAATCATAGGGGTGTATGTTCAGAAAATCTCCTATGGATAGGCGTTCTGCTATTCTCTCAATTCTGTGATCAATGGCTTTTTGATCACAGTCCAACACCTTACACAGCTCCCGGTAGTCATCCAATACCGTCTCTTTGATAAAAACAGTCTGAGGATTTTGAGGCAATAAGGTGAGGCCGTTTACATACAGCTCCCTGCCTTTAAATTTTCGAATATTCTTTCCGAAAATCTTGACTCTGCCCCTATAGGGCCGATTAGAGCCCGCGATAACACCCAGCAGTGTCGTTTTTCCCGAGCCGTTACCCCCTAGCAAGCATACGATTTCCCCCTTTTTCACAGTTAAATTTAGATCTTCTATAATATCGGGTGACTCTCTCAAATACCTGAACCATACATTTTTTAGTTCTATCGCCGGTTCGGCAGCCGGCAGGCACCTCTTTTCCCTTTTTAATGTCCTGATCTTGTTAGTATAGTTTTTGGCTAAACACTCTCTTCCTTCTTTTACTGTTAATGGGCAGGCCGAATTATTTTGCAGACCCTGATAAATTCTGATCGCGCTGGGAAGGCCCCTTGAAACGCCGTTATTCTCTACATTTTTGAGTTTTTCGCCCACCATTCGAGGCTCATCAAACAATAAAACTTTGCTCTTGTTCAATACCAGGACCCTGTCTGCTATGGGGAACACCTCCTCCAAGCGATGTTCTGTCATCAGGATCGTCAATCCCATATCCTGATTTAATTTATACAGGGTGTTGATAAAGTCAGAGGCTGCAATCGGGTCCAATTGGGATGTAGGCTCATCCAGGATGAGGATCTCCGGCTGCATCACCATCACTGAAGCTAAATTGAGTATTTGTTTTTGGCCGCCTGACAGCTCATCTGTTTTATTGCGAAACCAGTTTTGAATACCGAAAAACGATGCCATTTCCCCTACTCGCCTTCTGATGGTCTCTGTTTGAAGCCCCATGTTTTCCAGACCGAAGGCCAGTTCATGCCACACCTTTTCTGTTACTATTTGATTTTCCGGGTTTTGCATAACAAAACCAATTTTACAAGCGGATGTTCTATCATCTAAATCCTCTTGCCGTATCCCCTTATAATAGATGGTGCCGCTTTTTTCCCCACAGGGTGCTAATTCACGCTTAATCAGTTTTAATAGAGTTGTCTTACCACAACCGGATTCACCGCAAACAACAATAAATTCCCCTTCTTTTACATTAAAAGATATGTCAGTGAGCGCCTGTTCTTCTCGCAGTGGGTAAGAGAAATTTAAATTTTCGACTCTAAGTATTTCCATTTTATTTTCTCCATGATTTCAATAATAGAAGGGAAAAACATAAACAAGGCTATCAACGCATAAAGAACCACTGACCTTCCCGAGCAGTTGATCTGCCCCAGGGTCGGATAATATTGAAAGATCAACAATCCAGCATGTTTGCCTGTGAAAAAAAGAAGTAAAAAAAAGGCCATCAATCCGAACATCATCAGATCACTCCTGTGCATACTAAATATAGAAAATGCGGATCTTTCCGGCAATCCATACCCCCTTGCTTTCATCGAATCTGCCGTTTCTAAAGAATTCTCTATCGACCAGCCGATCAGACTATCAAAAACACGCACTGTTCCTTTCACTTTGTCCGGTATATTATCTGCTGCATACAAACCCATTGTTTTTTGTGAGTTATTGATTATTATTGCCTGTCTTTTAAATAGAGGGATAAATCTTAAGGCCATTGCCAAAATCAATGATAGTTTAGGCACCACTCTTCCAAAAAGAAAAAGAACTTTATCTGTGGTCATGACCTGATTTAAGCACTTACTCCAAAATATGACCGCAATAATCATGATCGCAATAAATTCACCATAAACAAAGGCCTCTTTGGTAACCGGATTATCATTCATAAAGAACAACACTGTTTCTCCGTTATGTGTAAACAGGGGATTGGCCAGTGACAACAAAATAAACAGCAGCAGGTAAAAACCTATATCTGATAATAACTGCCTGCCTGTACTCAATGTACCCGAAAAGGCAATGCCACCGGTCAGGGCACACAGCAGTACAATGGGGTGATTTGTAAACATAGTGACAAACAGTACAATCACATAATATAAAAAGATGACCAGCGGATGAAATGACTCAAAACGACTCATGATCAATTTCTCTCACTGTAAAAACTTCCGCCCACATCTCTTCCCAGATCACAGGTGTAGACAAACTCAACCTTATCCCTGTCTTTCAATTTATATTTGCTGATACCGTAACCCGGATACTTCCCATTAACCTTATACATCCAGCCGCTGAGATGACCGCAGGAATACTCGTAGAGGTGATTAATGCCCCGAATATAGGCGCTTCCATAGACATTGTCCCGTTCACCCTGATATTCCATGTGTATTTTGTTATAGCGAACAGCCCTGTTCAAAACATCAAAGACCGTATCCCCGGGTCTGAGCACATATTGAGTTTCTTCTAAAATAATGCCATCCCGAGGCACGTATTTTTCGTCCCTCAGCTCAGGCGCTAATTTATCCATATTGTTAAGAATGGTGTCACATCTGATGCTAACAGTGACAACTTGAGAGTCTTTCTTGATATCGTCGATATGTGTTAAGTAATACTCATCGACTGATAGAATCTCGATGCGGGAAACCGCGATCACAATAAAAAGAACCGCAAAGCCTATCATCAATAAATTTTTTCTTATTGCAAATGCCCCCTTACAGACAGCACTTAATTACAAAGAAGATCCTCATCATCCTCATAATCGGGCAACCGCTCTTTCCTCTTTTTCTTTATTCGATAAACAACGACAGCTATTAACACAATGGCCATTACAATAACCAGTATGCCGATGACAAGTGCTCTTAACTGACTGTCGATTTGGGTTTTTGCGCGAATGACATCCTCATACCCCATAATTTTCAGTTGATCAGATTTCTGGAGGGATTGAATTTCCTCTACTATCTGATCGACCTTCTTCTTATCAGCGATACCCAATTTTTCAAATGGGTACAGGGTTTCCATTATTCGTTTATTGAGGTCGTCTATCTTTTCCTGTATGGCTTCCACCGAGGTCTTTTTCGCCTCCAGATCTTCCTTAACACCCGGATAGTCTTCAGCATTTTGGGCGTTGCTTATTTTGCCCAACAAAACGATGATCTGCGGATAATATGCTGTTGAAGGGTGATCCGGAATCGACTTATAATCCTGGTAGTCCCGGTCAGTAAACAGATAGTCTTCATAAATGCCGCTTCCTGTGTTAAATAAATCGGTCACAGCACCATTTCCCTTTTCCGTTATGCTCATTGCGGCAGCCAAATATTCAGAGGTGTTGCTGAGATTGCCATCACTGATCATCTTCGCCAGATGCTGATAGGAATACACATAACAGCGCTCTTCTATCGGTACTTCCAGATAGCGAGCAAAGAGCGATTTAATCGTTGAAGTATTCTGATTGCCACTATTCTTTAACTTGATAATATCCTGGTTTAATTGAGCTATTTCTTTCTTAAGCTCCGTTGTCATCTCAGGTCGGAAGTCATACAAAGAACGGTAGCCAACGAGATACCGGTAATAAGCAGTTAGCGCATACAAAGCCTGCTCCGATGCCATGGAGTTGCTTTGATCCGGTTTTGCACTTATATTTTCTTCATCGTAGGTAAAAGAATGAATAAACCCACCGTCAGGGCGACGGTATTTCATGATGCCGTCGATAACAGTGTTCTCTCCCTTGATGAAGCGTTGATCAGTTAAAGGATCTATACCCAGCGCACACAAAGCAACCAATACCTGGCAGGTGCTCTCAGCATTTTCCATTCCCCAACTTGAATAATCTCCATCTGGCCTCTGTAGGCTGGATAAACATTTCAGGGCTTGATCCACAACCTGACGAACACTCGCCCTTGTTTCCTTGTTATTCCATGAACTGACATATGTGTATATTTGTTCGCTGTTGTAATAGGGGGCTAAGGCCTGTATGGCCATTGCTGTCATATCTGGATCTGTCTGTTCGCCATCAAGGGAAAAACCCCCATCCTTCAGCTGCTGCGCTAATATTTCAGGGATAATGGTCTCCCTTGTATCCAGCGCATCAGCAGGGGTTTTATAGCGCATGGAATCCAAGACAATCAACCCCCAGATCAAACCATTCAATCCCTGCTCTGACAGCGGTTTGGTACGACCCCGGTAATAGACCCCGTCTGCGACCAAATTAATAGTCTGGCGATCACTGTTGGTTCCAATTTGGGTGGGGTCACCCCCTACCGATAAAACGGCCAGTGCAATGCGGTGCCACTCGGTTGCCTTTGTTTGATCAAGTTTTCCTTCACTCTTGTAGCGTTTGGTGATGTTCTGTTTGACCATTTCCAAGTAGGCCCGGGTGTCATCCTGGATTCCCAGGCGTCCTGCTGCAAACACGTACCAATCTGACACTTCCGTCCCGGCACTGCCCAATATCTCATTGCTGATCAAATTGCCCTTTGCATTTTTATTGACTGATTTTTTCCAGGCGATAATCTTCTCAATGGTTTGTTGAATTTCCGGTTGAGAATAATCTCTGTGTTCTGCAAATGCAGCGACAGGATTAATAATTAAGAGTAGACATACAAAGCTGACAATTTTGACTACCAATCTCCCCAATTTTCCACATCTCCTACACCCATAGAATAACCACCATTAATATCTTTTCCGTACCATAAGGTAAACCGTATACGCACTACATCGCCATCCTGCAGATTCCTTTGATCAAAACCCAGATTGGGATAGGTGCCGTTAACACAATACATCCAGCCGCTTCCACCGGTAAAGTCAAATTCCCCCAGACTGTTACTATGGTATTTTGCCGGATCGGTGATATTGGTAAGGCCGGCTTCCTCCTCTAACCGTTTTGCCAATTCTTCAGGAATCACTGGATTGGTTACTAATCCGGGAAGGAGGATGTGTGCAAGATAAAAGCCGTTGCCTATGGTGCCTTTATGCTTATAATCAAAACCATTTTCCTCCAACAAATTGATCAGTATATGAGCAGAATACTCTCCTTCCCTTAATTCGACTTGTGTCGGTGGGATTAAATAACCGAGTCCGATGGTTGTCGCTTCTATACTAAAGGTGGCATGACCGATTGGGTCACCGTCATTGGCACCGGCACTGTGTACAATAAAGCGGTAGGTGACACTGTTATTCTCTGCATCAGTTAGCGTTATAGTAATCACATTTTCGCCGGGATTTAACTTGACGGTATAACTTGTTTTTACGCTGTCATCCCAGATGCATTTCACAACAATGTCATTAACCTTTACTTCGATATTTTTTGCGTAGATTTTATTGCCCTTATAGTCCCTCGGCTCAATTTCAAAGGTATAGAGTCGCCCTTTGATCGTGCCATTATGCAAAATGTCTGTTCGCCTTAATCTGGGTAGATGGCTGTCCTTATCTATTTCTTCTCCACTGCCATCTATAACAGGTATTACATAAACAACCCTGTATTGTTTTTCAGTCTCTGACCCTGCGGAGCCTGCTCGTAAAACAATTTCATTGTCGCCCTTATTCAGGCTTACAGCATAATAACCATCTCTGCCTTCAACTGATTTGCCGTTCAACAAAACCTCTAATGGTATCTCCTGATCATCCTTAACCGCTTTCGCGTTAAAGCTAAAGGCGGGAGCACCCACTTGTTGGCTTTTTAAGTCTGTGATAATTTGACAGCCTGCTGGTTTTTGGTAGGTGACATTAAATGACATTTGTTTATCCTTGTTGCCATCAGATGCATGTAAACGAATGATATTCGTTCCCTCTCTGAGCTCACAGATATACGTCCCATTGCTTCCTTTAAGTTCTTCGCCATTTAAATATGCTTTTAGTTTTATATCTTTATCTTTGTGTTTTGCCCTGGCATTAAAGGAAAAAACAGGATTGTCCACTGATGTATCCGCTAAATCAGTGGTGATGATGATGTCACCTTCATTGAGAAATACAGTATAATCGCGCTGCGCAACAATTTTTTTGCCGGTCTGATCACTATAGGTAATTTTTATACTGATTGTGTTTTCACCATCGGTCAGCAGCACCTTTCCGAGAAAGCCCTGTACCTTACTTCCATTTACTTTTATCTCAATGTCTTCCACAGTTAAATTATGGTCTTTTTGAATAATCGAAAAAGAATAGCTTTTGTATGCTACAACCTCACCATTCTTAATTGTGGTCATAAAGAATCCGTCATAAAGAATGTCCTCTCCTGGACTACCCCCATCTTTTATTACGTAGTAATCATTTTCATCCTTATCACTGTCCCCATCCTCTGATTGCACAGGAGTTGTTCGTTCATCGGAATTTTTCGGAGTTTCCGGATCTTCAGATACAGGATTTTTTGGATCTTCTGGAGTTTCCGTTTCAGACATAGAGCTTTCCGGATCTTCATTATCCCCTTGCTCCGGAACACCTTGACGCTCTTCATTCATAGCTTCTTGTTCAGGACCGGTATCAGAATCAACATATACTTTAGATAAATTTTCTAATTCTGAGCCGGCAATCTCGTTTGGCGCGGCCATTGAATTATATGCGGCTTCTGCGCTGAGGGGATTTTTAGGTTGGGCTTTATTAACATTGGTTAGAAAAACCACAGCCATACAGAATGATAAAATAAAGATACCAAGAATAAACATTTTTTCTTTATTTAAGCTGTCTGGCTTAAATAATTTAAATTTATTTTTCCCCATTTCTCTTCCACTCCTTTAATCACACATAGTCCCTTAAGGATAGATTATTTGTGATTATTTGTGATTATTTGAGATTATTAATCTTATTATTGGGCCACAACCTCAACAACCATAATCAGGCTGAACAGCATCTTCTCAGCTTGTCCTAAAATCAATAACAATCCCCCTTCTCCTGATAAAAAAACCGGAGGTGCTTTAAAAATGCACACCTCCGGTTTTCCGG
>JGI24500J29687_10021870_pt1 | contig 10316 bp, 10 predicted proteins | sample BioPla2RNA1_FD_29687 | JGI IMG/M metagenome (IMG submission 29687) | reverse complement strand
CCTGTATCAATAACGCCAAAGGATTTTGTTAGCCACGTAGCACGGCCATAAATACGATCTCTTGTTACCCCAGGGATATCATCAGTAATTGCTTTTCTTTCACCAATGATGCGGTTAAATAGACTTGATTTTCCAACATTAGGTCTACCGACAATCGCTACTTGAAACATACTATCCCTTCCTTTTTAAAAGCTTATTCTTCTACTTCTTCAGCTATTTGTTCATCTATAACTTCATTAGATGTTTCTTCTATAACCTCTTCAACTGTTTCTTTTTTAACTTTTTTCTTAGGTTTTTCTTCAACTGGTGTTAAAACATCATCAAATAAATCACCTAAAGTTGTTTTTTCAACATCTTCAGTTAAAAATTGTTTATAATTTTCTTTTGTTGCGTCAACTAATTGTTGCCTAATTGATAATCTTAAATGCCACTGTTTAGGATTAACATCTATTACTTTGGCTGTAACTTTATCGCCTTCACTAAAGAAATCTTTTGGATTATCTGTTCTTTCAACTCTAAGCTCGCCAATAGGAATAAATCCTTCAACACCTTTTGATTCTACTACTAAACCATTTTCATTAACTGATAAAACTTTTGCTTCAACAGTTTCACCTTTTTTAAAAGAAACATTTTTCCAAGGATTATCTAACAATAATCTTCTTGATAAAGAAATTTTGTTTTTCTTTGGATCAATTAAAGTAATTACTGTTTCTATCTTATCACCAATTTTAACATAACTTTGGAAATTATCGTTTGGATTCCAAGAAAACTCACTTTTATGTAATAAGCCTCTAATTGATTCTTGTAGTTCAACAATTATTCCAAATGGTAATTTTTGGACAATTTCACCAATTACTTTATCACCTTTTTTATGATTTTCTTGGAAAAGTTCAAATGGTGTAGGAAGTAATTCCTTAATCGATAAATCTAAGCCTCTATCTTTTTTAATAACTTTAACTTCTACTTCTTGACCCTTTTCTAGGACATCTTCAATTTTATCTAGTCTTCCGTATTGAATTTGCGAAATTCTTAACCTTCCCGCAACATGGTTAAATCTAATTAAAGCCATATGCTTTTCAATCTTCTCAACACGTCCTGTTAAAACATCGCCAGTTTTAATACTTTCAAACTCTTCTTCTCTTAAGCGTTGTCTTTCTGCTTGTTCTTCAGCACGTTTTTGTAAGAAAATTTTCTTCCTTGAGGCTGTAACTCTTCTTCCACCTTTAACTTCAATAATATGGGCTTTTAAAGTTTTACCTTTTAACTCTTCTTTTTTGTCAATTAATTCTTTATCTAAAAGTCCATAAGGCAAAAATCCATCAAAGCCTAAAACTTTAATATGTAAGCCTTTTTCGGCAATACGAGAAACGCGAACCTCAACTATTTCTTCATTTCTATAAACATGTTCGAGTTTTTCTAAGTTTTCTAGTCTTACAATGTTTTTTCTATCAAGTAAAATAAATGAAGCTTCCGGCGTTTCTTCTACTTTAGAAACAACCGCATCAATCCGGTCGCCAACATTAACTTCTCCAATAAAAGAATCAATTTGTTTACCGTAATGATTTTTATACATTCTCGCTTCTTGGTTAGAATCTAATGTAACAAAAATAACATCTTCCTCGATTTTAAAAACTTCTCCGCTAACTTTTTGTCCTTTTTTAACAACACTCACGCTGTCCATTAATTTTTTCATTTCATCGGCCATAATAAGCCTCCTTTTTAAGTATCTCTTTTTTTATTCTATTCACTGTATCATCTATTGTATAGTGGGTTGTATCCACGATAATAGCATCTTTAGGTATAATTAGTGGTGAATCTTTTCTAGTTGAATCTTTTTCATCTCTAACTTCAATATCTTTAATAACTGCGTTAAGGTCGATATCTAACCCTTTTAATTGAAGTTCACGCATTCTTCTTTTCGCTCTTTCGTGAACATGAGCTGTTAAAAAGATTTTTAAATTTGCATTAGGAAGCACTACTGAACCAATATCTCTTCCATCCATAATTACACGTTTGCCTTTTGCGGATTCTTGTTGGATTTTAACTAAATATCTCCTAACCTTAGGAAGACTTGAAACTAACGAGACATTTTTAGTTACTTGATCGCTTCTAATAAGGTCAGTAACATCTTCGCCATTTAAAAATATTTTATCGTCGTGATAATCAATTTTAGTATCTTCTAAAAATAAGTAAGCATCTTCATTAGCTAAGTTAATTTCCTGCTTTAATGCTAAATATGTAATTGCACGGTACATTGCCCCAGTGTCAATATGAATTAGCCCTAACTCTTCTGATACTTTTTTACTAATAGTTGATTTTCCGCTTCCTGCAGGTCCATCAATCGCAACATGAAAATGAGACATATTTTCCCCCTAACCACCCTTTATTATAACACTAATATAAACTTATTTCCAATAGTAAAGGGTTATTTTTTTACATGAGCGTATAACTTTTTCACTTCATGTGGTTTTAAAAGACGGTATCCCCCTCTTTTAACTCCCTCTAAGGTAAGATAATCAAAGCCAATTCTCGTTAAAGATTTTACTGGAAAACCAACATTCTTACACATATCTTTAATTTGATGGTTTTTCCCTTCAGTAATCGTTATTTCTATTAAACTAGTTTTCTCTTTTAAGTTTCTTTCTTTAACTGTTACTTTCGCTTTTTTAGTAGTATATCCTTCTAGCTTAACACCTTTTTCTAATTTAGTAATCGCAGGCTTATTGATAACTCCTATTACTCTCGCTAAATAAGTTTTTTCTACTTCAAATTCTGGTCTTGTTAAATGTTGAGTTAAAATCCCATCATTAGTTAGCAGTAAAAGGCCAGCTGTATCATAATCAAGGCGACCTACTGGATAAACTCTTTTTTCTTGGTCTTCTAAACTTAATAAATCAATTATTGTTTTTCTTTTTTTTTTTCATCACTAGTAGTAGAAACTACTCCTCTAGGCTTATTTACTAAAAAATAAACATAAGGTTCTTTTCTTAAAACTTCACCTTGATATGTGACTACATCACTTTTATTAACTTTATAGCCAGGTTCTATACAAACCTTACCATTAACTTTAACTAAACCTGATAAAATTATTTCTTTACTTTTTCTTCTACTAGCGATACCGCTATATGATAAAACTTTTTCTAATCTCATAACGTCATACAATAAAATAAGAGTTAACGAAAACTCTTATTTGTTATCTCTTGAAACATATGATCCATCAGCCGTAGAAACAATAATGTTTTCATCCTGTTGGATAAATAGTGGCACTTTAACTAATAAGCCAGTTTCAACAATAGCGTCTTTCATCGCACTTGTGCGAGTATCACCTTTAACTCCTGGTTCTGTTTGGGTGACTTTAAGTGAGACTTTATCAGGTAAAATAATCCCTAAAATTTCAACATTGTTATAATACATAATATCTACTTCTAATGTTTCATATAAAAACTTAGCTTCAAACTCTATTTGTGATAAAGGAATCTCTATTTGTTCATATGTGTTCATATTCATAAAGTGATAACTATCAGCCATTTCATAAAGAAATTGCATTTTCACCTTTTCAATATTGGCTTGTTCCATTTTTTCACCCGCTCTAAAGGTTAAATCAATGGTTGCGCCAGTACGTAAGTTTTTAAGTTTGCTTGTAACAAAGGCTTGTCCTTTACCTGGTTTTACATGTTGAAACTCGATAATTTGGTATAAATTATCTTCATATAAAATTGTTAGTCCTGTTTTAAAATCCGCTGTACTAATCATAATAACAACTCCTATCTAAATTGAATTATAACACTTTAGCGCCTTAAATTAAAGATTTTCACTAAAATGTTTTCTTAATATTTCTTTAATTGCCTTAATGTAACTTTCTTCTTTTAAGCCAGTTATATAAACGTCCGCTAAATTTTCTAGTAAATCTATTTGTCTAAATGGTTCTCTTGCTTTAATGTTCGATAAGTGAACAACCGCTTTTTTAATGCTTACTAGTTCAAAGGCATCTCTTAATGTAACACTATAGTGACATAATCCGCCTGGATTAATTACTAAAAAATCATACGAATTACTATTTTGAAGTAAATTTATAATTTCTCCTTCATAATTTGATTGATAAAAGTCAAATTTAATATCTTTATATGTTTTTTTAATTAAATTGTTAATTTCCTCTAAAGTTAAGTTACCATAAGTACCTTTATCTCTTTTACCTAACATATTTAAATTAGGTCCATGAATAATTAATGCCCTCATAATAAACCGGCTTCTTTTAAGACTTTAATAATCTCTTCTACTGTTTCTTCAATAGTAGTAGTTTTTATAGTGTAATCGGCAAAATATCTATATTGATGAATGCGTTGTTCTAGTAGTTCTTGTAAAGTGTTTTTTCTTAAAAGTGGCCTTACATAACTGCCATCTAATCTGCTTTCTAAAACACTTAATGGCGTATCAAGATAAATAATTGTCCCATTCATTAACTTTTTATTATCTCTATTAATTACTGTTCCACCACCTGTGGCAATTAAAATATTATCTTTTACAACTAAATCAATAAGGGCATCAGTTTCTAAAATTCTAAAAATTCCTTCATCCTTTTTAATTAGTTCATAAATAGTCTTTTCTACCTTTTTCTCAATATAATCATCTAAATCAACAAACTCTAAATTAAGTCTTTTTGCGAGTGCGTTTCCGATAACACTTTTACCTGATAAAGGCATTCCAATTAAATAAAGTTTCATTTCCAATAACCATCCATTTCTTTAATAATTTTATTAAAAGCTTTATTATCATTGTATATGATATGAGCATTCATTTGATTTTTAAAAAACGTTTCTTGTCTTTTAGCAAATCTTCTTGTGACCTTTTTAATTTCTAAAATTGCTTCTTCTAAAGTATATAAACCATCTAAATACTCATTAATCTCCCGATAACCAATTATATTAAATGTATATCCTTTTTCCTTTAAAGTTTTAACTTCTTGTACTAATCCTTCTTTAATCATTTCATCAACGCGTTCATTAATGCGCTTGTAAAGAATTTCTCTTGGTAAAGTTAGGTAAAATATTTCATAATCATATAATGGTTTATCTTTGTTTTTTCTATCACTTCTTTTAACATCATCAGCAAGTGATAAAGCCCTTAAAACACGTCTTCTATTATTAGGATGAATTTTCTCTGCGGCTTCTTTATCTTTAGTTAAAAGAAGGTCATGTAGGGCTTCGTTTGTATAATTGTCATACATACTTTCAAAAGCTAAACTTCGCCCTTCTCCAGAAAAATCATAATCATCCAAACAAGCCTTTATATAAAGTCCTGTACCACCCACAATTAGTGGTTTATCAATCTTTTTAATTAAACCTCTTGCGTGAGTTTGAAACTTAGAAACATCATAAGGTTCATTAGGCTCTAAAATACCAATTAAATGGTGAGTTACGCCTTTCATTTCTTCAGGTTTTATTTTCGCTGAACCAATATCAAGCCCCTTATAAACTTGAACGCTGTCTCCTGAAATAATTTCCGCATTATATCTGTTCGCTATTTCTACTGAAAGGCTTGTTTTTCCAACCGCGGTTGGACCAACTATGACAAAGACTTTTTTCATACAATTCTTTTAAACCTCTTTTCAATATCATAGTTACTAAAGAAGATTAAAATTGGTCTTCCATGCGGACAATAATAAGGGTTCTTTGTCTTTCTTAAATCTTCTATTAATCTTTCTACTTCTTCATTATTTAAATATTCATTAGCCTTAATTGCGCCTTTACACGCAATACTTTTAGATAAGTTATCACGTAAATCACTTAAATTAAGCGAACCATATGATTCTAATGATAAAATAATATTTTGAATAAAGGCATTTATATCTTCATCATTTAACCAAATTGGAATTTCCTTTAAATAAAGACCAGTTGGACCAGCTTCTTCAAATAAAAAGCCAATATCTTTTAAATCATTAATAAATCTTTTAATAATTTCTTCTTCCGTTGGTCTTAATTCTAATAAAATTGGAAATAAAAGTGGTTTTTGATAAGATTTAACACCCAATTTTTCATAATATATTTCATATCTAATGCGTTCTTCTGCCGCATGTTGATCAATTAAGTAAAGTCCATCTTCATTTTGAAATATTAAATAAGTACCACGATACTGACCAATATAATCAAAGAAAGGCAGTTTATCAGTAATTATAGGTTCTTCTTCTCTTTTTATATGTGTTTCTTCTAAACCAAGTTCTAACTCTTCTTTAATATATTCAAAAGATGTAACTTGTTTGTAGGTAGGAATATCCGCAATAGTTTCAGTTTTGGTTCTAAATTCATTTCTAATTGTTTCTTTAATTAAATTAGCGAGTTTATATTCATTAGTAATCCTCACTTCTAGTTTTTGCGGATGAACATTCACATCAATTAAAGAAACATCCATTTTAATATCTAAAACAGCTATTGGGTATCTATTAACCATTAATCTTGTGTGATATCCTTCAATTATTGCGTTAGTTAATATATAACTTTTAATTACCCTTCCATTTAAAATTACAATAATATCATTTTTTCTCGCTTTAGTTATTTTAGGACTACCTAAATAGATGTTTAAGGTGATATTATCAATCTTTTTATGTATTTGTAACATATCTTTATGAGTATCTTTTCCAAAAACAATTTGAAAAAGCGTTTCATAATTTTCATTACCAAAAGATTGTCTTAAAACTTTACCATTATGAGTAATTTTAAAAGAAATCTTAGGATTAGCTAAAATAAAGTAATCAACTACTTCTAAGATTAAAGAAAGTTCTGTTTGCGGCGCTCTAAGGTGTTTAAGTCTCGCAGGAACATTATAAAATAAATCTTTGACGATTACTTCTGTTCCTTTATTAAGAGCTGATGGTCTTTCATGAACAAACTTACCACCTTCATAATAAACTTCATGACCAATATCTCCTTCTCTAGATTTAATCATTAGTTTGGAGACTGACGCAATCGCGGGAATTGCCTCACCGCGAAAACCTAAAGTCTTAATATGATTTAAGTCATATTCCGTTTTTATTTTACTTGTGGCATGCCTTAAAAAGGCCATTTTTAAATCTGTAGGATTCATTCCTACCCCATTATCAATAACCTTTATTTCTTTTAAACCATAATCTAAAATATTAATTATGATATTGTCAGCCTTCGCATCGATTGAATTTTCAAGTAATTCTTTTAAGGCATTGTAAGGTCTAAAAACTACCTCACCAGCCGCAATCATATTACTTAGTCGTTCATCTAATTTAATAATCATAATTTATCACTTCAATTCATCTTGAAGACTCTTTAAAAGTAAAAGTGCTTCAATTGGTGTTAAAGAATTTATCTCAGTATTTTTAATTTTTTCAATTACTTTTTCATTAGTTTGACCATAGATTGGGGCATCTTCATATAGTTTATCAAAATTAAAAAGCGTTAATTCCATCTCTTTTTTCTTATCAACTTCTAAATGGTCTAAAATAAGTTGACTTCTATGAATTAGTGGTTTTGGAAGTTTCGCTAATGCCGCAACATTAATACCATAAGATTTATCAGTTGGTCCTTCTTTAATTTTATGTAAGAAAACAAGTTTTCCTTTATCTAAGATTGCTTGAACATGAATATTTTTAAGTCTTGCTAACATTCCTTCTAATTGTGTTAATTCATGATAATGTGTTGAAAATAACATCACCGCTTTAATTTTCTCATGAACATATTCAATTATTCCTTGTGCCAAAGCCATACCATCATAGGTTGCGGTACCTCTTCCAATCTCATCAAAAATTAAAAGCGAGTTTTCAGTAGCACCTCTTAAAGCATTATTAGTTTCCAACATTTCAACCATAAAGGTGCTTTGTCCACTTGTTAAGTCATCTTGTGCACCAATTCGCGTAAAAATCGCATCAAAAATTGGCATTTTCGCAACTTTTGCGGGGACAAATGAGCCCATTTGTGCCATCACAACACATAAGGCAAACATTCTCATATATGTACTTTTACCACTCATGTTAGGCCCAGTAATTAATAAAATACCACCTTGCATAATTGATACATCGTTCGCAATAAATGGATTACTATTAAAATGTTCAACCATCGGATGACGTAATTCGCCTACATAAATTTCTTTGTTTTCTCTTATTTCAGGTCTAACATAATTATTTTCTAACGCTACCTTTGCTAAAGATTGTAAAACATCTAAATATGCAATTTTATCTGCGAGTTCTTGTAGGGAGTTAGAAAATGTTGAGACATATTCTCTTAATTTAATAAATAGTTCATATTCAAGGTTTAAAATCTTTTCTTCCGCACCCAAAATAATTTTTTCTTTTTCTTTTAACTCTTCATTAATAAATCTTTCACTATTAACAAGTGTTTGTTTTCTAATATAGCCAAACTCATCTTTAACTAAATCTAAATTTCCTTTAGTAATTTCAATATAATAGCCAAAAACACGATTGTAACCGACTTTTAAGTTTTTAATCTTAGTTTTTTCTCTTTCCGCTATTTCAAAGTCTAAAATCCACTCTTTTGCGTGAGTTTGAATATATCTTAAATTATCTAATTCTTCATTATAACCATCTTTAAAGATATTTCCATCCTTAATTACCATTGGTGCATCTTGTGAAATAGCTTTTTCTAAAATATTATAAAGTTCTATATGTGGATTAATTTCTTCATTAAATTCATCAAATATTTCACTATTTAACTCTGTTAACTTAGTTTTAATATTAGGAACCTTACTTAATGTTTGTTTAAGTTGAAGTAAATCTTTTGGATTAGCATTTAAGCTAGAAATTCTTGAAGTAATCCGCTTAATATCATAAATTCCTTTAAGAGATTCTATTAAAGTCTTTAAGTGATAACTGTTTGTCAAAGTTTCAACAAAATCTAGCCTTTTATTAATTTTATCAATATCAACGAGTGGTTTTTCAATAATCTTTTTAAGTAATCTTGATCCCATCGCTGTTTGATTTTTATCTAAAACTTTAAAAAGTGAATGGCCCTTATAATTGTATGTTAATTCTAAAGAGCGAATACTTTTATCATCCATCTTTAAATAAGCATCGTTATTAGAAATCCTAACTTCATTAAAGACATTAATTAAAGTTGTTTCAGTTTTTGATAAATAACTTAATAATCTTCCTAATGCTTTTTTAGATAATTCAGGTAAATCATTAAGTAGTATATGTTTGTCTAAAACATCTTCATGATAACTAAACAAAACATTTAAGTCTTTGCTTAAATATTTAAGTTCTTTATTAATAATGATTTCTTTAACGCCTAGTTTTTCTATTTCAGTTAATAATTCTTTTTTATTTAAATCATTTATAATATTAAGCTCACCAGTTGAAACATCCGCATAACAAAGCGAAAAGTTTAATCTTTCTTGGCTAATTGATGCAATATAGTTATTAGTTTTTTGATCTAAAAAATCATCAATAACCATTCCAGGACTAATTATTCTTGTCACTTTTCTTTCAACTAAACCTTGACCTGGTTCACTTACTTGTTCAGCAATGGCAATCTTATAGCCCTTATTAACAAGTTTTTCAATATAAGGCATTACACTATGGTAAGGAACACCAGCCATTGGAACTCTTTCTTTAACTCCGGCATCTCTACCGGTTAAGGCAATTTCAAGTTCTTTACTTGCGATATGAGCATCTTCAAAAAACATCTCATAAAAATCGCCTAATCTAAAAAAGACTAAGCAATCTGCATAGTCCTTTTTAATTTCAAGATATTGTTTCATCATTGGAGTGTAACTCAAAGTTAATCACCTTATTTAAATTGATATTTCAAAAACACTACGAATATTTTAGATTTAGTTTTCTAGTTCTTGGGCCTTTCTTTTAAGCGCTCTAGTTTCAACTTTTTTTAAATTTTCATATTGTTTTTCGTCAACTTTAACCTCATATGGGAAAATAATCTTTGGTTCTTCTAATTTAAATTCTTGTTCAAAAACCATTTCCTTTCTTCTAGGAAATGTTTTTCTAGAATCCAAACCTTCTAAAGCTCTAAAAGCATCTATTTCATCTGCTACCTTTTCTAATTCTTTTTTAGTAACTTCAAGTGATGCTAATATTTCTTTTGCTTGAGGACTTAATTCTCTTCCATTAACTTTTTCTTCATTTTTTACTGTCATTATTTATTCCTCCAAGTAGATTTCTAAATTTATAATACTATAAATTAATAAAAATATCAATTATAAAAGGGCATGAGTTTCCCCATTTTTTTAATTTAAGTTATTCTAAAAGCCATTTTTACGGCTTAAACTTCACAAAAAAATCTATTTTTATCTCTTTTTGCATATTTTCGAGGGGAAAAACA
>JGI24500J29687_10006663_pt1 | contig 10322 bp, 7 predicted proteins | sample BioPla2RNA1_FD_29687 | JGI IMG/M metagenome (IMG submission 29687) | reverse complement strand
GGAGGCCCCTCTTCTGAAAGGCAGCTGACAGCTCACCCAACACATCCCTCTTCGGTCCCATTTCATAGGCGTTATACCGTGATATACTGCTGCGATACATCTGAAAGCCATCGTGGTGTTCAGCAACTGGCACCACATACCTGGCCCCTGCCCGGTGGAACAAGTCAGCCCATGCTTCCGGATCGAATTTGTCTGCTGTGAAGAGCGGGATAAAATCTTTATAGCCAAACTTGGCATGGTCTCCGTAGGTACGCCTGTGGTGTTCGAACTCGGGAGAACCGGGGATATACATGTTCCGGGGGTACCATTCGCTGCCGAAAGCGGGTACTGAATAAACGCCCCAATGGATGAAAATGCCGAATTTGCCGTCTCTGTACCACTTGGGAATCTGATATTCACTCAGCGCTTCCCACGTATCCGCATAGGGGCCCTGAGAGATAACCTGATTGATCCTGTCCATACCCACGCCTCCCACTGGATAGTTTTGCAAAGAAAAACGCGATGCACCCCGGAGGGTGCACCGCTGGTAATTCAGTCGTTCCTATTTGTTCCCTGTTGGCTGCAGAGAAGGCAGCATGTACTTCAGAGTACCCCAGTGTCCGTATGGGCCCATGTAGGGATTCTCTGCTCCTGGCCAGTTGGTCCAGTAGTATTCATCCCAAGTCATAAAGCCAGAGTAGCCATACGTGGGAACGCTGGGCATTTCTTCGATCAAGAGCTGAAGGGCTTCGGTGCTTACAGCAACGGTTGCCTCGATGTCTGTGGGGTCAGTTGCCCTCATGCGCTTGATGATATCATCCATCTCAGCGCTGGACCATCTCGAAGCATGGCCGCGGTTATTGTCACCGATGGGCGCCATGTACTCTGAATAGAAGGCGTTCAGCGAGCGGTAGAGGTCTGCTCCTGCACCCCATGGTTCAAGGGCCGGCCAGACAGCACCAACTTCGAAGTCACCTACTTGCTGCAGTGTACTGTAGGCGTCTGTCGCGATGTATTCGGCATCGATACCGAACTTCTTCCACTGCTGGACAGCGGCATTACCGTTCTTGAACTGGTGATGCCCGGTGTCGTTAATATCGGTAATCCTGATTCTCCACGGCGTACCGTCAGGCAGCAGCCATTTGCCGTTAGCGTCACGGGTGAAGCCATTCTTCTCCAGCAGTTTGGCAGCAACGTCAGGAGCGTACTTGTACCAGCCGAGGCCGAAGGTAGCCTTGAGCTCTTCGGGGTCGTCGCTGACTTGATGGCCTCTCTGCCGTGCGTACTCGGCAACCTTGAGAGCTGCGTCTGGATCATATGGATAGAATTTCTCTCCATCGCCCAGATCCAAAGCGAAGTTCTTCAGCCATTCCTGCATGGGTTCAATATAGTACTCAGGATAGGCACCCAGGTGAGGTACGTGGACTGGGCTTAAGGTTGCCTGGCCGTCCACTGCCTGTGCCAGGTACTCAACGATATCGATAGCCAGTACCAAGGCCCAGCGTACTTCCTTGTTATCGAAAGGCGCTACCATAGTGTTGAAGGTAATACCTGTCAAGCAGGGGTCGTTGTTGACTACCCAAGGATAGGTCAGCTGATAGGCACGGATGGTACCGCCCTGAGCCATGGCGGCGGCAAAGCCTTCTGCGTCATGGTCTGCCACATCAAGTTGATGGGTGAGTTGAGCAATGATCTTGGCACTGCCGTCACTGTAGGTCTGGATCAAGACATACTTAGGTACGGGTTCGCCAAAGAGCATGCCGGTTGGTGTCTTATCCCAATCGTCTCTCTTTTCCCAAGCCGTCCAGTAGCCAGCGGGATCAAAGCTGTGCAGCTTGTAAGGACCGCAGCCTACGAAGGGGTTGAACTCAAAGGAGACAACATCCTCTACGTTCTCAAAGATGTGCTTGGGCATAATCCAGGTGCAGCCCCAGCGATCCAAGAAGTGAGTGTGGAACCGTGAATCGGATTCTAGAAGCTCGATCACAACCTCGTAATCACCAGTCTTGTACACATCCTTGACAGCGGTGGCGAAGGTTGGATGGTTGGCAAGCCCCGGTTCAGCGATGATGGTCTCGATTGTGAAGACAACGTCATCTGCAGTGAATGGCATACCGTCGCTCCAGGCAACCCCTTCCCGGAGGGGAATGGTCAGCTGAGTGAAGTCCTCGTTGTAAACGGGGTCTCCAGAAGCCAGACCGTTGATGATTTGACCGGTAGCGAAATCGACGGACCACAGTGGTTCATTGGCGAGGTTCTGCATACCGCGGTCCCTGTTACGCCAACCAACCCATTCATTGAAGTTGCTGGGAGTTCCCACACGCCCAGTCAGCATGCTGACGATCAGGGTTTGATCCCTGGGGAATCCGCTGGGATCCGCTGCGAATACGGCAGAGCTCATAACAAGGATAGTCAGACACAATAGTAACAAAACATTCCTGGTCCTGCTCATTGTTTACCTCCTTAGATTATGTTTTCACAGTGTGCTGAATGAGTCGCCTCACAATCTCGTCCTAAACCGGGCTCAACTCACCTCCTTCTGCCGTCCCTTCGTGCCAGAGTACAGATGGCATTTCACCTGGACACCATCGATAGAAACGATGTCTGGCACTTGCTTCTTGCAGATTTCCATAACTTGTGGGCATCTGCCCGCAAACTTGCACCCCTCTCTCAAGTACTCCTCCTGTTCAGTCTCGGCAATGGAAATTCTCCCCTGCCATTTCTTGGCGGGATCCGCCTCGGGGATGGATTCCCTCAAGAGTTGAGTATACGGATGCAGCGGGTTCATAAGCACCTGCTGCACTGGCCCCATCTCCATGGTGTTGCCGCGGAACATCACAGCAATCTGCCCATTCAAATAGTAAGCTGTAGCCAGATCGTGGGTTATGTAGAGAATACCCATGTTAAGCTCATCTCTCAGGTGCTTGAATAAGTTCACTATGGACATTCTGATGGAGGCGTCCACCATGGACACCGGCTCGTCAGCAATCAATAAGGATGGATCGACCAAGAGCGATCGGGCAATGGAAATTCTCTGGAGCTGCCCTCCCGAGAATTCGCTGGGATAGCGCCCCTGCACCTCGGAAAAGCTCAGCCCCACTGCCTCCAATTTCGAGTTAATCAACTTTTCAGCTGCAGACCGGTCTGAAGCCAATCTATAGTTGCGCACCGTTTCAAAGAGATATCCCTCAACCTTTCTCAAAGGGTTAAACGTCTCAAAGGGATTCTGGAAGACGGCTTGGATCCGCTGGTTAAACCAGACTTTCTCGTTTTTCTTGGCTTCGTTGTTTTCATACACAATCTCGCCAGATGTTGGGTGTTCAAACCCAAGAATCATCCTGGCTACAGTGGTTTTCCCACACCCGCTCTCCCCAGCTAGGGTAAAGACTTCACCCCGCTTCATTTGGAAAGACACGTTGTCAACGGCTACTATTCGGTCCCGTGCCAGGAGGCTCCCTCGATAGAAAACTTTAGTAAGGTTCCGGGTCTCAAGAATTGCTGGCATGCTGAGCTTCTCCCCCTTCTTGCTGTAACCAGCAGGCAACACGATGCTCACCGATTACAGTAGTATCTGGCCTCTTCTCCTTACAGATGGGCATAGCCATGGGACAGCGTGGATGAAACGCACATCCCGGGGGGAGATTGGCTAAGGACGGCGGCTGGCCGGGAGCGCTAACCCTCTCACCCAGATCGCCGAACTGTGGCAGCGAGTTGATCAAGAATTGGGTGTAGGGATGAAGCGGGTTCTTGAAGATTTCCACGGTATCCGCTTCTTCGATTACCCTGCCTGCATACATAATGCACAAGCGGTCAGTGACATTGGCGTGGATGCCCATGTCGTGGGTAACCAGAATAATCGTGTTGTGCAGACGCTCTTGGATATCCTTCAGCAACTGGACTACACCCCGCTGAACCACAACGTCCAGGGCCGTGGTGGGTTCGTCTGCAAAAATTACACTGGGCCGCAGCAGCGCCGCCAAGGCGATGGCCACCCTCTGCCGCATACCTCCAGACAGCTGGTGGGGATATGCTTCCAAAATACTCACAGGCAGCCCCAGTTGATCTATGTGCTCTTTGGCGATATCAAACATTTCCTCAACAGTTTTTCCAGTAAGGTGACTGCTCAAAAAGTCCCTGTAGGTTTCCTTCAGCTTAATCACAGGGTTAAAGATGCTCATGGCCCCTTGCGGAACATACGCCATGTACTGCCAGCGCAGCTTGCGCAGCTCCTGCTTGTTCAGGGCATACACGTCAAACTCCTGATCATCCTTTGTGTAATACACTGTGCTATTGACCAGACGCAGGGGCCTGCTGATGGAAGCGTAAAGAGTCTTCATCAGAGTAGTCTTGCCACAGCCGCTCTCACCAGCAATGCCATAGATCTCGTTTTTGCGGATGGCTAAGTCTACACCATCGACTGCCCGGACCACTTTTTGCCCGCCGGGAATATCTAAGACATAATGTGCTTGCAGATTCTCTGTTCTGAGTACTACATCGTTTCTAGCCACTTTACTCGCCCCCTACTCTCTGTACCCGTGTCCGAGGGTCTAGATATTCACTGATGCTTACAGACAGCCAATACAGGGCGATAAACAGGAAAACAGACAGCACCACTGGGGTTGAGAGCCAATACCAACGCCTCATTAGAATGGCCTGGTAATTCAGGGCCCACTTCAACGTAGTGCCCAGGGTGGGGATATCCATGTTAGTCAAACCAACGATGGAAAGGGTCATTTCCATACCGATAGCCCAAGACATATTGTTGATCAAAGTGGAGAACGCCAAGGGTGTGATGTACGGCATGTACTCCTTAAAAACCAGTTCCATGGTCCCAGTTCCTGAGAGAACCGCAGTCTTGGTGAACTCCCTTTCCCGCAGGCTGAGAACCTGAGACCTGATCACCCGGGCATCCCAGGCCCAGCCAAACACAGCCAAGAGCAAGCCCGTGGTAAAAATGGTCATCTTGTCCCGAATCAGCATAGCCAACATGACGATGATCAGAAAGAGAGGAATAACCAAGAAGCCGTCACTGATAAACATCAAGAACCGATCTGTTCTTCCGCCTCGATAACCAGCCACGAGGCCTACGGCCACCGCGATAATCCTGGAAAACACTCCCGCCACAGCTGAGATAATGAGGGAGTTGCGGATGGCAAAGGTAGCCTGCCAGAACACGTCCTGCCCTCGGGAACATGTACCCAGGATATGTTTGCTCGATGGAGGCAGATCCCGAGGCGCATAATACCAGATTGTGGGATCATAGGGCGAAAAGAACGACAACAGAGCCAAAGCTACCAAAAATAACAGAACGATGAAAGCGCAGACAAACCGATAGTCTCTAAACAGTTCCTTTAGTGTGCTCCCTATAGGCATGACCATTTCCTTCCTATTGCTACTTGTATCTGATCCTCGGGTCGAAGAGGGGATAAATCAAATCGACAATCAGGACCAAGGTGGTGATCGCCACTATGGACAGGGAAATAATTCCCATAATCAGGTTGTAATCCCCGGTCGAAATCGCAGAAAACAAAAGGTGCCCTAGTCCAGGATAGGAGAAAACAATTTCAGTGATCAAGGCACCACTCAAGATCTGCCCGAGGGATAGCGCTAAGTTCGTAATCTGGGGAAGCATAGCATTGCGGATAACGTACCGGAACATGATCTTGCCTTCCTTGATCCCGCCCAACTGTGCATACTGCACAAAATCCTCTGATTTCACATTCTGAACAATAAGCTTGGTTGTTTGGAACCACGAGGCAGCCCCCAAAACCACCATGGACAGGGCGGGCAAAAAGGCATGCCGCAGGACGTCCAGGATGTAACTCAGTGTCCAGGAAGGCTGCCTACCTATGGTGGCGCCTCCCCCGATGGGGAACTTCCTGAAAACATACCCAAACAAGATCAAAAGGCTTAACGCGAAGACGTAGTACGGTATGGGCCTGACAAACATCATCAAAGCATCCAGCACCTTTGACCAACGCTTGTTATGGGCGTATCCTGCCATACCACCAACAACGTTCCCGAACACCCAAGAAAGGATGGTGGTAGTAAGCAGCAAGCCCACTGTCCAGGGTAGGGCGTTTTTGATCAGCCTGATTACTGGAGTCGGAAACTGGAAGAAAGACACTCCAAAATCACCATGAAACAGACGCACCCAAAAATCCTTGTACTGCTGGAGCCAAGAGCCCGATAGCCCGTACATCTCTGTTAAGGCGTCTACCATGGCCTGGATATGAGCTGGGTCCAGATAGGTGCCGCGGGATCTGATCTCTGCAATGGTTCTTTCCACTGGGTTGGTAGGTGCCAGCCGGGGAATGAAGAACACGATGGTGATTCCGAGGAAGATTACCAAGAAGTACTGCAGTAGACGGGGAATAAGATACTTTCTAACGAACATTTCGTTCCTCCTTGCTCTGCCACCCAAGAGCTTGCATCAAGGCTAACGGCAATTGTTACAAATCTAACACTGAAAGCTTTCACTCTAGAATTACTCACCCAGCTGTGATAATCCTCCCATTACTTATTTTTCACTTAGTGATCTGCCTCGGTTTTTAACTCAGGGAGGGCTGAAATTGACCCTTTTTTCATTTTTTTCACCAGTTAGGCAGGCCCATACAGAAGCAAAGCCCGGTCTGACCGGGCTTTCAGTTCATTTACATTAATAATGCCTACATTGATTTTTTCTGTTATTCCTTAATACCTCCCAGCGTTAGGCCGTGCACGAAGTATCTCTGCAGGAAGGGATAGACTATCACGATGGGCACACTGACGATAATGGTCATGGTGGCTCGGATCGCCCTGGGCGTGACAGTGTTCGTTGTACCCGCAGCGGCCCTGGAAAGGGCCTGCAGCAGCGATCCTGACATGGTATTTGCACTCTGCAAAACTTTCATCAGCTCGTACTGCAAGGTACTGAGCTGTGCATTGGCTGAGTTATAAAGGAAGGTGTCAAACCACGCATTCCAGTTGTCCACTGCAATAAACAGGGCAATGGTGGCCAGCACCGGCTTACACAAGGGCAGGATGATCCGCAGAAATATTGTAAACTCACCTGCTCCGTCAATGCGCGCCGACTCCACGTAGCTGTCCGAAAGGCCAGCGATATAAGTCCTAATCACTATGAGGTTAAAGGCCGATACCAGCCCCGGCACCACATATACCCAAAAGCTGTTGGTCAATCCTAAGGAGCGCATTAAGAAGTACGTTGGTACCAGCCCTCCGTCTATATACATGGTCAAAACATAGACAAAAGAGACAAACCTCCTGAGGACAAACTCCCTGCGGCTGATGATATAGGCCGCCATGGCGGTGCAGAACACACCCAACACCGTGGATAAAACAGTTCTGGCCGCGGAGACCAAGGTAGCGTGGTAAATCTGGCTGCGGGTGAGCAGCGTCTGATAATTATACAAAGTGAACTTTCTCGGCCAGAGGGTTATCCCTCCCCTGGAACTATCCATGGCGTCGTTGAAAGAAACAGCCAGTGTATTCAAGAAAGGATACAGGGTGACTACCACCAAGAAAATTAGGCTGAGGTAGATCACTGCATCGATAATCCAATCCTCCCAGGTCTTACGTCCAACTCTATTCATACTTTCCACCCCCACATGGATTCCCTGATATCATTACACCAAGCGTTCCTGGCCCCAGCGCTTAGCCAATTGGTTGGCGCTGAACACAAGGATGAGGCTGACAACGCTGCGGAAGATACCTACCGCTGTGGCGAAGGAGTAGCGCATCATCTTGATCCCGTAGTCAAGCTCATAGATGGTGAATACTCTGGCGTAGTCTATCACCCGCCCGTTTTGCAGCAGATACTGCTGTTCAAATCCTGCACTTAACACCCAACCCATGTTCATGATCAAAAGCACACTGATGGTGGGCCGAATGGAAGGCAGCGTGATATACCACATCTGCTTGAGCCTCCCCGCCCCATCGATCATGGCTGATTCATACAAGGTGGGGTCGATGGAAGCAATGGCTGCGAGATAGATGATTGCGCCCCACCCAACCTCTTTCCAAACGTGGGAGATTCCGATGATCCACCAGAACAGCCCTGGTATACCCAAGAACATGATCGGCTCCTTGATAATGCGCAAGTCCATGAGTACTTTATTGATGATGCCCCCGTCGGTGGACAGGGCATCCCTTACCAGGTTGGCAGCGACCACCCAGGAAATGAAGTGGGGCAGGTAGGAGATGGTTTGGACAGTCTTTTTGAACCACATTCGTCTCACTTCATTGAGCATGAGCGCCAGGGCAATAGAACTGATTGTGCCCATGGCTAGCTTGATGATGCTCATGGCCAGGGTGTTTCTCAATACTTGGTAAAAAACAGGATCATCAAATAAGAGCTTAAAGTTCTCCAGCCCCACCCAAGTCTGCTGAAGGATACCCTTACCTGGCCAATATTCCTGGAAAGCCATCAGCCAGCCCCAGATAGGGACGTATCTGAAGATGAAAACATGCACTAAAAAGGGGATGGTCATCAGTATGAGCACTTTCTGCTGCTTTACTCGGTGCCAAAAGGTGCCACCGCGCCTAGATACACTCGCTGACGTCTTCATGATTTCTCAACTCTCTTACTTAAGAATTATGGGGCAAAAGGGGTGCTCAAGAGCGCCCCTTTTGCCTTTCAAAACCCGAGTTTTTACCAGTTTTCCATGCGCCAATCGATTTCCTCTTGATATACTTTCATCTGCTCGACCATGAGCGGCTTGATATCCTTGACATAGTTCTGCCAGATATTCTCGAACTGATCTGGAGAGCTCATTACCAGCTCAGGTACATAGCGGTTGAGGACGTCTTTCATCCTGGTCTCCTCGATATGGGCCGGTGAACCAGCTGGCATGGTGATGGTCCAGAGCGGGAAGTACTTCTTGAAGATCGGCTCGTTGAACAGATCCGAGAAGGACTTCACGCCGTAGGCATCCATGACCTCTTTCTCCGAATCGGTGCTGTCACTGTAAATCAAGTGCGGCTGCGTATCGGGGAAGAACATGTTTCCGTTCTCGTCAACACCCCTCAAGCTGGGGAAGGCGTTGAAGAAGTATTGCCTACCAAATACGTTCTGTACCCAGTCGGGATCCCGGAAGAGTTCGAGCTGTTCAGGCGTGCGGTAGTAGAGGCCGTTTTCATCTACTTCATAGTGTACGCCCTCAATACCCCACTGGAGCAGCCTCTGGGTATCTTCCTTGATTAGGTAGTCAAGGAACTTGATGGCTCCCACAGGATCCTTACACTTCACAGTGATACCCATACCCTGAGTGGGCTGCACATAGGGAATGTCGCGCTGACGCTCTTCTACTAACGGATCAATCACGATCGGCAGGGGAACGAAGATGCTGTCTGGGTTATCCCGCAGCAGATAGTTCTGCCCTTCCTGCATCTGCCAGAATTGGTTGAATGTACCCAAGACACGGCCAGAGCTCAGCTTCTCGATGTACTGGTCGTAGTTCATGATAAAGGTTTCCTGATCCACGACTCCTTTGTTGTACATCTCATTGAGCTTCTGATAGTAAGCCTTAGCTGTTGGCGAGGTGTGGTATTCTGTTACCACATAGCGACCCTGCTGCATGACAGGGACAAACTCGCCCTCGTTGGGATAACCCATGAGGTGCTGCGGTACATTGGTGGTAGCGAAGCTGCGCCAGCCATCAAACAGAGTAACGTAACCGATGGTGGGTTCACCATCGATGGTGGGATGTTTGGCCATGTAGTCTTCGATCAGCCCGAAGTATTCGTCCAGGGTCTTGATCACGGGCCACCCTGCTTCTTTCAGTACCCGTTTGTTCATGAAGAACGCCAGGGACGGATAACGGGATGTATCGGGGCCGTAGGGGATAGCCTGAATCGGCAGCCAATACACGTTTCCATCTTCCTGTTGCAGCATTTCCCAATGGTTAGCGTAAAGACGCTTGAGGTTGGGAGCGTGCTCTTCAATCAGATCATTGAGTGGCAATAATGCTCCAGCATCCTTCAACAGGCTGGTAAAGTGTGCCGCCACTACCAGATCTGGGTAATCTCCACTGGCGATCATCAAACCGACTTTTGTCTCCAGATCGCCTACCAGTGCTTCTCTGATCAGCTTTACGCCTGTCTCTGCTTCGATAATGTCGCCGACAATGGTGGAACCGGGATAGTCTGGCAAAGGCTCACCCGTAAACACGGTGAACTCTTTGAATTCCTGTGCGAAAGCAGTTGCGCCCATAACAAGAATCAACAGTAAAGGTAGAAACCAAAACCCTCTTCTTTTCAAGACTTTCCTCTCCCTTCTCTTGTCGATACCACAACCAACACCGAGCTGCTCATTCTTCCGTTTATTCCCTTTTAATCTTCCCCCT
>JGI24500J29687_10011081_pt1 | contig 10352 bp, 12 predicted proteins | sample BioPla2RNA1_FD_29687 | JGI IMG/M metagenome (IMG submission 29687) | reverse complement strand
GAAGATATTTGTAAAGTGCTTACCTTATTTTTCCGATTTTTGTCTCAGGGCTCTTACAGCCTCTTTGCGAGAAAGATTTACACGTCCCTGTCTATCAATATCTGTGACCTTGACGATGATTTCGTCACCTTCTTTGACAACATCCCTGACTCGGTTGACCCTTCGTTCATCTAACTGGGAGATATGAACGAGTCCCTCCTTGCCTGAACTGCCCATCACTCCTGGAATAATTTCCACAAAGGCACCAAAGTCCATCAACCTGACGACCTTGCCTAAATATATTTTCCCAACCTCAACATCCTTTGTCAGGCTTTCAATGATACTAACCGCCTGTTTCCCGGCTTCCTCACTGATGGCTGAGATAAAAACACGTCCGTCATCCTCGATATCGATCTGTGTCCCGGTCTCTTCGATGATTCTTCTGATAACTTTGCCCTGGGGGCCGATTACATCACGGATTTTTTCTGTATCGATGGTCATGGTAATGATGCGCGGTGCATGAGGTGATAGATCAGGTCGCGGTTTCTCAATGGTCTCGGTCATTTTCCCCAGGATAAACATCCTGCCTTCTCTTGCTTGATCAAGAGCCTGTCTTAAGACGTCTGTTCCAAGGCCCTGAACTTTGATATCTAACTGCAGGGCTGTAATACCCCTGGCGGTTCCGGCAACTTTAAAGTCCATATCACCCAGGGCATCCTCCATTCCCTGGATATCACTTAAAACCTTGAATCCATTTTCACCGCTAACCAGACCCATAGCAATGCCTGCAACAGGAGCAGAAACAGGAACACCGGCATCCATCAGAGCCAGGGTGCTGCCGCAGACACTGGCCATAGACGATGACCCGTTTGATTCTAATACCTCTGAAACAAGTCTGATGGTATATGGAAACTTGTCTTCATCTGGCAGAACAGGCAGTAGTGCCCTTTCCGCCAATGCCCCATGCCCGATCTCCCTGCGCCCTGGCCCCCTGATAGGCCTGGTTTCACCGACACAATACGCCGGGAAATTGTAATGATGCAGGTAGCGCTTGGATTCATCAAGGCCCAAATCGTCCAGGATCTGTTCCTCGCGAATTGTACCCAGTGTTGCCACAGTCATCACCTGGGTTTGGCCCCTGGTAAACAGACCGCTCCCATGAGCACGCGGCAGCATTCCCACCTCACAGGTAACCTTCCTGATCTCATCAGTCCCTCTTCCATCAGGACGCAGACCATCCTCAAGGATCATTGTGCGGACAATCTCTTTAAGCTTATTTAAGAAGATCGCCTGTACGGCTTTCTCCTGTTCAGGGTATATCTCGCTGAAGTGCTCTACAGTTTCCTTTTCCAGCTCTTCCAGAGCACTCTGCCTGGCCAGTTTATCAGAATTTTTCACTGCAACAGCAATTTTATGATGGGCATATGCGGTTACATCAGCCACTATTTGAGGATCAGGCTCAGATAAGGGAACAGCCAGCTTCTCTTTACCGATTTTTTCAACAACTTCTTTTTGAAACTTGACGATCTCCTTGATCGCCTGGTGTCCAAATTCAATCCCTTTGATGATCACTTCTTCACTTGTTTCCTGAGCACCCGCTTCAACCATCAACACTGCCTGTTCGGTGCCGGCTACGATAAGATGTATATCACTCTCTTTTTCCTGCTCTACAGTCGGATTAAGCACATACTCCCCATCTATCCGGCCAACAATAACACCGGCTATAGGGCCCGCAAACGGTATATCTGAAACTGAGAGTGCCGCTGAGGCACCGATCATGGCTGTAATGTTGGGAGAGCAGTCCTGGTCAACAGATAGAATAGTAGCAACTATCTGGACATCATTGCGAAAACCCTCTGGAAAAAGCGGTCGAATCGGCCTATCGATCAGTCTTGCTGAAAGGATAGCCTTTTCTGTAGGTCTCCCTTCTCTTTTAATAAAACCACCTGGAATCTTTCCTACAGCATAGAGGCGCTCCTCGTAATCGACAAGAAGAGGGAAGAAATCGATCCCCTCCCGCGGTTCTTTAGAAATAGTGGCAGTAACCAAAACTACAGTATCGCCATAGTGTACTAAAACAGCGCCATTAGCCTGCTTGGCTACTTTGTCAAATTCAAAAATCAAGGGTCTTTCACCAAGCATCATTTGAAATGTTTCTGGCATGATAAACCTCCCTTTAAAAACAAAATAATAATCAGAAAGAGCGGCTAACCGCTCTCCCTCGCCTTAAATCGGTGTTTTCTTAACGCCGCAACCCTAATTTTTCTACAATATAACGGTAACGAGATGGATCACTCTCCCGCAGGTAATTGAGAAAACCGCGTCTTTGACCGACCATCTTTAAGAGTCCTCTTCTGGAGTGGTGATCCTTTTTGTGCACCTTGAGATGCTCCGTCAAGTAGTTGATTCTTTCTGTAAGCAGTGCGATCTGAACTTCCGGAGAACCTGTATCTCGTTCATGGATCTGGTATTTTTCAATAATTTCTTTCTTCGCTGCAGAATTAAAAGTCACTGTGAAACCTCCCTTACTTTGTTTAGCTTTTCTTGCCAATTATTGTGATTACAAGCCTTCCCGCGGGTATATCCTTGACAACAAGGTCGAATACCCTGCCTGATCTGGCAAAAAATCCGCGGAATCTGGCTGCACTTGGGATATGGGCCGGTATTTCCTGAGCTGCGCGTATGATGTCATCAATAGTTATTTTGTCCTGGCGAAGGTTATTCAATCTTTTTTTTGCATGTTCTGTAATAATAACCTTCATCTTTTACTCCTTACCCTGAAAATAGAAGTCTGATGCCGGAGGACCGTATATTGACAATGGCTATCACGCACCCGGGTTGCGTAATTCGATCTCTTCCTGGGCGATCAGGGTATAGAGCGCATCTTGGAAAGCAGTTATGGCAGCCCGTTCAGCCTGGGTTCTGGCATAGAGCTCTTCCAATTCTTTTGTTAAAGTAATAAATTCCTCGCTGAGACAAATCTGCGAGATCTGCTGGACGACTTTCTTCAGGTTGTGGTGATACTCATGGATCACCGGAAGTCCCAAGTATATTCCTCCTTATCAGAACTTTTTTTTGATCTTACCATAGTTTATCCTTGTTGTAAATCTTTCGGTTTAAGCCTGTACATCACGTTTAATGCTGTTGTTTTCATGATCATCATAAATCTTTATGGCAATCTCAATGTCTTTACGGATTTGCTTAATTAAAAGATCTGGGCTCTCAAACTTTCGCTCATCCCTCATCCTTTCAAAGAGACTGATTTCAATATCTTCATGATAAATATCTCCCTGAAAATCCAGCAGATGTGCTTCTATTAACTCTTGACGGCTGGAACCGAAGGTTGGATGCACCCCGATGTTTGTCACAGTCAAGTAATGCTTTCCCTGAATTAGTGCTTCTCCGGCATATACCCCATTCTGCGGAACCAGAAGTTCATCTGAAACATGGATATTAGCTGTAGGAAACCCTAATTTCCGTCCCCGCTGATCACCTGTCATAATCTTACCCCTGAGAACAGGCCAGTATCCCAGCAGCTCCTTTGCCCATCTAATATCTCCGGTAGACAGTGCTTTGCGAACCAAAGTGCTGCTGATGGGAGTTTCCATGAAGAGAACCGGTGGAACGACCTCTACGTAAAAGCCCTTTTGTTTACCGAGTTCCCTGAGCAACTCCGGTGTCCCCTCAGCTGTACGGCCGAAACGGTAATCGTAACCTACAAATACCCCAGTAACCTGCAGCTTGCCCACCAGTATTTTATCTATGAACTCCTCAGGTGCCAGGGAGGCAAAATCTATGTCAAAAGGAACGATAAAGATGCCCTGAACTCCCTGCTTTTCCAATAATTCGATTTTCTTATCGGTGTCCAGAAGAAGCTTGGGGCACTTGCTGGGATTTAATACTTGTTGAGGATGGGGCTGAAAAAGAATGACAGCAGCAAGGGCATTATTTTTCTGAGCATATGCTGTCATTTGCCGGAGAAGCTGCTGGTGTCCGCGGTGTACCCCGTCAAAATTACCCAAAGCAACTACAAGCTGTCTTTCCTGAACCGGCATCTTCTCCATTTCTCCAAAAATGATCATCGAACTTACCTCTTATCCTGTTATTATTATGAGCTTGCAAAAACCTTTTTGGGTTTGTAATGCCATTCCCCTTCATCTGTACTGCAGTAGTTACCCAAAGACAACAGCTTTCCCCCAGGCGAATAAAGGCGAACGAACTCGGGCATTTTGTTCTTACCTATACCACCCAAAATACCTGAAGGGGCCAGGGGCTGACCATTCAATATATGTGGCACCGCTTTTTCTTTAACGGTTAAAGCGGGTATGTCACGCAAGGCATAATCAATAGGAAGCATAAATGATAAATCTTTTCGCATCCACATCTCTTTTATTTCCTCAAGAGTAAGGGCGTTTTCCAGCAGAAAAGGACCACTGGCAGTACGCACTAGAAAAGACATGAAGGCACCACATCCCAATTTTTCACCAAGATCCGCACAGATACTGCGCACATAGGTTCCTTTAGAACACTTGATGTCACATAAAAGACGCGGATATGCCAAACCTCTTTGTAACCGGAGAATGTTGAGTTCATAGATATAAATGCGCCTTGCTTTGCGTTCGATTTCTTTGCCTTCACGTGCCAGTTGATATAACCTTTTACCCTGGTGACGGACAGCGGAAACCATAGGGGGAACCTGTTTTATTTCACCCCTGAATTCATCTAAAACCTCATTTAAGATGAGGGGATCCAGTTTGAACCCCGCTGATTTATCCAATATTTTACCACCCGCATCACAGGTATCTGTTCTGATGCCAAAGGTGAATTCAGCCCTGTATTCCTTCGGCTTATTGATCAGGTATTCCACCACCCGGGTACCCTGTCCCACACAGATAGGGAGAACACCCGCCGCCCCGGGATCCAGTGTTCCGGTATGTCCTATTCTTTTGATGTTGAACATCCGCCGCAGGGCAACCACAACCTCATGGGATGTTAAACCAGGATGTTTAAGAACATTAATCAAGCCGTTCACTTTCGCGGTCCTCCACTGTTTTCGTTCATAGCAAAAAGTTGTTCCTCTGTTTTACGGATCACAAGTTGCTCAATATCCCCTAGCTCACCGTTAATCGTACACCCCGCAGCCCGCTCGTGTCCGCCCCCTCCAAAATGAGCCGCCAGTTTGTTAACATCCAAATAGTTATTCGAGCGAAAGCTGACCTTGATTTCGCTGGGGTTGACCTCTTTAAAAACAATCCCTACTTCTACACCCTTCAATGATTTCACGTAATCGATCAATCCCTCGCTGTCATCTACAGCAGCACCGCTGGAATACAATGAATCTCGTGAAATCGTCATCCAGGCAACTGTACCCTCTTCATTAAGGGAAAGGGATTCTAATCCCCTGGCCAGTAATCGCAAGCTCTCCAGGGACCTTTGCTCATAAAGGTGCTGCTGAACAACTCTGTGTGCCGCCCCGCAGTCAAGCAATAAAGCGGCTGTGCGGAGGCATTTCGCAGTGGTGTTTTGGTGCTGGAATGAGCCGGTATCAGTAATTATCGCTGTATAAAGATTAGTGGCGATCTCTGAGGTAACGGGCATTTTTGCTTTAAGCAGGAGGTCATAGATTATTTCCCCGGTTGCCGCCGCCTGCGGATCCACCACATTCAGGTCCCCAAAATACTGGTTGCTGATGTGGTGGTCTATATTGAGCAGTTTCCCTGCCCTCTGCAAAACCTTCTGGGCTTCTTCCCCAGCACGTGTTATGTCAGTGCAGTCAAGTGTAATGCCTAGATCAAACCTCGCCAGCACATCTGGTGTTTTTTGTACCTGCCGCGACCCCGGCATAAATTGAAAGGCGACCGGTATCGGATGAGGCATGATCATAACCGCATTTTTACCTGCATTTAATAATGCCAGACCAAGCCCCATCAAGGAGCCCAGGGCATCACCATCAGGATTTATATGTGTTGTTAACACAAAATTATCATGCATCTTGATAGCTGTGGCTGCTTCCTCTAGATTATCCATCAGTCCTCCCATTCTCTTCCGGCAGCAGGTCCCGAAGCATCTTGTCGATCTTAAAGCTTTGCTGAATTGATTTATCCAGTACAAATAATATCTCCGGATGGTAGCGCAACCTGATCTGTTTTCCCAATTCCGATCTGATAAATCCGCTGGCACTCTGTAAACCCTCAAGGGTTTTTTGCTGTTCATCCTCTGAGCCCAGGACACTGACATATATTTTTGCGTAGCGACGATCTTTGGAAACATCGACAGCTGTTATGCTTGTGAGTCTGTTGATGCGTGGGTCCTTCAACCCTGTCTGCAATAGGTCTGTTACAACACGTTGTATTTCACCGGCCAGGCGGTTGGCACGGTAGCTCACTTTCAATCACCTCTTAAGACTTTAGCTCTCTTTTGATCGCTTCTATCTGATAGATCTCCAGAATATCCCCGGCTTTTATGTCCTGGAATTTGTCAAGCCCTATTCCGCAATCATGCCCCTGTGCAACTTCCCGTACGTCATCCTTGAACCTTTTTAGGGAATCTATAACTCCCTCATAGATCACAACCCCATCACGGATAACCCTTGCTTTGCTGTTTCTAACAGCCTTCCCTTCGAGAATATTGCAGCCGGCGATCATTCCCACTTTTGGAATATGGAAGAGATTTCGCACCTCGGCCCTGCCCACACTCACCTCTTTGTAAATGGGTTCCAAGAGCCCCTCAAGTGCTGCTCTAATGTCTTCGAGAGCCTCATAGATTACACGGTAGAGCCTGATCTCAACTTTTTGGGATTCCGCAGCCTTTTTAGCATTGACATCAGGCCTCACATTGAAGCCGATGACCAGGGCATTGGATGCGCTGGCAAGCATAACATCGGTCTCTGTTATGGCACCAACCCCTGAATGTATAATATTGATCCTTACTTCCTGATCTCCCATTTTTTCCAGGGCCTGAATCAATGCCTCTACTGAGCCCCGAACATCAGCCTTAACAACCAGGTTGAGCTCTTTTACTTTACCTTCTTTAATCTGTTTAAAAAGCTCTTCCAGTGTCACTTTCTCGGGAATAACATTTTCAATCTGCCTTTTTTTCTCATAGCGTTTTTCTGCAATCTGACGGGCTAATCTTTCTTCATAAACAGCATAAAGAAAATCACCGGCAGCAGGGACTTGTGACAGTCCCAGGATCTCTACAGGTACCCCGGGGAGGGCTTGATCGATCCGGCGTCCCTTAAAATCATGCATCGCCCTTACCTTGCCCGAGGATGTGCCTACTAAAATCTGGTCACCTATCTGCAGTGTGCCCTTTTGAATCAGAACTGTGGCCACAGGGCCCCTTCCTTTATCCAGTTCTGCCTCAATCACAATACCCCTGGCCAGACTCTTAGGATTCGCTTTCAACTCCTCCATCTCAGCAACCAGCAATAACATCTCCAGCAGTTGATCAATACCTGTTCCTTTTTTTGCAGAAACAGGGACACAAATGGTCGTTCCACCCCACTCCTCGGCAACCAGACCATATTCAGTAAGCTGTTGTTTCACAATGTCTGGATTGGCTCCCGGTTTATCCATCTTATTAATGGCTACCACTATTGGCACACCGGCAGCTTTGGCGTGGTTGATCGCTTCAACAGTCTGAGGCATTACCCCATCATCAGCTGCCACAACAAGTACTGCGATATCTGTCGCCTGTGCACCACGGGCTCGCATGGTCGTAAAAGCTTCATGGCCGGGAGTATCCAGGAAAGTTATCTTCTTGCCCTTTACCTCTATCTGGTAAGCACCGATATGCTGGGTAATACCCCCTGCCTCTGTTGCCGTAACATCTGTATGGCGAATATAATCCAGCAGAGATGTTTTGCCGTGGTCAACATGTCCCATAACAGTGATCACAGGCGGTCTGGATCTCATGTTTTCCGGGCGATCAGGTTCATCATCCAAGGCCGCTTCCAGCTCCACAATCTCATCCTGGACCTCAACATCAACCCCGAATTCTGACGCTACCAGTGTTGCTGTTTCGCTGTCAATTACCTGGTTTAAGGAAGCCATTACTCCCAAATCGATCAGCTTTTTGATAACCTCACTCCCATTGACATGCAGGTAATTGGCCAGTTCCTGTACAGTGATTTTGTCCTCAATGATAATTTTTTTCGGTTCTGTATCTTCTAGTACTGTGCGTTGATAGTCCTTTCGTTTTCTTTTGGTGCGGCTGCGGAAAGGAGTATCCACTTTTGCCATGATCTTACGCTTGTTCTGCTCTTTTTTCTGGCGCAATTCCTCTTTGCGCTGTTGAGCCCGCTTGCGAAAATCCTTTTCTTTGGTCTCAGCATCCTCGGCGGGTTGCTGAGGGGCCGCATTTTTCCCCTTTTTATCCTTTCTGCCATCGGGTCTTAACCTTTTCCTAATAGCGATTATGTCTTTTTCTTCGATAGTGCTCATATGGTTTTTAACTGTATAGCCCATCTGACGCAAGCGGACTACCAGGTCTTTGCTGTTCATTTTCAGTTCTTTAGCCAATTCATGAATCCTAACTTTTGCCATTCAATCACCCCCGTATTGTTTAGCCTGTACCTTTTCTTTTCCAAGCTCTCTAATAAGGCCTTCTGCTATTTCCTGGGAGAGAACCGCCCAATAGCACGCCGGGTTTTGTCCCAAAAATTTGAGATATTCGTCCCTGTTACCGAACTCAACAAAAGGAATGTCCTGGGACTGGCATTCCCTTACCACTTTCTTGCGGTTTATCCCCGCATCCTCAGTAATTATGACCAACCGCGCCTTCTTTTTACGGATGGCATAAAGGCAGTTCGTCATTCCAGATACCAGCTTGTTAGATTTTTTGGCAAATCCCAACAGAGTATAAAATGTCAAAAGCTATCACCTGATATGGTTTTCTTTAAAGCTGCAATGACTTCCTGAGGCAGTTCCATCCGCAGTGCTCGTTCCAGCTGTTTACCGGCAAGTGCAGCTGACAGACACTCCATTCTGCGGCAGAGGTAAGCACCCCTTCCCGATAACTTACCTGTAGTGTCAATTTTTATCTCGTAATCCGGACTCCTTACTATGCGGATCAGCTCCTTCTTCCCCCTGGTCTGTCCGCAGCCAACACAGATCCTTTGAGGAACCTTTCTCACTCTAGCCATCAGAGTTCACCCCTTGTTCCTCAGATTGATCAACTTCATCCAGGGACTGCTCCTCAGCCACATCCAACTGTGATTCATCTTTGATATCTATTTTCCATCCCGTCAGGCGCGCAGCCAGTCTGGCATTTTGCCCTTCTTTACCGATAGCCAGAGAAAGCTGATGATTCGGAACAATCACCCGGGCAGCTTTTTGATCCTCATCGATCACAACTGAAACAACTTTAGCCGGGCTGAGGGCATTAGCGATAAACTCCTTCAACTCAGTGTCCCATTTTACTATATCAATTTTTTCTCCCTTTAGCTCTTGAACAATTGCCTGGACGCGCATTCCTTTCGGTCCCACACAAGCCCCGATGGAGTCAACATTTTCACTTCTGGAATAAACAGCTATCTTGGAGCGCATCCCCGGCTCCCGGGCAACAGCCTTTATTTCAACAATTCCCTCAAATATTTCAGGTACCTCTAATTCAAAAAGCCTCTTCAGCAGACCTGGATGCGTCCGGGAGACCAAAATCTGTGGACCCTTGGTGGTTTTCTTTACCTCTGTGATATATGTCTTAATCCGGTCCCCATGCTCATACCTTTCGGTTATGATCTGCTCAGATGGCAATAGTACAGCTTCAGTTCTGCCCAGGTCAATATAAACATTTTTTGCTTCCTGGCGCCTGACAATCCCAGTAACAATATCCCCCTCACGGCTTAAAAATTCCTCATAAATCAGACCGCGTTCAGCCTCACGGATCTGTTGAACAACAACCTGTTTTGCTGCCTGTGCGGCAATTCGCCCAAAATTGCTTGGAGTAACCTCCATCTCTATTATTTCGCCCTTTTTGGCTTCCGGATCGATCTGCACCGCCTCATCCAAAGAGATCTCCAGAGCGGAATCAGTCACCTCAGAAACAGCTGTTTTCCTTGAGAAAACTTTAATTTCACCTGTTTCTCTTGCTATCTCGATGCGAGCATTCTGAGCGGAACCGAAATTTTTTCTATATGCGGTATGCAGGGCATGCTCTATTGCCTGCAGAAGAACTTCACTGCTGATCCCTTTTTCCTTTTCAATATCCTTCAAAGCGTTGATAAAATCAAGGTTCATTTTTCATTCACCTCCCCATCATCACAGATTTATTTAATATATTTTCAACCTTGCCTGTCCAATTAATTGATAGGGTATTTTCATCTGACGGCCATCTTCAAGTTCCAGAACAACCTGATCTTCCACAAAATCCAC
>JGI24500J29687_10018627_pt1 | contig 10399 bp, 4 predicted proteins | sample BioPla2RNA1_FD_29687 | JGI IMG/M metagenome (IMG submission 29687) | reverse complement strand
CAGATTGCCGCTTGTGTCCTTGGCAATCACATAGACATCATAGGCCTGTCCAGGTATGAGCCCATTGACGGTTTCAATGACCTCATCGGTACCGGAAATAACTACTGATGCCCAGTCTGCATAGTCTGTGCCCGGCGCAGTGCCAGATGCCACTACTTTATAGTAGGCAGTGCCCGCTTCGTTTTGCTTAAGCTTTAAGTTAAAGCCGGCTGCGGCAATCTCCTCTGCCTTAGGATAGCCGCTGTCGAACTCCGGCGGTGTGAGGTCAGGGGCCGACCCGCTGACGGTAATGGTTATGGATGCGGGCCTCACTGCGCTGTCCTCGCCGAAAACATCCCACCCCTCACAGCTCACTTCGTAGGTACCCGGCATGTCAAAGGTAATGGCAGCTTTTCCTTCAGCATCTGTCTGCAGGGTTTGTCCACCCACCTGGTACGGCTGTCCGTCGACCAACAGAGTGGCATTGGCAATGGGCTGAACAACAGTTTCTCCCACACCGCTGGCACCGGACAGATCGGTGGTTTCCCCGTTCAGAGTGAAGTTTACCGTTTCGCCTGCATTAATCTCCTCCCGGTCGGCTTTAAAGTCGGTATACCAACTGTCGAAGCCGCTGGCCGAGTAATACCAGACAACTTCATCCCCATCCTCTAAAGCATAGGCCTGGGAACCGTAGTTAGGCAGCCAGCCGTTGACGCGGTACAGCCAGCCGGACATGGACCCCCGGTCGAATTCGCGGTCACCGCCGATCATGGCCACGTAAAGGCTCCATCCATAGTCCTGCACATCAAATTCATCGAGACCGTCTTCCGCGGATGGATCATGCTTGCTGTAGCCGTTATCCATCAGTGCCTTGAGCAGGATATGCAGGGCGGTGGGCCCCTCTTCAAACCTTTCGATACCCCAGCCCTCGGAAAAGGGGTTGGCCGAAGAACCGGTGGCAGGGTTCAGGTAGGCTCCCCCGGCCTTTCCCAGCCCAAAGCGTTTCAGTGTTACCTGGGTCCTGGGAATGATGGTGTGGTCGTAGCCCTCTACACGCAGATAGGCTGTCACCTCCCGGTCGGAATAGACAACATCCGGAGGCGGAATGGTGGGCGTGCCGTCGTAGTGGTACAGGATGGGGGTGGTGAAATAACACCCGATGTAGGGATTGTCCAGCCCCACAACCAGGAAATCCCGCCGGCTGAAGACATGGAAGTCTCTGACCGCCGCCGCCAACTGGCTCCCGTCCGCTCTCTTGATCATGTACCAGTTGCCGTCGTTCTTCCTCAGGTAAAGCTGGTCGCCCATGACTGCGTAGAGGTCGTTCAGGGCAGTGCCTTCGATCTTGCTGGGCATCATGGGGGCATAGCCCAGGCTGGTCCACGGTCCGCCGGGCTCGCTCTGCCAGGTTACCTCCCTGCCGTAGCAGGCGATAATCTTGTTGTCTGCGGTCTTACCGATACAGGTGGCTGCTTTACCTGAGACCGCTTGAGCCCAGCCGCTGCCATCAAAATAGTAAAGCCCCTCCGCTGTGCCGGCATAGATGCTGTTTGCAGAAAGGCCGCCGACGCAGTTCACCTTTTTGCCGCTGAAGCAATCCACCAGGCTCCAGGCTGACCCGTCATAATGGTAGAGCCCCGCGTCGCTCCTGATCACGTATACGTCGCCCCCGGAGGTGCCCCAGACCCGGGCGGGATTTTCCACTCCCTCCACCAGGGCCAGGTTCAGCCCGTTGTAACAGTAGAGCCCGTTGTTGTTGATCAGGTAAGTGTTCCTCGCGCTGCTTCCCCAGATGTCGCTGAAATTGTATTCATCGCTTTTGTATCCGGAAAAGACGGGCATCCACTTGTCGTTTCCAATATAGCTGACCAGGGAGCCGTAAACGCTGATGCCGTACATCTCCTCCGGCGAGAAGACCATAAGCTTGACAATGCCCTCTTTGACATAGTCGTAGACACCGAATTCATCGGCCGAAGGCTGCACTTCAATTCCGTAGGGCTGCATCTCCCGGAATTCAAATGGTTGTGTATAGACCTCGGTGGCACAGGCGTCCTGCCGAACCAGGTACCCAAGGGCGGTGATCAGCAGGAGCAGGGCCAGCAGGCCGCAGGTTGTTTTTCCTAAAAGAGAACTCTTAAGTCTGTTCATCTGTTCTCACCCCGTCCACTGAATTTGTTGCCGAAACAGGCGGGTCCTCCGGCAGCGCCATGTTCCCGAAGGTATCCAGCACCAAGGCCTTGACGCCGAAATGGCCCGCGGTGGGATGGTGAAGCCGCCGCCCCTCTTTCTTGACAAACATAAAATTCCTCCCTTTCTTATTTTATAGCTAAAAAAGCGCCGCCCCCTGAGGGGAAGTGCCTCCGTTGTTCGGTCAGCACATATCTCATATCTGGCAATATTTTCTTTTGCGATGGTTTATCACATTATTTCCCTGAATTTAAATGCTTTCTTGCAAAAACAGCCTTAATTTACCTCCATGACCAGGGGATCTTTCAGCAGGGACTCCATGTTCTCGAAGGTATCCCACACGAAGGCCTTGATGCTGTAACTGCCTGAAGAAGGAATTGTAAATCCTCCGCTCATGGTTAACTGTTCACCGGCTAAAACCTCTCTGGACACATATGAATATCTTTCCATGCTATTGTTTGTATTGTCATAGAGGCAGATGATCAGGGTGGCCTGCTGGGAAGCGCCGGTGTTGTTGGTCATCCTCACTGTTACATTGGCATCACTGCCAAGCTCAAAGCCGCCCTCCCCTAGGCGTTCAATGCTGAAGCCCTCTGGGCTTTCCCCTGCGGTGGTCACATCCAGCCTCACAGGTGCTGCCTGCATATTGCCTGCCGTGTCTTTGGCAATAATATACACGTTATAGGCCGTCCCCGGGGCCAGGCCGCTGATGGGGGCGCTCACTTCTTCGGTATCCGGTATGGTCACAGCTGTCCAGTCCGCATAATCACTTCCGGGCTCCGCCCCATCCGCAACTACCTGGTAGCAGGCGGTACCGGGCTCATTCAGCTTGAGCAGCAGATCAAGGCCCGTTGCGGTAAGGTTGGCGGTTTTGGGGTAGCCGGTATCGAATGCTGGGGGTGTGGTGTCCGCGGCATAGGTTATGGTATAGGTGGCCGTGGCTGTGTTGCCGGACTCATCTGCGGCTTTAATATAGATGGTGTTGGCACCCTCAGCAAGGGTGGCGGTGTAGCTGTAGCTGTCGTCCCCCTGGTCAGTGCCAGTCAATACCGTGCCGCTCTCTCCGCCGAGTTTAACCGTAGGCACCACCGGACCATCCACTTCGTCATAGGCGCCGGCGGTAAAGGTGTAGCTGCTGTGGGTGACAGTGCAGTCAGATGCGCTGGTGGTGATCACCGGCGGCTGGGTATCCTCCGCGGCCAGCTTGCTCAGGCAGTAGATGCTGTAGCTGCCCTGGGACTGGCCCAGTATGTAGACACAGCCGTCCAGCCCGGTGCAGGCGGCGGCCGGCGCGAAGGCAATCTCCTCCAGGGCATCCATGTCCCTCCAGCCGGTGTGGTCCAGGTACAGGGCAGTCTCATCATAACCGATTTGATTTATTTGCATGATAAACGCGTAGCCGCCCTGCCCTATGTTCACCGCTTTGGCACCCTCTGTTCTATACGCATGCCGTACCCCTACGCTCCAGTCTCCGTCCTGGTACCTGTAGAGGTATGGCAGATGTTCTGCCCCGATTAACGCCAGGTCCTCGTCTCCCAGGGCCCATATTTCCCGTACGAATGAATTTATTCCACTACCGCCCAAGGAATTAGGCGGCAGGGGGATGTCAGTCCAGGCCCCGCTGTTCCTGTTGTAACGGTACAATATCGGGGTGGCTTCCGCGCTCAGCCGCCCGCCCAGGTACAGGTAACCGGGGGTGCAGGCCCCGCTGTAAAATTCCGCTGCCGGGAGGCCTGCTACGGTGATCTCATCCCAGGACCCGTCCGCCTCGTTGAATTGGGCAAGCCCGGTTCCGAAGGCGTAGATGCCGCCGCTGTCGCCGGCGAAGTACCGGGGTCCGGCTATCTGGCACTCCATCTGCTCTCCGCAGACATTGTCGGCCACGCTGTGCATGATCAGGTACTGGGACCCCTCCTGTCTGGTATAGAAGAAGTCGTCCTCAGAACGCACCCAGACGCCGATGACCGTGTAGTCCAGGGCGGTCTCGGAGCCGCTGTCCAGGTCCAGGATCTTATTGTCGGTGAGGAACATGGCACCGCCGATGTTGGCCAAAACCTTCGAGGGCACTGCCTGCCCCGCTTTTCTCCAGATGTAGCCGTCAAGCCTCTGGGTGGTGGTGAATGTCATCTTGTAGGGCTCATCCTGCTGCAGTATGCCGCTGTCATACACCAGAATGAAGTAAAGGTCATAGGAATGCCCCGGCTGCAGGTCGGTGATCTGGCAATAGAAATCCAATGTGGAAATACCACCACTACTCTTGCTATAAGATGCCCAGAACTTTGTCCCTTCGCTGAAAATGGTTTCCTTTGAAGGAGCCGCCGCCCCGGCCTCCAGCACCATGCATTTAACACGTAAATGATCATAAGTTAGGACGAGATCGCCATTATCATCGTAATACTCATATACCAGCCTTCTATCGCCCTGGGCCTGGGCTACTACCACTATGGAATTGGAGTACACCGACTGTATTTCCGGCCCCTGGATGAACACCGGAATGAGCCTGGTGGTCACATCCAGCTTGACCGGCTCCAGCTGCAGGTTGCCCACGGTGTCCGTAGCCACCACGTAGACGTCATAGGACGTTCCATCGTCCAGACCGCCGATGGCAACACTGTACTCATCAAGGCCGGGCACGCTGACCGAGCCGTGGGCGTTCATGTAGACCGCCTCGGCCAACGATTGGCCTTCCTCGAGGGTGATCGGCTCCCCGTCAGGCACCACCAGGTAGTAGACCTTGCCGGACTCGTTCAGCCTGACCTGCAGGTCGAAACCCGTCAGGGTGAAGTTGGCCGCCCGGGGGTAGTCTTCGATAAACTCAGGCGGGGTGGTGTCGCTGGAGGCGTCCAGGGTGGTCACCTGAAGCTTCACCGGGGCATCCTGCCAGGTGCCAAAATTGTCTTTGGCGATGAGGTAAACGTCGTATTCGGTTTCCGGGGAGAGTCCGGACACGGCCACGCCGGCCACAGAGGGGCCCGCGGCCGCCGAGGCCCAGCTGTTGTATTCGCTGCCCGGATCGGCGTCCCTGACCATCACCCGGTAGTAGACCGTGCCGGACTTGTTCAGGGCAAACTGCAGGTCGAAGCCGCTGGAGCTGATATTATCGAACCTGGGGTAGCCTTCGGAGAAGGCCGGCGGCACGAGATCCTCAACAGTCTTGTATATGGAGTAATTATAGTAATCTGAGAATAAATACAGGGTTTCCTGCTCGTCAACCGCGATGCCACGTAAATTAATATTTCCCGCGAAATCAGACGGCAGGGCCACTTTTTGGATAGAGTTGCCATCGTAGCGGAAGAGGCCTTTGTTGATCAGGTAGGTGTAGCTGGCGCTGCTGGCGAACCAACTTTCGCCCTTCAGGAAACGTGCCTGCAGCCCGGACAGATCGATCTCCTGAACCTGGCTGCCATTCTGAAAGACCCTTAATTTTTTGTCCGAACTGACAGCCAGCATCTGGCCGGTGGGGAGGTATTTCCCTACCCTGGAAGGAAACACTGAATAGCCGTCCACCTCGCTCCAGGCGCTGCCGTTGTAGTAGGAGAGTTTATTGGCAAAATTGTCACTTGTATCCAACCAGAACAGGTACAGGCTGTTCTCTCCCAGCAGGCACACATTTAAAATAGTGTCTGCTGCCACATCATAGCCGGGTATTCCGCTCAGGTCCACCTCGCTCCAGGCGCTGCCGTTGTATCGCAGCAGCAGGTATGGCTCATCGGAGCCGGATGACGGCTCCATAAGCAAATAGATGTTGTCCGGGCCGCTGCCGTCTACGGCATAAATACCGTAGCCCGCATGCTCCAGATCGGCGGTAGTCAGCTCTGTCAGCTGGGAGTTCCCGTAGTGGCAGAGCGCGGACCTGTCGTTTGTGATGAAGTAGAACTCGCCCGGCGATGCCACAAATGTAGTGGTACTCGCATTAGTGGACATCATCATGTCCGCAGCCAGCAGGGTGCTGGTACCTGTGGCAGTGTCCAGGATGTGAAGGTCGTAAATGTTGTTGTTCCCACTGTTATAAATGATTTTCCCTTCTCCCAGGTAAACAGTGGTCGTGATCCACTCATTAATATTCTGGAGCACGGGCTCCCAGTTGGCCGGCACCTCCTCGTCGCTGGCGCGGGCCGGGGACAGACCCAGCAGCGACACCAGCGCCGCCAGCACCCCCAGCAGGAGCAGGGCGCCCAGCAGGTGCCTCCCGGCCCTGGCCGGCGGCCCCATCAGCCTGGTTTGATCCATCAATTCCATTTTCTTATCTCCCTTCGTTAAATGAGTATTTATCTATGCAAAGCGAGCCGATGGCGCGGCATTGCTTTCGGATTCACCGCATATCCCGCAAATACAGGGGATGTCCCCCGGGCGGGCCAGGCCGCCCGGGGGACTCTTCCGATCTCTGGTCGTTCCTGCTCAATGCAGGTAGTAGAGATAGCCGGCGTCGTCGCCGAAGAAGAGCTTGCCGTCAGCGGCGGCGAAGCCCTGCAGCGTAAAGTTTTGGGCTGTGGTTTCCCATCTAAGGCTGCCTTTTGGTGAAGCCGCCGGGTCATACTCGGCGCAGAACGCCTTGCCGCCCTGAATGTTCCGGGTGGCATAAATGTAGTACTTGTTGTTCAGCTTCTGCACCACCGGGGAGGCCTGGATCCCTCCGGTGTTGTCTGCTACCCGGTTAGGCACTCCCATTACTCCCCCAGTGATTTCGCACACGTAAAGACCCCCGTTGGCCCCGAAGAACACGTAGTTGTCGTAGCGGCAGGGCGTGGAGGTGGAGTAGCCGCCGTTGCCATTTGAGTCAGGGTCGCGCGGTGTTTTATCTACGATCTGACGGGTGCTGGCATTGTAGTCCAGTTCATATATATAGCCAAACTGGCCGTAGCTTTTGGAGCGGGCGGTCAGGTAGAGCTTGTCGATGTTACTGCCGGGAACATCGTAGTAGCAGACGCTGGAGCGCACCGATACCGGGCCTCTTTCGGGTTCCAAGTCATAGGGCTGTACACCGGGGGTGGCAGGATCCTGGTCCACCTCAGCCGCAGAGCCGGTCTGGTCCAGGGGCACCACATGGACGCAGCCGTTGTCGTCCCCGAAGATGGCCACGCCGTTGGCCAGGGCTGCCCCGGCCCAGTAGTAGCCACCGGTGCCGGTGACATCGAAGGTCCACTTGAGGTCACCGTTGGCCGGATTGAGGCAGAAGTAGTTGCTGCCGCCGTACTGCCCCACCACCAGGTATTCGTCGGTACCGTCGCTGTAGTACTTGACCGGATTGTTGGACTGGCCCTTTTTGACGCCCAGGCCGCCGCCGAAACCGGGTACAAGGCTTAGGGTGCCGCTGCCCAGGCCGGTGATCTTCTTCACCCCGAAGCTCTGGGCAATGAGCTGGCAGTCGCTGAAGTAGCAGGTGGCTGTGGAACCAGCACCAATATCATAGTTCCAGGTGAACCGGATGTCGTAATTGCCCGCCGCGGGGAAGGCCGCGGGGTCGGTCACATTGAAGTTGACGTAATACCAGCCGTCATCGTAGTAGTCGGTGCCAGCGGGATAGATCTCCACCCAGGTGCTCCCGGTGGTTGGTTTTACTTCGACTGTGATCCCCTGGGTTGGTGCGGATCCGGTGTGCTCATACTTGTAGGCGAAGGCCAGGCGCACCGTGGAAGGGCTGGGGATGCTTACACCGGTCTGGACCAGGCTGCCGCTTCTTTCTCCAATATTGCTGGCCTCATACAGCTTGGCGCAGGTCTTGGAATCCACCGTGGTTGTGGAAAAGACGGGGCTGCCTTGGGTGGCCCAGTGGGCGAAGCCGTCGGCGCCCTCGGTGAAGTCCTTGTTCTGGATCTGGTTGAACATGTCGTTGGTGGCCACGTAGATGCTGCTGCCGTCAGAGGCTGGGGTGCTCAGCTGAAAGCCGCCCGGGTTTACCAGTTGCAGGCTGTCATTCAGCTGCAGGCCGCTGCTGCTGACGCCGTACTCGAAGAGGTTCTTGCTGGGGAAGACATACGCATAGCCGGTGTCGCCCGTGGTCACATAGATGGGGCAGGAGTCGATGCCGAAGAAACCCCCGGCCTCGGTTAACACCGAGGTTTTGGTTGGGAGGGTAATGGGCAGCGCCGTGCCCGAGTCGTAGATGCCGCTGTTCTTGGCATCCTTCTGGAACTGGGGCCAGTCCGCGGCATAGGCCGCAAAGCCAAAAGACATTATGACCATGATAAACGCCACAGTCAACAGTAGTTTTTTCATGTAAAATATCCTCCTTTCAATGATTTATATTAAAATAATCACCTGTTTATAGCCATTTTAGAAACGATATGCCTTGAAAAACGCGGACAAAGCTAGTATATTATCCTCTAAGAACATTTTTTAAGGATTTAAAGCTATCTCGGCCACGAGGGCTCATTCCTTTTAAAATGTTCTTTTAAATTCCCAAGAAACCGCCTCCTTTCCTGCATCTGCCGCCGGAACCGCCATAGGGCCGGTTAACTGCTACCAGATCACGATGACCGGCTTGGTCCAGGATGCCGTCTGCTCGATCCCGCCGCTGAGATCGCCGGAGGTGAAGTACTTGCCCTTGACGCCAATGTAGCAGAGGGTGGGCAGCCCCACGGCCGGCACGGTGAGGACGGCGTCACCGCCGGCGTCGCTCACCGCTGAAGCCAGCTCGGCCCCGTCAGAAGCCCTGGTCAGGGTGACGGTGGCGCCGGCCAGGTTGGTGAAGGGCGTCAGCTCCCAGTTGATGGCATCTTCGTACTTCTGCCCCTTGACGTTGACCTCGATGGTCCGTCCCCGCCAGGTCAGAAAATCGATGTCGTCATAGTTGTCCATGACGGTGTACCAGGTATAGACCGGAATGTCGTAGTACCAGGTGACACTGTCCCCGTTCTCCAGCACATAGTCCGACGCGGCATCCCAGGGCAGGGTATCTTCCTGGGGCTGGCCGGGGCGGTATTCCGCCGGCCACACCCGGTAGGCCCAGCCGGAGTAATACTCTTCTTCCTCGGACTGGAAGTAATCTTGCTCCTGGCCGCCGATCGCGCTGACATACTTTCCGTATTGAGTGTCCACCACCGTCAGACTGATGTTGTTGTCGGCACAGGCTTTTTCCAGGGCGTCCAGCACGCTGTAGCCGGTGCTGTCGGTGAGCCTGACCCATTGCTCCTCCAGGATCACCCCGCCGCCGCCGTCGTCATAGCCCAGGATGCGGATCTTCACCCAGGTGCCGAAGAGGGACTGGGAATTATCCTGAGCCTGGACCTCCTTCTGCAGATCCTGCACCTGCTGCAGCTGCTTGGCATCCAGCGACTGCAGCATACTGTCCTGGGTCAAGGCACTGTCCGCCCGGGCGCTGTCGCCGGCAAAGGCAAAGGAGACGGACAGGCTAATGAGCATGGCCAGCACAAGAAGCATGGTCAAGCTTTTGCTAAAAAACCGCTTTGTTTTCAAAAACAACATCCCCTTTCTGTAAACCAATTTTTTGGATCGTACACGCCTGCCATACGCAGGCCGCTGCCTTGTTCACAATGATCCTGCACGACATTATCCGCTTCTGTTATTTCCCGGCTGTCTCGTTGTTGTCGCCCGGCATCCCTCCTTTCCTGGCGCCTTCCCCCTCCGGGGCGCCGGGGCGTTGCCCCGTACGGACCTCCGGCCGGGGTTGGCCGCACCCAAAGCAAAAAGTCCACAGCTTGCCGAAGAAAGCTGTGGCTCTTTGAACGCGACATCCGCTGCCGGGTAACCCAAAGGGGCCGCGGGTCGCCGCTATCTCAAGCTTTTACGCCTTTCTTCGGAAGGCACAAGCACGCTGCAGAATCATGTATCCTGGCTCGCTGGTTAGCGATTCCCCACGGCCTGCCCGCCCTTTTGCCGCCGGCAGGGTGCTGTGACACACACCGCGCCGCGGCGGTACAGTGGCACAATGTAAAGTTTGCTAAAGCTCACAGTGGTAAAGCATTAATGAGCACCCTTCTTTTCCAGGACTGTTTACAGCTTGGTCAACTTTGTCACATTCTCTGACTTACAGGAAACCGTGCTGGACAATGATGCAAAGGGCAAGTACGACTCAAGGAAAAATAAAGCTCTCTGTCTTTCCGAGGAAAGCCAGGGAGCCTTGCATCGAGCCCGGGTCGCAGTCACCGGGATTAATCTCCGGAACCCCGCAACGCCGTCACAAAAAGGGAACTCCTCTCCTTTCCTTGGAAGGTTTGGGACCCTACAGGAACAGGTATCCTGGCTCGCGGATCTTAGCTCACTTCCGCCTTCC
>JGI24500J29687_10030416_pt1 | contig 10415 bp, 13 predicted proteins | sample BioPla2RNA1_FD_29687 | JGI IMG/M metagenome (IMG submission 29687) | reverse complement strand
CTGCGGTCTGAGGCGCCGCCCGGGCGCCTTTTTGTTTCTGTATTATCCTTCGGTTCCAACCATCACATTGCTCGCCTTGATTACGGCGATGGCTTCTCCGCCTTCTTTCAGGCCGAGCTCTTCAATCGACGCATTGGTAATGACCGACGTAATTACAACATCCGGTGCGATCTCAATCTTCACCACGCCATTGACCGCGCCTTTCTCCAAACCGACCACTTTGCCTTTAAACTGATTTCTTGCACTGAGTTTCATATTATTGTTCCTCCTCGGATTATCTTTATTGCGACGTTTTTCTATCGTCTGTTTAATCTATACCCTTATTATCTAAGAATAACCTCAAACAATTTCGGCCACCATTTTCCGGTGATGTAGAAGCGATCGTCTTTGATATGGGCGATGCCGTTCAGGACGTCGGCGGTTTGCTGTTCTTCTTCCGTGAGAAGGTTTAAGAAGGTGTAGCGGGTTTCGACTTCGCCGGTTTCGGGATCAATTTTTACGATATCGTCGGTTTGCCAGATATTGGCGTAGAGCTTTCCGTTGGCGTATTCCAGTTCGTTCAGCCGTTCGACCGGCGTGCCGGTTTCTTTTACGGTGACGCGTCCGGTTTCTTCCAGTGTTTCCGGATCGAGCCGGCGGATCTCTGCCGTGCCGTCGGACATGTACAGGGTGTCTTCTCCCATGGCAATGCCCCAGCCTTCGCCGGAATAGGTGTGCACGCCTTTTTCTTCCAGGGTGACGGGATCGCGGATGAACAGGGTTTCTTCTTGCCAGCTGAGCTGCAGGATGCGGTCGCCCGCCTGTGTGATGCCCTCACCAAAAAAGGAGTCCGCCAAATCGACTCGGGAAACGACGGCTTCTTCGGCTAAGCTGTAGATGCCGGCAAAGGATTCGCCGTATTGCCCGCCCGATACGAGAAGATCATCGCCCTGCATCTCCAGTCCCTGCGTGAAGATGCTCGTATCAAACGGGCGTTCTCCCACGACTTCGGATACGGGTTGTTCGGAAAGTGCACTGCAGCCGACGCTCAGTAAAAGCAGCCCGGCCAGGGCTGCCAAAATCCGCTTACGCATCGGGAAGTTCCATGGTTTCCGGTTTGCGCAGGCGCTGATGTTTGAAGATAGGCACATCGTATTCTTTCCCCAACGCGCGCACAAGGTCCTTATAATGGCCTTTCATTTTGTCGTGAAAAGCGATCGCACAAATCCCGCCGTCTATCGCATCGATAGCGTTTTTTGCGCGTTCAAAGCCGTCTTCGTTTTCGTATTCTCCGGCAACCAGCCACTGATTTGCCAGTATATGCGTGACGCCGAAGGTCTGGTTTTCCCAGACGGTGTGCACCGCCTGTGCAAAGGCCGGGTCAAAGTGCACCCCGCCCACGCATAGCAGATTATGCAGTTGCAGGCCGTCTTCCTGAAACACCTGCAGCAGTGCTTTTGCCAATACGGTGATTGCCCGGGGATCTTCCCAGCTTTCTGTTTCACTCCCGATCTCTATATCCATCATGGGTACGGGATACTGGAGGAGTAGCGTCGCATCGTCATTGTCTTCTGTCATGCCGGACCAGTGGGTGGCTTCCGGCACAACGCTGTAATCATCCAGCTTGAGCGCCTCTTTTTCCCTTTGCATCGCAGCCAGTAGATTGTGCATGTGTTGTGGCGACGCCGGGCCGTATACGCCCTGATTCACATCGCCCAGGGAATGCACGGTAAATATATGCGGCGGAGCGGAAGCGCCTTCGTGCCAGGTCACCATGCCGGCAACATTGTAATCCGAAAAGTGCTCGTTCATTAAGGGCAGATACCGGGGATAATCCAGGCAGATGGCCTGTTTGGCGGGAACAAAGGAAAACCGATTGCCGTTTTCGTCGGTATACTGCATGACTTCTTCGCCATCGCAAAAAATGCCGGTTTTTTCCTGCAAGACGCCCAGTTCCTGTAATGCCTGCCATACGTGATGCGCCACCGGACCGAATGACGGGTCGGTGCAGATATAATAGACAGCTTTATAGGCCATAGCGTGCTCCCATCTCTTTCAGCGTTTCCTGCAGTCTCTGTACCAGGGATTCAGGAGCCGTTACCGTTACGCTGGGTCCGTATTGCAAAGCCCAGTGCAACATGGCGGTTTCATTGACTGTAACCGTTATTTCCACTTGCTCATCATCGGTTTTTCGGACGCGGATATCGGTGCCGAACCAGTCGATAATCTGCTGCATAAAAGACAAAGGCGCATTGAACACGCATTTTACCGCCGGTCCCGTAAACATATAAATGTGCTCGGCCATGTGTTTCGGCAATTTGAGTCCTTTGCGATAACCCTTGTTTCTTGCGAGCGGAAGGGCCGGTTCGTCCAGCAGACGGATCTCTGTGATGCGGTCCACCCGGTACTGGGAAAGCCCCTCATGCTCTTCATGATTGCAAAGCAAATAATACCAGCCGTTGGATGCAATGATGCGATAGGGATTGATCCGGTATTCGCGAATGCTGCCGTCATCCCGCCGACGGGGCTGGGTTTTCTTTCGGTGATTGTATTCCAGATACTGAAACTGGACCATTTTCTCTTCCCGGATGGCTTCGTCCAGAATCTCCAGCGTGTAAAAAAACTGCGGATTGGGATCCCCGATCTGTTCCACCGGGACCATGTGTTCATGCGTGGCCTTAAACTGTGCACTTCCCAATGATACGATCTTTTCAATCAGATCCTTCAGCATATGCTTGGGAATATTTTTGGAAAACAGCAAGCCGTCGATCAGATATTTCAGTTCCAGATCTTCAATTTCCGCATCGTAATACCAGTTGTGAATACTGGTAAACTCTTCCCCTGTTTTCTTGTGTACCCGCGTCCGTTCGTCGTATTCGATGGGAAGGCCGAATTCTTTCATCTTCAGCAAATTGTCTTTTACGGTACGCCGGTCGATCTCGGTACCGTACTCACTTTTCAATTTGCGCATCATCGCCTGCACCGACATACGTCTTGTCGGATCGGTGTGGCGGCGCAAAATCTCCCACAATTGTAGAATTAACATGCCTTTCCCCCTATATTTGCATTCTTTCCCATATGGCATCCTGTCTGAGCCGGTATACATAGCGAAAACCGGCTTCTTTTGCATAGCGAATGGCTTCGTCCCAGCCTTCCCCCAGCGCATTGGGCGCATGGGCATCCGCCTGCAGCGTGATTCTTGCGTTCAGACGACACAGATGTTCCATTAAAAAACGGTCGGGATACGGCGTAAGCAGACCTGCGCGCTTCATTCCGCCGAAATTCACTTCAAACACCAGATCCTTGCGCTGATTCACAATCCCGATCAGCGCATCGCGGGCTATCTTTCTGTAACTCTCCGCTGTTTCGTCAAAAAACCCATTGCGGTCATTATATTTTCGCAGCAGATCAAAATGGCCGACAATATCCACCTGCGGACGCAAAGCACTGCGTACCACGGCGTCATAATATGCCTGCACGGCCTGCAGGGCATCGCCCCCGAAACCTTCCTCCACCAAAACGGCAAAGCTCTCCCTGCTTTCGTCCACTGCATAGGTTTTTCCTTTTACATGCAACTGATGCACCGAACCGATGATAAAGTCGTAGCGCGAAAAGGGCACAAAACCTTCCGGTGTATCCAGATCCCATTCCAGTCCCGTCAGCAGTTCTAAATCATCGCGGTATTTTTCTTTCATGGCATCCATCGCATCCAGATAAGCCGCTTCCGCGCGCGGTGTCATGGCGTAGTCATTGGCAAAGGGCAAAGGCGAATGCGACGAAAACCCGAGCGCCAGATAATCCAGATCGACCGCCGCCCGGATCATCTCCTCCAGGGGCTTTTGTCCGTCACAAAAATCGGCATGCGTATGCAGATTAGCCTGCAAAGGGTTCATCGCATTTTCTCCTGTTTGACTTTTACATCCACAATATCGCGGCCGGCCAGTTCCTTTTTGATATCTTCCAAGGTGATTCCCCGGTCGATCATCAAAACGGTCAGGTGATACAGCAAATCCCCGATCTCATAGATCATTTCCGCCCGGTCATTGTCTTTGGCTGCGATGATGACTTCCGTGCATTCTTCGCCCACTTTCTTCAGAATTTTGTCGAGACCTTTTTCAAACAGATAGGTCGTATAGGAATTCTCCGGCAAATCACGTTTGCGGCCCATGAGCTTGTCGTAGAGTTTTTCGTACGTGAAGGTGTCTTCTTCGCCCGCATCCACCTGCAGCGTTTCAAAAAAACAGCTCGGGGAACCCGTATGGCAGGCCGGCCCCTCCTGTTCCACCTCAATCAATAGCGTGTCGCGGTCGCAATCGGTTTTGATTGCGCGGATCTTTTGCACATGGCCGCTCGTCTCCCCTTTTTTCCACAGGGTTTTGCGGCTGCGGCTGTAAAAGCAGGTATAGCCTTCGTCCAGGCTTTTTTGCAGCGACTCTTCATTCATATAGGCAAGCATCAAAACCTGTTTTGTATTGACATCCTGCACAATGGCGGGTATCAGCCCGTTTTGGTACACCAGTTCCATCATAGCTGTTCTCCTGCGGCTTGCAGGGCCTCTTTGAGCGTCAGCTTTCCTTCATACATGGCTTTCCCCAAAATGGCACCGCCCATGCCGATTTTTGCGAGCGTCCCGATCTCTTCCGCCCGGGTCAGTCCGCCCGATGCAATCAGATGCACGGCTTTTCCCCGCAGGCGGTTTGTCAGCGCCTGAAACCCGGCCGTGTCTGTACCTTGGAGCATACCGTCGCGGCTGATTTCTGTCCAGATGATCGTCTTTACACCGCGCCCCACGAGATCTTCCGCCAGGTCAAGCGCGTCGGTATCTGCCACTTCTTTCCAGCCGCGCACCGCCGGCTTGCCGTTTTTCACATCGATCCCGACGGCGATCTGATCGCCATAATCCTGCAGACAGGCGCGGAGAAAGTCCGGTGCTTCAATGGCAGCCGTCCCCAAAATGATGCGGTCAACTCCGGTTAAAAGGAGTTTTTTAACCGTATCCGGCGTGCGGATGCCGCCGCCGGTCTGCACAAACAGTTCGGTTTTTTCGCAGATATCGCGCAGAATCTCGCCGTGCTGCGGTACGCCGCTCCGGGCGCCGTTTAAGTCCACAATATGCAGGCGTTTGGCGCCTTTTTGTTCGAGTTCGATTGCCAGAGAAACCGGATCATCATGATATACGGTCACCTGATCGTAGTCTCCCTTTTGCAGGCGGACGGCTTTCCCGTCCAGTAAGTCGATCGCAGGATACAGGATCATTCCAACACTCCTTTTGTACTCAGCACGCGGGCATCGCCCGTTTTTTCCAGCGCTTTGCGAAATGCATGCGCGAAGGCTTTAAAGCAGGCTTCGGCAATATGATGGGAGTTTTTGCCGGCCATTTGTTTCAAATGCAGTGTAATGCCCGCCGATCGAACCAAAGCGGTAAAAAACTCCTCCACCAGTTCCAGATCAAACGCCCCCACACGCTGCGTGGGAAACGCCGCATCAAAGCTGAGATGCCCGCGGCCGCTGATATCGAGCGCGCAGAGAACCAGCGCCTCATCCATCGGGATCAGCGCATCGCCATAGCGGGCAATGCCCTTTTTCTCTCCTAAGGCCCCGCTTATGGCCTGCCCCAGCGTGATGCCGATGTCTTCCACTGTATGATGCCCGTCGATCTCGGTATCGCCTGTTGCCCGCACCCGAAGCCCCACACCTGCATGGCGGGCAAACAATGTGAGCATATGGTTCAGAAACGGAACCGGGCTTTCGATGTCCGCACCGGCGTCGGAATACAGATCCAAGGCCAATTCAATTTGTGTTTCGTTGGTATTTCTCGTAATGGTTGTCATACTTGCTCCTTTTGTATCGCCTCGATCGCTTGCAGGAGAGCGCGCATTTGTTCGGGCGTACCGATCGTGATCCGCAGCCGGTCATTCCAGCCGTCTTTTGGAAAAAACCGGACGAGGATCTTTTTTTCACGCAGTTTTTCAAAGTACGCGGCTGCCGGTAAATCGCCCGGGCGCGCCCATAAAAAGTTCGCCAGAGAATCCGTGCAGGAAAAGCCCCGCTGCGTCAGTGCGTCTTTGGTTTCTTTGCGGGTATTCTGAATCTTTGCACAGCAATCCGCAAAATACGCGATATCTTCCAAACAGGCAATCGCAATTTTTGCCGTCAGTCGCCCCACAGAATAGGGATTTCGGGCAAATTGCAACCGGTTCAGATCTTCTGTTATTTCTGTGCGGGCCGCTGCAAAACCGAAGCGCAAACCCGCCAGGGAACGACTCTTCGAAAACGTCTGTACCACTATCAGATTCTCATATTTTTCCAGTAAAGGCAAGGCCGAATGTGCACCAAAATCCACATAGGCTTCATCGATCACAACGGGGTGATCGGGGTTGGCCGAAAGGATCGCAGCGATCTCGTCCAATGTAAGTGCCAGGCCTGTCGGCGCATTGGGATTGGCAATCACAATCAGGCCGTCGTTGTTTTGGTAGTCCTCCGGACAAACATGCAGATCCTTAAGCGGTATTTCCACCGCATCGCAATCATACACATCGGCGTATACGGAATAAAAACCGTAGCTGATGGCCGGATAGTATACGCGCCCGTTTTGTCCGTATGCCATAAAAAGCGTGGCCAGGACTTCATCGGAGCCGTTTCCAATAAAAAAGTCTCCCTTTACGGGATAGGCTTTTTTCAGCGCCGCACGCAGTTCACCGGCATCGGGATCCGGATACAAGCGCTGGGTATCCGAAAGCCTGTCCGCTTCTTCCCGCAGCAAACGCGCCACCCTAGGCGATGGCGGATACGGCGATTCGTTGGTATTCAGTTTGATGTATTTGTCTGTCGGTTGTTCGCCCGGTACATAGGGCACAAGCCTTTGCCAGCGGGCATGCAGAAAACGGCTCACAGCGCTACTCCCTTCGGGCCATCACGGCTCTTGCATGGGCGGTGAGACCTTCTTTTGTTGCCATCCGTACCACCGGATCGGCTAATTCCAAAAACTTCTCTTCGGTAAAATAGCTGACCGAGGTTTTCTTCTGAAAATCCTGTACCGACAAAGGCGACGAAAAACGCGCCGTGCCGGCGGTCGGCAGGGTATGATTGGGGCCGGCCAGATAATCCCCCAGTGCTTCAGGTGTCCAGCTTCCCACAAAGACGGATCCTGCGTTTTCCACAGCGGGCACCCAGTCAAACGGCGCTTCCACCTGCAGGGACAAATGCTCCGGTGCCAGGCGATTGCTGATTTGCATGGCTTCGTGCAAGTCCTTTGTCATGACGATTGCGCTGCCGTTTTGGATCGCTTTTTCCGCAATCTCTTTGCGCGGCAAGAGCGCCAGCTGCCGTTTCACTTCGTTTTGCGTTTCTTCTGCAAGCTTTGTGTTATTGGTCAGAAGGATGGCGCGGGAATGCGGATCGTGTTCCGCCTGCGACAGCAGATCGGCCGCTACCACCCCGGCGGAAGCGCTCCCGTCGGCAATAATCAGAATCTCCGAAGGCCCGGCAATCATATCAATATCTACCTGGCCGTATACCAAACGCTTGGCTGCCGCCACAAAGCGATTCCCCGGTCCTGTGATCTTGTCCACCGCGGGGCAACTTTCTGTGCCATAGGCCAAAGCGGCTATCGCCTGCGCGCCGCCGGCCAGAAAGATCCGCTCCACACCCAGACAATGCGCCGTCGCCATCACGATATCGTGTGCACGGCCTTCTGCCGCAGGCGGGGTGGCAATCACAATCTCTTTAACCCCCGCTACCTGGGCCGGTATCACATTCATAATCACGGTCGACGGATACGCTGCCGTACCGCCGGGAATATACACGCCCACGCGTTTCAGCGGGCGGACAATCTGCCCCAAAAGGGCGCCGTCATCCTGCATCCACCAGCCGGTGGCTTTCTGCTTCTCATGATACGCCCGCACCCGCCGGATCGACAGTTGGATCGCATCATACAAAGCGGGGTCTTCTTTTTCCAGCCGTGCGGCCGCTTCTTTTCGTGCTTCCTGCGGTGCATAAAACTCGGCGGAATCCACGCCGTCAAATTCTTGCGTATACGCGCGCACAGCCGCATCACCCTGCGATCTGACCGCTTCAATAATCGGCTGTACAACCGACTCCGCTTCTTTCTCGTCTAAACTGGGTGTAAGCTGTTTGATAATTTCTTCTGCGGATTGCTCCGCTGTTTGCATCCATTTCATAGGCCTTGCTCCGTTTTTTCCCGCAATACATCGGTAATAGCGCGGATCTCTTTTTGTTTGAATCGATACGACGCCTTGTTGGCAATCAGGCGGGCGCTGCTGGGAAGAATCTCGCGTATAACTTCCAGATTGTTCTCCCGCAGTGTGGTGCCCGTCTGCACCAGATCCACAATCACATCCGACAAGGCCAAAAGCGGTGCCACTTCGATCGATCCGTGCAGTTTGATGATTTCCGTTTCCCGATGAATCGACTGATAAAATTCCCGTGTTAAGCGGGTGTATTTGGTCGCCACGCGCAACGCGCGGCCGGTATCTTCCTCATAATCGGCGGGCGCTGCAACACACAGGGTGCAGGCGCCGGTTTTTAGATCCAGCAATTCAAACACATCGCAGTCTTCTTCCGCCAGCACATCTTTCCCGATAATGCCCACATCGCACACCCCGCGGGCTACATACACGCCCACATCGGACGGCTTTACCAGAATATAGCGCAAACCGCGCTCGGGCACTTCCAGGATCAGTTTTCGGGTTTTCCCGGGGTCGGCTGGCAATTCATACGGTGTGCCCGCCAGCAACGGTACTATATCTTTTGCCAAACGCCCCGTGGGTAAAGCGATACTAAACATGGCATTCCTCCCATTGGCCGTTGGTATAGCGCAATTGGCGCCTGGCCCGCAGTCCTTTCGGCACATGCTTTTCCGTGCGGAGACTGCGCCCTTCTTTTTGCAAAGCCGCGCGCTTTTCCATCAGCTCGGTGACCGGGGTGTCTGTACCGTACAAAAGCAGCGTGTCCACATCATACGGCTTCTGGGTTTTATAATAGGCACGCAAGCGATCCAGATACACGGCAAAACCCATGGCCCCCACATTTTTTCTGAGCTTTTCCGCCAGGCGGTCATAGCGGCCGCCCGCCAGGACCATATGCGGTACCGCCCGCACATACCCCTGCATTACAATCCCGCTGTAATAATCTACGGGATTCAGAATCGATGTATCCAAAACCAGATGATCCCGGTATTCGGTGTCTTTAAACATTTCGTGCAGGGTGCGCACTTCCTCCAGCGCCTGCAAAAAACGCGCGCCGGCTTCCGTATTCGGCCCGAACAGGGGCTCTTTTAACGGAGCCAGTCGCTCGGCGGCTTCCTGTAGCGGGTCTGCGGTATCCGAAAGCACTTCCAAGGCACGGCTCTGTGCGCCGGATAAACCGGCCTGTTCGGCCAACTGCTGCAAGTCATGCAGATTCTTTTTTTGCAGACAAACGGCCATCTGCTCACGCACCCGCGGTTCAACCGGCAGCGTCAGAAGAACCGACGCCACCAGATCCGCATGCGACAGCGTCAGCACATAGTCCTCGTCCACAGCCGCCAGGCTCTGCAGCGCAAGAAGCACAATCTCCCCTACGGCAAACGCATCCATCGGTCCGATCATCTCCAGACCGCACTGATGAATCTCCTTATATTCGCGGGTACTTTGTTGAAAGCGGTACACATTTTCGTTGTAATAAATCCGGGATAAGGAATCGGGATGGATCTCGACATTTTTCAGAATCGACAGAGTCATGTCGGGTTTCAGGGCCATCAGTTTTCCGTCGGCGCTGTTGAACGTAATTACGCCCTCGCCGGCCAGAAAGCCCTGATAATCGTGATAGAAGCTGTATTCTTCAAAGCGGGTGTTCCGATACTTTTTATAGCCGAAAGACTCGTACAACGCAGACAGTTGCAACGTTGCGGCCTCCTCCTTCGGTAAGGCGGAAAGATAATTTTCCACGGCAGTCTCCTTTATAATGAATGTACTTTATAAAGTATATCCATCCCGCCGGAAGCCGTCAAGCGTTATGATAATGCGTAAAGGTAAATCATCAATTTTTGAACAATCTTGGGCACAGAAAGAGCCGGGCTCTTCTGTTTTTTTGCATATTACTTTTCAAATACGGTTTGGCAGGCCGGGCAGGTAATGCGCAGCTTTCCTTTGTCTTTGGGTACCGACAGCTTCTTGCCGCAATGCGGGCAGGCAACAATCTGAAAGTCGATCGCCTGTTCAATCTGCTGCGGGCTGAATCCCACAATCATTTCCTCACCGATCAAAAAAGCCGGCACGCCGCGCACGCCCCGATTCTGCAGCTCCACCGCTGCCGCCTGTTCCGTCATCACATTGCGCTCGGTAAACGGATACCCCTTCTGTCGCAAATAATCCTTTGCGGTCGTACAATGCGGTCAGGTCGGGCTCGTAAAAACCTGAATCTTTTTCATAGTGTCA
>JGI24500J29687_10007894_pt1 | contig 10425 bp, 5 predicted proteins | sample BioPla2RNA1_FD_29687 | JGI IMG/M metagenome (IMG submission 29687) | reverse complement strand
CTCTTATATCTTTTTCATTTAACGCCATATTGCGTATAGTCTCAATGTATTTCTTTCTACTTCGTATGAATCTGTTGAATAATACCATTCACCAGATCCATCGGCTTTTGTATTCCAACCATCAAATAGATAACCACCAGTATTTGGCAGTGTTGGTAACGTTAATGGCTGACCATAAGTTGCGATAATAGAACGTGGTTTAGATGGGCCACCTGATGTTGGGAAGTTAACTTCAAACGAGACACTTGTTTGTTTTGGATCCCAGTGAGCATGTAAGACTAAATCTCCAGGAGGTAAACTTGTATTACTATTGTGTCCATTATCACCAACTTTAGTTGATCCTGGACCAGTCCATTCATATAAATACCAGTTTTTAAATGTATAGCCTGTCATTCTTGGTCTTGGGAACACAACTAAATCTCCCGATTTATAACTTGTTGGCACTACTTGAGATGCTAACCAATTTCCGCCATTTAGATTAAATGTAATTGTATATGATTTTGGTTCCCATTTAGCAAATAATGCTACAGATTTATTTCCTACAGGTTTATCAAAATTATGTTCTATAGTAAGAGTGGCATCTTCAAACCAACCAACAAAATCATAGCCAACTCTTTCTTCCACCACTGGTGGAGTAAGAATTGTGTTTGGATCATCAATTACTAAAATCTCATTTAAAGGACTACCGTTATTATGATAGATAAACACTCTTACTTCATCGTCTACAACTTTTTGGTCTCTACAGCCGGATAAAGCAAAAACTAACATTAATGATAATAAAATTTTAATTAATCTTTTCATTATTATCTACCTTCTTTTTGTTTTTGGTACTCTTTTTTAGCTCTTTCAAATTCTTTATCATTAGCTAAAACAAAGTGACCATTAGCAATCTCTCTAAATGTAGGTTTATCTCTTCTATAATCATGTTGCATTGGATTATAGTGGATTCTCTTTCTACCTTTTTCATAATCAGGATTCGGTTGTGGAATTGCTGATAATAAGCTTTGAGTATATGGATGCATTGGGTGAGCGAACAATTCTTCACTTGGTGCAAGTTCAACAATCTTACCATAATACATTACTGCAATTCTATCACAGAAGAATCTAACAACTGATAAGTCGTGAGCAATAAATAGGATAGTTAAGCCTAATTCTTGTTTTAATTGAGTTAGTAAGTTAATTACTTGTGCTCTAATTGATACGTCTAACGCACTAATAGGTTCGTCTGCAATAATAAATGTTGGATTCATAATTAAAGCACGAGCAATACCAATTCTTTGGCGTTGTCCCCCACTAAATTCGTGAGGATATCTAGTCTTATAATCTGCAGATAATCCAACTAACTCTAAAGCCTTATCAACTTCAGCGTCAATTTCTTCTTTAGTATGAGTTCCTTTAATTAATAACCCTTCACCAACAATTTCTTTAACCGTCATTCTTGGGTTAAGCGATGCAATTGGGTCTTGGAAGATCATTTGCATCTCTAATGCTCTTTCTTTAGCTTCTTTAGAGCGGTTAGCATATTTAATCTCTCTAATTTCGCGTCTTTCAAAAGCAATCTTTTCTTTCATATCAGCTTTAATCTTAGACGCTTTATCTTTATATATTGCGTTATAAGAACTTGCTAATTTCACGTTTTTATTATACTTTTCAACTAAATCTTCTTTCTTTTCATTATATTCAACTTCATACTTGTTAACTGTTTTATTAACTAGTTTTTCTTTTGAATTATTGTAAGAAAGTGTTAGTTTATCTTTTTCTTTTTTAGCATTATCTTTTGGAAGATCTGATTCGTTTAATTTAGCTAAATCTTTATTGTATTTTTCTTCTAATAACGCTAAATCGTTAGCAATCGCCTCTTTAGGTAATACTTTAGAAGATTCTTGTTTGATAAGTGGTAAATACTTATCAGACAAAGCTTTTAAATTCTTTTCGTGTTCAACTTTTAAAGTTGCTAAGTTATCAGGTTTCTTAGAATTAAACTTATTAACAACTTCTTTTTTAGTTGCTTTAACTTCTAAAACTTGTTCTTTAGCTTTGGCTTCAACAACTTTGATTTCTGCCTTTAATGAAGCGATTTGAGCAGCTGTTCTTTCTTTAACTTCTCTGACAGCTTCATTAATCTCGTGATGATTAGGAACTACAATTGCAGCAGATTTTGCTTCAAACTTTTCCTTTTCTTTTTGTAATTGAGCATCTCTTTTGTCTTTTAATTCTTGTAATTTTGGCCTAATATCCTTGCGAGACAATCTTTCTTGTTCACCTTGAGCTATTAGAGGAGTATATTTTTCTTCTAAACTTTTAAGGTTTTTGGCATTTTCTTCCTTAAGTCTTCCAATTCTTAATTCGATTTCTTCCTTAGTTAAAGCAGCAGAATCTTTAAGTCCACTTAATTTGTTTTCAAAAGTGTTCTTTTCAATTCTAACTTTTAAATCATATTCTTCTTTATAAATATTGATACATTCACTTTCAATATTTTCTTTTTCAAGATTATATTGATATTTAATATTATCAACTTTTAAATCATGATCTTTTTTAACTTCATACTTTTGAATTTTATAAACTTCAAGTGGATTTTTTAACTTAGAAATTTCTTCTTTTTGAGCAAACTTTAAATCTTGAATTTGATGTTGAATATCCTCAACCTTAATGGTTTTTTCTTCATTAATAGCTACGATTTTAGCACTATGAGGCTCTAATTTACTGATTTTATATTTAGCCTCTTTTTTGATTTTAGCGATATTGTCTAAATGTTTTTGATATCCGGCAATAACTAAGTTCCCATTTAAATAAACTCTACCGTCAGTAGCTTTATATAATCTAATTACAGTTCTTCCAGTTGTAGTTTTACCACATCCAGATTCTCCAACTAGACCAAAAACTTCTCTTTTATAAATATCAAAATTAACATCATCAACAGCTCTAACTACTAATCTGTCTTTACCAGTTCCAACTGTAAAATATTTTTTTAAGTGTTGGACTTCTAACACTTTGTGAGTGTAGTCAACATGTGAGGTATCAGCTAAAAATTCTTTTTGTTTTTGTTGTACAGTTTTATTTTTAGACATTATTTAATCCTCCCTCTATTTTCTTTTAATAATTTAACAGCTGAAGGCGGTTCTACTTTTGGTGCTTCAGGATGAAGTAACCAAGTAGCTGCATAGTGAGTATCAGACACCTTAAATAAAGGTGGTTGCTCTTCGTAATCAATAGCTAATGCATATTTATTTCTTGGAGCGAACGCATCTCCTTTAGGTGGATAAATCATGTTAGGTGGAGTTCCAGGAATCGCATCAAGTTGGTTACTTGTTGCTAAGTTAGGAATACTTGAAAGTAACGCCCATGTGTATGGATGTTTTGGATTATAGAAGATTTCTTCTGTTGTACCATATTCTACAATTTTGCCAGCATACATAACTGCAATTCTGTCAGATACGTTTGCTACAACCCCAAGGTCATGGGTAATAAATAGTACAGTTAATCCTCTTTCTTCTTTTAATTTGTTAATTAATTCAAGAATTTGTCCTTGAATTGTAACGTCAAGCGCAGTTGTTGGCTCGTCACAAATTAAAATTTCGGCATCGTTAGCAAGTGCAATTGAAATAACGATTCTTTGTCTCATCCCACCACTAAATTGGAAAGGATATTGACTATATCTTTTTTCTGGTTCTGGAATACCCACTTGAGCCATTAATTTAACAGCTTCATCTTTCGCCATCGCTCTTGACATTCCGCGTTTAAAACGAAGCGCTTCTACAATTTGATCTCCGACTCTCATAATAGGATTTAAACTGCTCATTGGGTCTTGGAAGATCATTGAAATTTTAGATCCTCTGACCTTATGAAAATCTTCTTCAGGGATTTGAAGTAAGTCTTGACCATCATACATGATAGTTCCACTTTCATAAATTGAGTTGGCAGCTAATAGCCCCATAATCGCTCTTGCAGTAACACTTTTACCACTACCTGATTCTCCAACGATAGCTAGTGTTTCGCCTTTATATAAATCAAAATCTACACCTCTTGTAGCATGTAAAATACCATATTGTGTCTTAAATGAGATGGCAACATCTCTTACTTTTAAAATCACTTCTTTATTATCATTAAGAGGTTTTGGTTGTTCGTTAACATTTAACTTTGTTTCTTTTTCCATGTTATGCCCCCCTTAACGATGGGTTAAACGCGTCTCTTAGACCGTTCCCAAATAAGTTGAACGCTATCATTAAAATAGCGATATACAATGCAGGGAATAGTAGTAAGTGTGGGTGTTGACCCATTACTTGTTGTCCCTGGTTAAGTAACATACCAACACTTGTAGCGTTAGCATAGTTAATAATACCTAAAAACGAATATGAGGCTTCCGAGAAAATAAATCCTGGAATTGCAAGTGCATATCCTGTAACAATGTATCCTAATGTATTAGGGAAAATGTGTTTGAACATAATTCTTCCGTCATTTGCCCCTAATGTTCTAGCAGCTAAAACATACTCTCTGTTTTTAAATCTGTAGAACTGCATTCTTCCAGTATAGTAAGAACTAATCCAACCAGTTGCGGTAAATGCTAAAATAATTACCCAAAGTTGAGCACCAAATCTTACAGTTAATAGTGTAATTACACTTAAAAACGGAATTGATGAAAGAATTTCAACAAATCTGTCAAATAGTAAGTCTAAAATTCCACCATAATAACCAACTGTAGCTCCGATAGTTAATCCAATGGCTGTGTTAATAATTACTACTCCTAATGCCATTAACAAACTAATTCTAGCACCTTTCCATAACTCCTTAAATAAGTCTTTACCTTCGTTAGTTGTCCCAAACCAGAAATATGTATCTTCTGGTGTTTGATCTAAGAAAGCTTTGAAATGGTCGATTCTTACACGATAAGAAATAAGTGTAACTTCTGGATTTTCAATATCAGCCGACTCAACAACGTTAATAATTTCAAGAATGTAGTTCTTTTCTAAGTATTCTTGGAATTTGTCTTCTCTTAACACATGAGTAATTGGAAGTAGTTCTTTGACTCTAGACTCTGGTGTTCCATCATATTTTGAATAAAATGTCGCTGGAATAATTGAGTTAATATAATTTTTATATTTATAATTATCAATCTTAACCTTCAAATAGTCTACGTTAGCATAATCTGGATGATTTGGATCATCTAACAATTCTTGTGGGACACCTGAAAGAATAATTCCTTCACCATATTCTTTATCATTAGCAATATGTAAAACTAATCTCTTATTTAATTCAAGTGTTTTTGTTCCATCAAAAATACCTAACTTTTCAAGACCTTTCATTTTTGGTGGCAAGTTGCCAAGGTTAAATGCTGCGGTCGAGTTTTTCTCTGGTAAATTATATAGTTTTATATATGGCCCAAAAACAACAAATGTTAAAATAATCAAGATAATAACAAAAGCAACAACTGACGCTTTATTTTTCTTAAATCTTAACCATGAGTCTTTATAATAACCAATTTCAACTGATTCTAATGGTGTATCTTTTGTTGATTCAAAAGTAGAGCCATCACCATGAACCAAAACTAATTTTTTAGTATCAATATCTTTTTTCATCATGATGATCTACCTCCACCAATTCTAATTCTAGGGTCGAATAGCGTATATGATAAGTCTGATAATATACTTGTAATTAATGTTAGAAATTGACTGAACGTTGTAACCATCATTAACATAGGATAATCTCGACCATTAAATGCCGCTAAATAAATACGTCCGGTTCCATCAACACGGAAAAGTCTTTCCGTAATCATACCACCTGACATAACTCCAATAATACCAATGAAAATTCCTGGTAAGAATGGAACTAAAGCATTCTTTAATGCATGTCTAAAAGTTGCTTGTCTATGAGATAATCCCTTAGATCTCGCAAGCAAAATATAATCACTTGTTAATTGTTCTGTTAATTCAGCTCTAACGCTTCTAGCTAGTCCCGGAATCGATGTAATTGTTAACAAAATTACCGGGAAGATATATGACATTATTCCGTGCCAGGTTCCAAATTCGGCTATCTCACTGGCTGTAGCAATTTTATAGTCTGGAACAATTCCCCATCTGAAATAGAAGAAATACTGCGATAATACGACCGTAACAAAATATGGTACCGAAATAAAAATCATAATCCCAACAGAAATTGCATGGTCTAACCATTTATTTTTATGTAACGCAGCTGTAACTCCAATACCGATAGCTAGTGGAATACTCAATAAATATGGAACAATATTAATTTTAATTGATGCCGGAACTTTACTGAAGTAAACTTTACCAACATCTCTTTTTAATATGTGTGAAAATCCAAATGATCCAGTTGTGAAAATGTTTTTAACCCAAATTCCAAACTGAACTAAAATAGGTTTGTCCCATCCTTCTCTAGCTTTATGTATTTCGTACCACTCATTATCTCCACCTAAATCCGGAACATAGTTGTCTGGAATTAGTTTAATGAACACGAAATAGACGAAGACTGTAATAACAAAAGTTATCAACATTAAACCTAATCTTTTCAATGTGTATTTGAACATAAATGTTCTCCTCTCGTTGCGTAATTAAAAATAACACTCCATAATAAATACACTCAATCTCTATTTATTAAAGAGTGTTATAATAAGCGTGAAACTAACTCGAGTTGCCTCGAGTTAGTTTCTTGCTTCTAGTAATATATTAATTTATTAATATTTAAAATATCAAATTAAATTATGGAGCTGGTGTTGGTGCTAAGTGTGCAAAATCAGGGTCTGTAGTTAAGTATCTATAACGAGCAGCTCCCCAACCAAATGATGCAGAGAATGCTGGCCATTCGATACAAACGTTATCAGCATATAATGTAGCTCCCGCACGTGTAACTGCTGGAATAATTGGAGCGTTTTGGATGAAGATTTTTTCAAACGCAGCAATAATTTCGTTAGCTTCGTTACCAGCACCTGGGAATGGTTCTTCTGCTGAACCATCAAATGGGTTATTAGTATTCATCATGATGTCAACTAAGTCAGCAACTGTTCCTGTATAAATACCTTCAGCTTTAACAACATTTCCATTTTCGTCTTTAACTTCTTGTAATGCTTCCCAAAGTCTTACATAACCTTCTAATGCTGCAGCTTCTTCAACTGTGTAATTGTCAACATCTTGTTCAAATAAGTATTGGAATGTGTCATGTAATTCAATGTATAGGTTTTCGAACCAATAATCAGAAACTGTCTTAGTCTTATCATCAGTCGGTCTACCTTCAGCATCCTTAGTACCTGATTCGTCCATTGGTTGAGTCATACCTAAATCTCCACCGCCTGCAAGTGATCCTGCGAATGCGATGAATGGCATTTGCCAGTGAGCACCGTAGTTAGCTCCGAATCCAACTGAACCAAAGTATAAGTCGAAGTTCCAAGCACTAATTTGAGCTCTTAAAGCATCTGATTCTAATTCAATAACATCTACAAATAAACGTTTAACTCCGTCTTTTTCAAATAACTCTTCATAGTTATCCTTAACGAAGTTAGTTAAAGCTTTACTAAACTCATCAGTACCACCGATTAATCTTAATCTAACTGGACCTTCGTTTCCTTTGTCTAACCAATCAGTGTATGCTTGTTCGAATAATTGGATAGCTCTTTGGTCCATATAAGCTAAAGCTAAGTCATCAGTAATTCCTAATTCAGCTAAAACTTTTTTATGTTGAGCAGAATCAATATATAAGTTAGGGTCTTGTAAGTAAGCTCTCGCACTTCCTGGGAATGGAACCATTGATGGTTCGTTTGGTGCGTATACGTTACTTCCGTAGTAGTTTCTATCGAATCCGAAGAATAATGCTTGACGGAATCTCTTATCAAATAAGATTGTTTGATGTTTGTGACCTTGTTCACTTGTATCTTTACTTGGTGCTAAGTTAATTAATAAGTTTTGTGGGTATCCGCTGTATGATCTCTTTAATCCAGGTCTCTCAGCGTATTTAGCATAGTGGTCTTTAGTAACACCGAATACAGATAATGTGCCGTTAGAGAATAATTCTTCAGCAGCATTTTGGTCGTCAACGATTTCCTCAACCATTGATTTATAGTTAATTGTACCTTTTAATATGTAATCAAAGTTTTTGTTGAATACGATCTTTTGGTTTTCATCCCATGATTTAATGACGTATGCTCCGTATGATACGAATGGTTGTTCTGGAGTACCATATGTCGAGTTTTGTCCGTTAGCATCTAATGAAGCAGCATATTTTTCTGGGTGAACTAAGTTCATTGAACCGAATCCAACTGCAGTTGATTGAGTTGTAGGTTCAAAGAATTCAACTTCAAATGTCCATTTGTCAATAACTTTGAATCCAACTTCTGACCATTCAACTTGGCCTTTGAAGTATTCATAAGCATTCTTAATAGCGTAACCGTTCTTGTTATCTTCAGTCTTGTAGTATGAGTTAGCACGATAGTTGTTTTGTACTGGGCTTAGGAATTGTTTTAATGTATATTCCCAAACATATGCGTCAACAACTGTACCATCTTCGAACATAACATCTTGTCTTAAATTATAAGTCCATTTAGTATCAGTGTTCTTAGTACCAGCAACTCTGTCGTAGTTTCCTCTGTCGTTTAAGAATTCGTTACCGCTTTGATCTTGTGGATAGTGAGTAGCACCAACTAAGATATAGTGGTAGTCTAAAACGTTAATTGAGAATTCTCCAGCATCAATCTTAGAGAAGTCGCCAGGGAAGTCAGCAACGCCGTCTTCAATAGCTTTATCCCAGTCTACTTCTGTTGAATATAAAGGAGTAGACATGCTATCCATATAGCTTGCTTCGTGTGACCATTGATATGTTAATGGGTTTAAGATAATAATTGTGTCTGAAGTTAATGAAGATGTATATGTTTCCTCTTTACTCCAGTTAGCAGTCTTAGAGTTAACTGGTTCATAGTAAGCATATAAAGTAATTGATTCATTAACATTTAATGGGAATGTAAGTTTTTCTGGTTCTAACCAAGATAATCCACGAGGAGTTCTATACCAACCTTCAAACTTAAATCCTTCTTTTGGAGTTGGAGCAGCTGGTTCATCAAATGTTCTTTGTTCTCCATCGTAAACTAATGTTGTTTGAACAGCAGGGTTAATTCTGTCATCAACTGTAACAACAGCGTTAATTTCTTGCCAGAATGCAACTAAAACTAAGTTTTCCATTACTGGAGCAGCTTTCATTTCATCAGTAAATTCTTCTCCATCTAATGTCCAATAGTCAAATACGAATCCTTCTTTAACTGGATCTACTGGCCAAGCAGCTGCATCAACTACATCACCTTTGTATAATTCAATTGGAGCCACTTCGCCAGCACCTCCGAATGATACTGTTAATGGGATTGGTTCCCATTTAGCGTATACAGTTAATTCAGCTGTAACTGGGTCAACAGTTTGTAAGTTTGCAACTGAGTGTGTAGCCATTTGAGTTAATTCTTCGTCTAAGAACCAACCAGCGAATGCGTGAGTCTTGTGAGAAGGTCTAACTAATCTAGCAGCTGCGTCTTTAGCAACCTTAGTAGAAACTCCTTTTAATTCTTCTCCACCATTTAATACATAGTTAACTTTAACTGCTTCAACCCATTTAGCGTTTAAAACAGTGTCTCCCATAAATCTGTGGTAGAAAGTAAAATTAGGTTCATCTTCAGATGGAACAAATCCTTCCATTTCCCATCCAGCGAATACTAACATAACTTCTTCGCCGATTACAGGGTCAGCTGGAGTTCTAATTGTATCACCTTTGAACGCGTTAATAACTCTTTCTTTAACTTCTTCCATTACTGGTTCACCTTCATCATCAAGTACTGGGTTACCGTCTGCATCTCTTTGTGGAACTAAAATGTTTCCATCACCAGCATTTAATGTAATAGTGATTGGGATTTTGTTCCAAACAACAGTAATAGCAACGTCACCTTTAATAGGGTTGTCAAAATTGAAGTCAACTAATTCGCCATTAACTTCTACTTTATAGCCACCGAATGCTTTAAGTGCTGAAGTTAATTCACCTGGATTAGCAATTTTGTCTCCATGTTTAACTGTGTAAGTTACTGTTGAGCCTTCCACTACACCGTCCTGGAATTTTTCAAGGCTGGCAGCGTCAGCTTCACCTAATTCGAAAGTAACAGTATATTCAGCAACTGTATATTTAGCTACTAATCTAATGTTAGTTTCAACCTTTGTGTTGGCAAAGTCAAAATCAACACCGTCTAATTGCCAAACGCCTGAGTGTCCTTCTTTAGCAGGAACTTCGCGAAATGGAACAAGACCGCCCTTTTCGACTTTGATAGTTTCTACAACACCATCAGCGTCAAAAGAAACTTCAACTTCTTTTGGGCCACATGCAACTAAAGCTAATGTTACAGCTAAAACTGCAAATGCGGCAAATATACTTTTAAATATTCTTTTCATCTTTTCC
>JGI24500J29687_10032607_pt1 | contig 10439 bp, 8 predicted proteins | sample BioPla2RNA1_FD_29687 | JGI IMG/M metagenome (IMG submission 29687) | reverse complement strand
GTTTTATGTTAAGCTATTCTTTGTATAATCCTTCGCGTGATAGTAGGTGGTCAAGATTGGCTATGCCATAAACAATAACGGCGGTGACTACCGAAGAGTGTTCCATGTAGTCGGGGAAAACTTTTTGATACATATCATTTTCAGTATGCCAGATTTCACTGTAACTGAAGTTGTAGCCCTTGTGGTCGGTTTCGCTCAGTGAGATTGTGGGTACTCCATTCATGGCAAAGTGGGCATGGTCACTGCCTCCGGGAGTTGTCGGACGTCTTCGGGGTTCACCCTGGCGTTTGTTGACGGTAAAAGGAAATTCCTCCGAATACCCTTCCAGCGGCGCAGCTGCCTTTACGAAGTCATCATACATTGCTTCCGGAACGGTAATTCCGGTTACGCACAGAGGGCCTCCGTCACGGTTGAAATAGTTGGAGATTTTATTCAGATCGACGGTTTCATTTTCCACAAAATATTTTGAACCCAACAATCCGAATTCTTCACCTGTCCAAAGGCAGAAAAGGATGGTTCTTTTGGGCTTTGCACCGCTCATTGCAAGGAGTCTGGCAGCCTCAAGGACTACTGCAGAACCATTGGCATCATCAACCGCTCCGGTAGCTATATCGTATGCATCTATGTGAGCACCAAGCATCACATATTCGTCGGGATACTTGCTGCCCTTAATTACGCCAATTACGTTGCGATATTTGATAGGACCAATGCTGAAATGGTTGCGTATGTCAAATTCAAGGAAAAATGTCTGACGCTCTTTGACCTTTTGTTCAATTATTTTGTATTGGTGTTCGTCAAGTTTGATGTCGCAGACCGTAGGTAGATTGTCGTAGGTAATATCGTAAGCATTTTTCCTGTTGGAGAGAATGGTCATAGGCAGGGATGCAGATTGGATGAATCCGAGTACCCCGGCCTCGATCATCTCCTTATAGAACATTGCGGGACACTCTACATAGGGGATCATTTCCTTAGGATTCTCCCTGTTGGCATAGTTGTAGGCTCTGATTTCGTTGTTGAGACGTGCAATTGAGTCATTATCTGCGATTGCTTTCGCCCTGATCTCTTCGCCTTCGGAGGAATTGTCAATCGGATTGCCGTTGGATTTACCGGAAATAAGTACCCAGGCACCTTTGAGCGCTCCTTTCATCCGTTCCAATTCTCCTCTGCTCTTTGGTTCAATCAATACGTGGCCTATTTGACGCCCTTTTGTACCGGCTGTATAGGAGGGTGTCGCGAAATGGAGTTGCATGCCGTCTTCACTCAGCATACGTCCGAACCATGGGCCACGGTTGAATCCTACGTTGATGGAGCCTACCTCCTGGGTGTAATACTCCATTCCCCACTCTTCAAATTTGCTGATTACCCAATTTTCGGCATCAGTAAGTGCGTGAGAACCGATAAGACGGCCGCCGATGCGGTTGGCGAGGATGTCAATGTGGTTCATTGTGGTATTGTTACTCTTGCCGAGCTCGAATACCTTCTTTACCACTTTGTCCTGCGCGCTGATAGAAATTATGGTGCATATCAGAAGCACCGGGATAAGGAAAAGTCGCTTCATTGTTGTTTTGTATTATTGGGTTGAGTTGTTATCAAAAACTGCTTCCTCCGATAAAGCCACGCATAAGCGAGGTGGAGGGCACATCTTTGTCAGAAATCGGTGTGAAGTAGCTGAGGAATTTGAGCAGGCGGTGAGCTTCGCTGTATTCTTTGCAATCCTTGGGTACGGTCCTCAGGATTTTCTCAGCATGTGAATGCAGTACTGCAAACTCGAGCAAATAGGAGGAGTTGAACATCGCATCCGCATCCTCCTGGAAGGGATATATCCATTTAACCTCTGCGCGGCGTACATTAGGCCAGTGAGAGATGGTCTCCCTTGCGGTAAATGAGCCCAGATTGTAGTCGCGTACAATTCTTCGCAGGAGACGGTTGTCGCTGGTGGGGATGCAGTTGTGATCGTCCAATGCTATACTGGTGATGGTATTGATGAATATTCTGTACTTGGTACTCTCGTCTACCCGGTCGGTAAGGCGGGGGTTGAGTGCATGAATACCTTCCACTATGAGGATGGAGCCCTCTTCCAGATGGAGTTTACGTCCGTTAAATTCGCGCAGTCCGGTGACGAAATTGTACTCAGGTACCTCTACCGTTTCTCCATTTAAAAGTTTGAGCATATCGCTCTGGAGGTATTTATGGTCTACGGTTTCAAAATTGTCGAAATCAAATGACCCGTCAGGCAGAAGGGGTGTATCCAGGCGATTGACGAAATAGTCATCTGTGGAGAATGAAACAGGCTTGAGTCCACATGCCATAAGCTGTATGCTCAAACGTTTGCAGAAAGTGGACTTTCCACTGCTGCTTGGGCCTGTAATCAGTATAAGACGCGGTGGCTTGTCGGATTTCATCCTGTTGTCAATCTCTTCCGCTATCTGAACAATTTTCTTCTCCTGAAGTGCCTCAGCTACATTAATCAGGTCGGAGGTCTTCCCGCTTGCAATGGCGGCATTGAGGTCTCCTACCGTATTGAGTCCCATTATGTGATTCCAGCGGTTGGCTTCCGAGAATATTTCGAATGTTTTTGGCTGCTCAATTAAAGGAGTCAGTTGCTCCGGACGATGCCTGTCAGGTACTCTGAGCAACAATCCGTTCCTAAAGGGGGTTAGACTCCATATTTTAAGGTGCCCTGTGTTGGTGAGCAAGGCGTCGTAGTAGTAATCGGGAGTCTCTAACAGGGTGTAATAAATCACATAGAGATCTCCTGTTGTCTCCAGTAGCCGTACCTTGTCGTCGGCACCAATACTGCGAAATATCTCTATCGCTTTCTCTTTCTGTACTTCATGTCGGCGGAAGGGGATCTCCTGCTCCACCAGTTCTTTCATTCTTGCGCGCAGTTGCGCCAATTCTGCTTTGGAAATGGTTATAGAGCCATTTCCATCTTTATCAATATAGCAGAAGAAGCCCTTTGAAATGGGCCTGCGGATAACTACCCTGCAACCCGGGAAAATATCGTGCGCAGCTTTGTAAAGCAGAAAGCAGAGTGACCTGCGATAAACACCACGACCGGTATAGGATGTGTAGTCCATAAACTCCACGTTGCGGTTGTTGAAGGCGCGGTAGCGGAGTCCCTGACTCACATTGTTGACCTTTGCGGCTATTATAGGATGAGGCCTTTCGAAATCGAAGGCCTCAACCATATCTTGAAGGGTTGTACCCTCCGGAAACTTTTGCCTGGTCCCTGTGTTGACGCAGTAGATGGTGATCATTGCTTACGGCAAGGCGAGGAATGTAGCGGCAAATGTAAGAATAGCATAAAGCTCAGGGAATACGGCAAGAATCATTGTTCTTGAGAAAACATCGTGTCCGTTACCCATTTCATTGATACCGTTTGCACAAAGTTTAGCCTGCCAGATGGCTGAAAAATAAGCTGTAAAACCCAATGCAATAGCTGCTGCTGCCATTGCGAGTGAAGGACCTAATGCTATTTCGAAATTGAGTCCCTTGAGGGCGTTGAGCATAAAGAAAAATCCTGCAAAGCCGTAGAGACCCTGGGTTGAGGGCAATGCACAAAGGATCATTGATTTACCGAAAATGTCGGGATTTTTCTTAAGTGAGCCGATGGTTGTGTTTCCGCACATGGTAACACCAATGGCACTGCCGATACAGGCAAATGCAAGCATGATGGCCATACTCGAATAAGCGATAATTAGGGGTACTGATAAAGTCATGTTATTAAGATTTTAAGTTTGAAATCGGTTAATTGTTTTTATTTAGAGGACGGTAAGGTTTACCTCCGCCCACAAAGTCAGCATTTTTATAAAATTCTACGAAAGTCAGACGCATCGGATGGACAAATGCACCGATAGCCGAGAGCAACATCACGAAAAGGTGACCAAAGACCAGAAGTATGATGCATAGAATCCAGCCGGCATAGGGGATACCCTTAAGAGCCATGGACATTGCATTGATTACCGCTCCGAGGCTTCCTCCGGCTGCACCCAGTCCGAAAAGACGGATATAAGAGAGCGCATCTCCAAAGAATCCGGTGATGTCATAAAGGGATGTAATTCCTCCGAAAATGCGTTTTATGGGGTTACGAACCGGATTGGAGAAGAGTAGCACAAAGGCCAGGCCTCCGGCCCCGAGCACCCATCCCAACCAAGAGGGCATAAGACTTTTGCCCATTTGCGAGCCCGCATAGAGCAGTGAAATCCACACCAGTATCATACACCAGCCGATATTGGACATACCATGTTGCCAACCTTCTCTGCGTATCTTATAGATAGCGGAAATCAGTCGTGCTACGATGATATGGACCAGGCCGAATATGATTGCAAACCAAAACATCTTTATATCGGTGAAGAAAAGTCCCGTGATATTGTCGGACATGTTGAATACGTCATAAATCTTGGTGCCGAACATCGAACCGTTGAGCATCGGCATTATAATAGTGCCCACACCCAGCCAGATGCCAAGTTTGGCATATTCGCGAAGGGAAGGAACTTTCCAGATGACAAACAACGATGCCAGCACTATCACAAGACCATATCCCATATCTCCCAGACAGAGTCCGAAGAAAAGCATATAGAAGGGTGCAAAATAGGGCGTCAGGTCGACTTCATCATATGTAGGCAGCATGTATAGATTGCCGATAAGCTCGAATAGTCTTGAGAAGCGGTTATTCTTTAGTTTAATTGGAGGGTTGTCCTCAGCCTTGGCAGGCTCGGAGAGCCATACAACCAGGTCACAACCATTTAGAAACTCTGCAACCAATTCATCGTTCTCAGTAGGGGCGAAGCCCTCCATAACTGATAGTGAACCTTCCGCCTGACTCTCCGATGCAGCACTTGCAAAATATTTGTCAAGCTCTTGAGTGTCGAGCGCATATTTACGCTCCATTTCAGGAAGAGAGTTCTTGAGAGCTGCCAGAGTTGAATTAGTATCCTTTATTTCCTGCTCCAGAGAAGCAATCCTGATGTCAAGAGTTCCGGCGGACTGTTGTGGAAGTTGTGATTCGGGATGAGGGAATGTATAGGGTTCACCAATGGGTGATAGCACCACAAAGCAGCTCTTGCCTCCATATGAGTTGAGCAGCTGTAGAGGATACTCCTTCTCCCAATCCGGATCAAACTTTTTGTCCGATACAATGTAGAAGTGGGGAGTAAATCCCGCTTTCTTCAGACGGTCAACATCTGCCGGATCGAAGTCTCCCCATGGAAGAGCATCGTTCCGTTCACGTATTGCGGTGGCGAGCTCCTGTTTAAGGGAAACTGAAGAGTCAAGTAGAGTACCGATTCTGTCAAAAATGTCAGATTCTGCAGAGGAAGTAATGACTTCCTTAGCAGGGGTATCTTCGGGGAGAGTTTTGAGAAAGTTCTTGTAGCGCCTTATCAGTTTTTTTTGTGATGTGGTAATATCAAGAAGGCGGCTGGAATTCTCATCCGTAGCCTTAAAGGAGCGGGTAATATCCATCACTCCCAGCTCCTGTAGCCGGTCAAGAAAATCCATCAGTTCCGGTTGGAACGAGATGATGGAGTATCGTGTCATTCTGTTTACCATGATGCTTCCTCCTCTTCTTCAGCCTGATGGCGTGCTTTAACTATCTTCTGTGCAGCCTTGGAGAGGTTTTCCTCATCTTCAATAAATCGCTTGATTTTGAGTATTGCTTCCTCATAACCGGGAATTTGGACCTTTTCGTAGAGGTTTACTTTCTGGGTAGTCTTTTTTCTTTGATAGTCCAGAATTCTACTCTTTTCCACATAGACTTCAGACTCAATGCCGAGCTGTGCGAGTCGTTTGAGAATCTCGACACCTTCTGAAAACCACATCGGACTCGTGTAGCGGTCAAATTCCGCCACATCGTAGCTGACGCTCTTCAATGCAGGTGTCTTGACTCCTGCTACCTTAACTGTCATCAGTTCGACATCTCTGACTTTTATCAAGCCGGGTTCAAATTCGTACCAAAGTGCAGCGAGATAGTCATATTGTTGTAGCGCTTTCTCCAACTCCTCCAAGAGCTCCTCTGAACGCTTCTTGGCCTTCTTAACCTCTAAACGGAGGGCCGACTCCTTGTTCTGAAGGGTCGGTAAAGCCAGTAAACGGATCTTCAATTGCTTGTTGATCTCGTTCAGGGATGTTTTGTTGAATTGGAATTTTATAGCCATAAGATATTATTCTTTCCAGTATTTTTCCACAAGAGCTTCCCTGATACCTGTCTCCGCTTTGGAGAAATATTTGCCGAAGAGTTCCCACGCAGTGTCGAGCATCTCGTCGATGGATATGTTGACATCGATTGCGAGCAGTCTGGTGGAGTATTCTTTTGCATAGTCGAGGCAGCGCAGGTCGTAATCGCTCAGATCAAAGCCGTTTTCGAGCTTTGTCTTGGCGTTGGATGCGTCGGCATAGAGACGTACGGCGGTATTCATCACCTGGTTGTGGTCTTCGCGTGTCTGTTTGCCTATTACGAGTTGTTTGAGTCGTGATAGTGAGCGGAAAGGGTCAATGATCACCTTGCCGGTATCTGTGTCCATACGGAGGAAAAGCTGTCCTTCAGTAATGTATCCGGTGTTGTCAGGGATGGCGTGCGTAATGTCACCGTCATTTAGCGTTGTTACTGCGATGATGGTGATTGAACCTCCGTCCGGCAATTGTACAGCCTTCTCGTAGATCTTCGCAAGGTCCGAATAGAGTGATCCGGGCATTGAGTCCTTTGAAGGAATCTGGTCCATACGGTTGGATACGATACAAAGTGCATCTGCATAGAGTGTCATGTCTGTAAGAAGTACAAGCACTTTCTCATTTTTATCAACCGCAAAATATTCTGCAGCAGCAAGTGCCATATCCGGAATGAGCAGACGCTCTACTGGAGGTTGTTCGGTGGTATTTACAAAACTGATGATTTTGTTTAGTGCACCGGCATTTTCAAACACCTGCCTGAAGTAGAGATAGTCATCATTGGAGAGTCCCATTCCTCCGAGGATGATTTTATCAACATCCGCACGGAGAGCCACCTGGGCCATTACCTGGTTGTAGGGCTGGTCGGGGTCGGCAAAGAAAGGGATTTTCTGTCCTGAAACTAGAGTATTGTTGAGGTCGATGCCGGCAATACCCGTAGGAATCAGCTGTGAAGGCTGTTTTCTTCTGAAGGGGTTAACGGAGGGGCCTCCGATATAGCGTCTTTCTCCCTCAATTGCGGGACCGTCATCAATAGGTTGGCCGTATGCGTTGAAAAACCTTCCGGCCAGATCATCGCTCACATTGAGAGCCGGTGGTTCGCCAAAAAAGAGGACTTCCGCATTAGTGGGTATGCCTTCGGTCCCCTCGAATATCTGAAGGGTGATAAGATCGTCTTTGATTTTCACCACCTGTGCAAGACGGCCGTCTACAATCGCAAGTTCATCATTAGCTACGCCGGCTGCCCTGAGCGAAACAGTAGCCTTGGTGATTGCTTCAAGCTGTGTGTATATTCTCTGGAACGCTTTTGTTGTCATTTTTTCAGTTTGTTGTTAAGTTGCTCAAGGTATCTGTTGAATTGCTCGCTCTTGAATTCGGAATAATTCATCTGGCGGAGGATGTTGATCAGCTCTTTGTAGAAGTTTCCGCACTCTTCGAAGTTTTCAAACTCTATATGGGTGTCACAGACGTCCAGTAAGAGAGTCAGCATATACTCCTGTCTTTCCATCGAAGTCAGGGAATCAATGGGGTCGAATGCATCTTGCTGTAGGATTGCAAAGTCTATCAGCTCGGATTTCCAGTAAAGTTCGTGATAACTCATGGGCACTCCGTCGTCTCCGAGAATATTAATCTGGTCAGCGACTTCCTTACCTCTACGTATGATGTTCTTGGTTCGATTGACTTTTTCAACCCAATCTTTACCTACACGTTCAGATAGGAACCCTATTACCTCAGGATACTCCAGATACTTGGAGTAGGAGTCAATGGGATCGACTGCGGGGTACCTCTTCATATCAGCACGAGCCTGAGAGAGTGCATAGAAACAACGTGCAGCCTTTTTTGTAGCCTCGGTCACGGGCTCCTTCAGGTTTCCGCCTGCAGGTGATACCGTGCCTATAAATGTCACTGAACCTGTCTCTCCATTACGTAGATGGACTATGCCGGCCCTTGCGTAGAAGTTGGAGATGATGGCGGTAATGTCCACGGGGAAAGCATCTGCACCGGGGAGCTCCTCCATACGGTTGGACATTTCGCGAAGCGCCTGAGCCCATCTGGAGGTGGAGTCTGCCAGCAGAAGCACCTTCATACCCATGGCGCGGTAATACTCACAGATGGTCATGGCAGTATATACTGATGCTTCACGTGCTGCTACCGGCATATTGGATGTATTACAAACGATTGTAGTTCTCTCCATCAGCTTGCGGCCGGTGTGCGGGTCAATCAGCTTAGGAAAATCTGTGAAGATCTCCACTACCTCGTTGGCTCGCTCTCCGCAGGCAGCCATAACTATAACTTCGGCATCTCCCTGGCGGGCAATTGCGTGCTGAAGTACTGTCTTTCCGCATCCGAAGGGGCCGGGGATAAAGCCGGTACCTCCCTCAGCAATGGGGTTGAGGGTGTCCATACAGCGCACTCCGGTCTCCATTACGCGATAGGGACGAGGCTTCTCAATGTACCCGCTGATAGCTACTTTAACCGGCCACTTCTGGACCATAGTCACTTTGTGCTCTTCGCCTTCAGAATCAGTTAGTACCGCAATGGTATCATCTATTCTGTAGTCTCCTTCCGGAGCAATGCTCTTTATGGTGAATTTTCCATCGAAGGAGAAGGGGACCATAATCTTGTGGGGCAGCCAGCCCTCCATTACCTCTCCAAGCCAGTCGGCGGCAAACACCTTGTCACCCGGTTTAGCGGATGGTGTGAAGTGCCATTGCTTGTCGTGATCCAGCGGTTTTGTATATTCCCCTCTCTTGAGAAAAATATCCTCCATTGTCTCGAGGTTGTTCTGAAGTCCGTCAAAACTGCTGGATAGAAGTCCGGGACCCAGCGTGGCTTCCAGCATGTGGCCGGCAAACTCGACTTTATCGCCCTGTTTGAGACCACGTGTGCTTTCATATACCTGTACAAAGGCATTCTTTCCGGAGATTTTGATTACCTCGGCCATAAGTTTGGTACCTCCGAGATCGATATAGCAAATCTCATTCTGAGCGACGTGTCCGTTGACTTCGACCGTCACCAGATTGGAAATGATGCCTGTTACAATACCTGTACTTTTCATGCTTGTTTGTATGTTTTACTTGTTTATGATTCGTAGTTGACTCCCTTGAAAGTGCCTCTGACCTCATTTACAAGACGTGCAAATAGTTCTCTACCGCTCTCGGGATCGAGCTGTGTCCATCTCTCTACAACACGTGCTTTGGTGAAGAAACCAAGCAGGACGTTGATGTTAAAAAGTTCTCCGGAGGTTATTTCATTGATCTTGTCCCACATAAAACGGTCAAGTTGGCGTTCCCTTTCTATGAGATTGTCCATCGCGAAAATCTGTTTCAAACGAGGGTACTCCTCAAATTCGCCTTCATAGGCCACACCATCAAGCCAATTGATGCGGGCATCCCTTACACACTTGTCAAAGGCAAAATATTCCCTGATGAAGAGGTTGGAATGGTGTGAAGCGGCACGATAAAAGTGTCGGGAGATTGATTCCTTGTTTAGACCGAAATCAAGCCAGTCCATGATCCTTCGATCCTCGTCCGAGAGCATTTCGGTAACGCTCTTTTGAAGTGAGGCAGCATCTAGTGCCTGAGGACCGTAGTCAAGAAGCAGATCGGGCAGTCCGGCAATGATATAGTGATAATTGCCCATTATTCGCCGAATAAAATGCTTCTGGTTGCAGGCCTGAGGTATCCGCCAATCATGGCATTAAAATCGTCATCGGTAAAGCTGATCATATAGCCTCCATCCTTCGGACCGATTTTGAATCCGCTGGAGAGGCCTTTTACATATTCCACTTCGAGCCCCTTACAGAGCTTACCGTTGATTTCCTTTTTGAGAAAATCCTCAAGCTCCGACTTCAAGCTCTGGGGAAGTATTATCTCAAGAGCGACCGAATCGGGATTTGCAGCATTAAATGCGCCTGCAATTGTGGTAATAACGGACTTGATCAGTTTGGTGTCGGACATCGCTTCTTTGACAGCCGGAGTGAGGGTGTTTGTGATAATCATCTTCTCAACCTGCTGTCTCAATGCGTTAATGGCCTGGGTAGAGGCCATTTTTACATCGTTGTCAGCGCGGGTGATAATTTCCGCAGCCTCTTTTTCTGCTTTAGCGACAATAGCTGTAGCTTCGTTCTTAGCCTGTGATACAATTTGATCCGCCTCTTGTAGTGCTTTGGCCTTTAGCTCTTCGGCCTCCTGTTTTCCTTTGGACAATCCTTCGTTATAGAGTTTGTCCGTAAGTTCCTGCAACTTGTTTTGCATATTGTAAGATTTATA
>JGI24500J29687_10014748_pt1 | contig 10462 bp, 7 predicted proteins | sample BioPla2RNA1_FD_29687 | JGI IMG/M metagenome (IMG submission 29687) | reverse complement strand
GGAGTCTCTCTGCAGCAGCCCTGTTCATCGAGTCAACTTCCAGAAGTTCCTCCACTGTAGCATTCTTTATACGCTCAATCGAACCGAACCTGCGCAGCAGATCCTTCTTTCTTTTGGGACCAATACCGGGGATTTCATCAAGGCGAGACTTAACCTGCCTCTTTGATCGCAGTTTACGGTGATAGGTTATGGCAAACCTGTGGGCTTCATCTCGAATACGCTCAAGGAGGTGCCTTGCTCTTGAGTTGTTAGGAAGAAGAATGCCTTCCCCTTCAGGTTTCGTGAAGATCTCTTCAAGCCGCTCAGCAAGAGAGATCACCGGGATTTCGCCTAACCCTAAGTCTCTCAAGATCTCCAATGCAGCAGAAAGCTGCCCCTTCCCACCGTCGATAATGATTAGGTCTGGGAAAACGGCGAACTTGGCCTTTTTTTTCTCCAGCTCACCTGACTCTATTAACTCCCTCTCTCTAAGTCCTTGAGTAAACCGCCGGGCTAGGACTTCCTGCATAGAAAGATAGTCGTTGGGTTTATCTCCAATTGAACGCAGTTTAAACCTTCTATACTGCGACTTCTGCGGCTCTCCACCGGCAAAAACCGTCATGGAAGCTACAGTATCCGTCCCTTGAATGTGGGAGATATCGAAGCACTCTAAGCGGTTTGGTACATACGAAAGCTCGAGGATTTCCGATAGGTCTTCTAAAGCTCCGATGGTCATGTTGTACTTGCTGTCTTCTGTGAGCTCCTTCTCCTCCAAACTCTGCTCAGCGTTCTTGATAGCCATGTCTAGAAGCTGTTTCTTCTCTCCTCTTTTGGGAACCCGCACTTCCACTTTTTTGCCCTTACGATCTCTGAGATACTCTTCCAGTATAACTTCATCGCCTGTTTCTTCAGGGATGAGAATCAGGCTGGGAATGCTTTCTGTCTCGCCGTAGTACTGCTGAAGAAAGGAAGCAAGAATCTCCTCCTTGCTTGAACCGTTGTACTCTAAGTAGAAGTTTTTTCTGCCTGAAAGCCTGCCAGCTCTCACAAAATAGACCTGGGCACAGACGTACTCAATGCCCACGGCAAGTGCAACGATATCCCAATCGTCGAGCTCTGCAGAGATGATCTTCTGCTTGGCGGTCACAGCTTCAATATCGCGAATCTGATCTCTAAGTACTGCTGCCCTTTCGAACTTCAGCTCGCTGGAGGCTTTTTCCATCTCTTCTTTCAGTTCGCTGATAATCTCCGTTTCTTTGTTGCTCAGAAAGAGGCAGATCCTATCGATTAACTTGCTGTACTCATTTAAGTCTACCTTTCCTGTGCACGGTGCAAGGCACCGTCCGATATGATACTGAAGGCAGGGTCTTGCCACTGCTTCTCCATGCTTTACCGGCAGTTTGCAGCTTCTGATGGGAAAGATTCTGTGAATGAGGTTCAGTGTGTTTCTCACAGCTCCTGCATCAGAGTAAGGACCGAAATACCTGCCTCCATCTTTTTTCACTCGCCTGACCAGAAACACCCTGGGGTACTCCTCGTCCAGGGTGACCTTGATGAACGGATAATGCTTGTCGTCTTTGAGTCTGATGTTGTACCTCGGTTTGTATTTGTGAATGAGGTTCAACTCCAGCATGAAGGCCTCCATCTCGGTGTCTACCAACATGTACTCTAAGTCTGCGATGTTGGCCACAAGAAGCCGGGTTTTCGGAGAGTCTTTGTCTCCGGACTGGAAGTACGAAAAGACTCTACGCCTGAGGCTCTTGGCCTTGCCGACATAGATGACTTCGCCGTTTTTATTTTTAAAAAGATAGACCCCAGGATTGTCTGGGACAAGCCCCAGCTTCTCCTGAAGCAGGTCCGTCTTTGCTGCATTTTCTTTGATGTTTAGATCTTCAGACATTAAACTACCCTCCGAACTCACGTAGCCTGATAAGCCTTCACTCTCTACTTCCTTGGTAAAACTGCTTTACTTCCATGGATCCTCGCGATTTTTAAGGACTACCATTAACATACCCGCCAAGGCAGAAGCAAACACCTAAGGTTTGGCCTTCCAGTTGACGAGGAATGCATCAACTTCGGTGCTTCTGCTGTAAACAGTACTCTGCATCACTTAACTTCCCTTTGGCAAACTCGATCATTCGCTCTGCTTCAACTATACGCCCTTCTGCGTCTGTAAGCTTTGTAGCGCCGTTTACCGGCTTGGAACGCCAAAACTTCGCCCATTTGAATTCGCCCTTCTCGTTCCAAAGATACGGGACAGGCAGGAATCCTGCTGCAAAGATCTTGTAAAAGCCTTCTGCAGAATACGCATCTTCGATAGACGCTTCAATGGCAGAGATCACGAGCCTTGCTCCATCTAGAAGCGCCGCTTCACGCTCTTTGACTTCGCCGTTTCTGCTCATATCCTCGATCTTTCCCGAACGTCTAAGTTCCCTGTATTTCTGCAGGGCGCAGAAGGTGATCTGGATGCTTTCGTCTACAATGTCGGGAGTTGCCAGGTGCGATGCCTCGGAGTAGCTTACAACATGGATAATCTGGGGGCTTTTCTCTGTGAAAGGTTCGATATCATCCATCAGAGCGGTTACCGCCGCCAGCTGGGCTTTCGCTTCGTAAAGGTCCGGTTTGAAGTAGTCCAGCCCAGCCCTAGGTTGAAGTATAACCCTGAAGTCGTTGTCTTCAAGGCTTCTTACCAGCTTTAGCAGTGCACGGGATTTGGCCAGGTCCTGAACGCCCCAGGTGTGCCTTGGGGTGTTCAGCATGTTTTGGAGAATGAAGGTCTTGATACCCAACCTTTTTGCCAGCTTGGCGGCAAGATACGCCGAGACGATGTAGGTTACATCATCTGCTCCTCTAAAGGCAAAATGGTGGGGTATATTTGCCTCGAACGGCTTGTTGGTCTTTGCAATGAACTTGATGGTTTCAATGTGCTGCTTGAGATTAGTGTAGAGATCGTAAGGTCCTCTTCCGTCGAGCTCGTTGAACCACCAAAGGGAAAGGGCGTGCCAGCAGATGTTCAAGGTCTCCTCGTGCATTCTGGCAAGCCCGGAAATGTTCTTGGTTCCTGCATAGGTTCTCACGAGAAGAGGCCGAGATGCATCCCAAATCTCCCGGTATTCGTCTGGAGAATTGATGGGCACGCCTCCGCCGTTTGCCATCCCACTCCAATCCTCGCCGAAGTTGGATTGAGTGAGCTGGGATGTGCCTATGGAAAGGATATCCAAATAGCCGCTTTTTGCCAGCATCTCGGCCCACGAAACGAACTGCCGTACCGCTTCTTCCCTCTTCAGTTCAGCGGAGTACGGTCCCAGATGTGCCCTGACCAGCGGATAGAACGGCTCCGCTTGTTTGAGATTTGCATCAAGTCGCTTTACCACGGTGTCCTGCTTTGTTCCCATCTCAGGGTAGGTAGGTCTTTGGGGCGGTTTGACTGTCACGTGCTCTCCGGAGCTGACCACCTCCCGTCCGAACTCCATGAGAAGATCATCGTACTTACTAGCCCAAGAGATGGTTTTCGGAATACTTTCCCCAGGAACACCCAGCTTGAGAAGGGTATCGTACGGGGACTCTCCACCGCTGAAGGTCTTTACCAAACCGCCAAACTCCCTCTCGATGAGGGTGCATGTCCGGGGAAGACCTGCAAAATAAACAGCTTCGATAAAGCCACCTTGATAGCTGAAGAGGCTTCTTCTTTGCATCTCGTTTACTAGATAACCAACCATATTTACCGCATCGGCTTCATCCAGCCTGTAGCTGATACCTACCCTACTGATCCGGTTTTCAACCAGCCAGTTTATCACTACTTCTCTTCTGGATTCGTAGCTGTAGTCCAAAATGGCCTGCTCCACCGGGCCTTCTGCGATCAGTACCTCATACCCGCAGCTTCTTAGGAGTTCTGCTGCAGAGTTGATGCCCAGCGTGTGGGCATCTAAACTGGGTTTGATGAATCCATACCTCCCGTGGGATCTAAGCGCCATGTGCATCACTTCTTTCGGCAGGACTGAGATATGTTAACACGTCTGAGTTTTCGCTCAGGTAGTCTAACGTGCGACCTTCTCGCCTGAAATCAACGCCCAACAGCCTGCAGGCAAGGTCGATGATCAGCGTGGTGTTGGACATAGACAACCCTAAGGTGTGTCCTATGGACTCAAGAGGCACCAACCCGAAAGGTATATCTTCGTAAATGTACCTGTGCTGCAGCGAGCTCGGAGCTTCAATGTGCTTGTACGCATCGTTATTCTGAATGCATTCGTAGAGATTTCTGCCTTTTACGCCGTATGTTCGCTTCAGCCAGTCTTGTGTGGACTCCACTCTAAGTCCCAGCTTTTCGGAGACGGTTATTCTTTCCCGATCTATCTCCTCCAAAAACTGAGCTATAGTCGGCGTAATACCGTCGTAGTAGTACTTGTATATATTGTCCTTGTTTTCCGTCCATCCCGCATTGAGTAGCAACGGTGCGCAGTGCAGAATCATGCCCACATTGCCTATAGAAGTCTCCACCAAAGACTTTGCGGGAACGAAGTATCTGCGAATGCACTCGGGAAGCATTTGAATGATAGACTCGTTGAGCGAGGCATCCAGAGCCGAAAGCAGGACCGAATCTTTCAATGCAATCACGTGTATGGAATCTTCGCCAGTTTTTCTGCAGGTATAAATCGTGGTTTGTGTTTCTGCAACCAAGGGTTCGGATCTGGTATTGTATGCGCTGAAGACCTTTTTGAACTCTATTGCTCCAAAGGTCCTTCCGGGATTCAAGACGATCAGCACAGATTCTTTCAAGTTCTCTGCAACCAGTTTTGCGAGATCCCTGTGGGAGTTGGCAGGTGTGGTGACTAGTACGAGATCGGTACCTTCTAATGCCAACGCTATGTCGCTCGTGACTAAATTGATTTTCCCATTCCCACAAATCACGCCTTCGCAGTAAATGGTCCCTGTTTCCATGATTTTCGCTATATTCTCTTTTGACCGATTCCAAAGCCTTACTTTGTTTCCGTATAAGCTCAAATGAGCAGCCATTGCCAGTCCAGAGTTTCCTGCTCCAAGAACAGTCACGTTCATATGCATCACTCCTTCTGCATAAGCTGAAATACTGATTACTCTCTATCCTCCTGTGGCTCGAAAGGTTTACAATCAGTCCGAGGCAAGTGCATTTTCGGAAAGCCTACCAGCATGGGTAGCCGAAAACGTCTCTTGAGTCTACAGGGGTTAGGGGTCGCATCAGAAGCAGAAGAGGGATTTAGAAACTAGAGGCACTAGTCGCATGAACTTCCTCATGGTTAGAGAGGTACTTAAAAAGCACTCGCGTCTTGATCTACAGTTGTGGGGGCACGGCAGTCGGCACTTTCCCAGTCACTTTTATAGCCGAACCTGCCTTCTAACAGGCCTTGTCCTTACGAATCAGGTCGCAGGAGATCTGTTTAAGAAATGGCCTAGCTACCTTTAAGCATTATATATTATACCAAGAGTAGGTCTATGAACAAAATTGAACTCTAACACAAAAGCTTCTAGTTGGCACCTGATAACACACCACTTGACCTCAAGGATGTGTGCAACTAGAAGCTTGTTTTGTAGATCTGTTAAGTTCAAGCTGACGACGCAAAGATCTATCCGTGCATAGTTATTGCTGATGGTTCCGCCCCCATAACTTCCTCTTTGTAAAATCAACCACAATACCTTTCTCACATGGAAGTGTACTTAGGGGCTCTGCCTGTTTGAAGCTGACAAGTTTTCAAGTCGCCAGCCTCATAATTTCGAACAAAAATGCGGATCTACAGAATCTTAACTAAGTTTGTCTATAACGCTCCAGACTACAGTGCTGGCGTTGTAAGCAGCTTTCTGGAAAACCGAATGGAGACTTTTTGCAGCCTCGCTGGCTTTTTGCATGGGATCTGCATTTACTGCAGTGAGTTCTTTTTGCAGAGCTTTGGTGTCTTGATAGACTAGAGGCTCTTTTAGGTCAATTGCATCGTCTGCATGGTCGCTTACTCCGCGGACAACTAGGAAGGGTACGTTCAAAGCATACGCCACCTGGGCAAGACTGGATCCTTCCATCTCTCCTGCGAGAGCACCGTAGTTTTGGTACAGTTGTTCTTTGACCTCTAAAGCAGCAACGAATTGCTCGCCTGTAGCAATAGGGCCGAAGAACACCATCGCTTCTCTTTCGCCGAAGGATTCTAAAGCGAGTTTCTCTTTAACTACTGCTTGGGCTGTTTGCAAAAGCCTTTCGTCAGGCAGGATGGAACGGACAAGATAGGGATAGTAGGGTTTTGTTTGGTCATATATCCAGGCTCCGCCTGGAATGTGACCTTTTTTCGTAAGGTACCCTACGTCTCTATCAATCATTTCCGTACCAACCACAACATCGCCGGGAACCACATCCGGAGATAGAGCACCAGAAGCTCCTACCATAAACAGTGCATCGGGTTGCATGTGCTCAACTACTAGAGCAGTTCCCGCTGCTGCATTTACTTTCCCCACACCGAGGCAGGCAAGTCCGATTTTTCTGCCTTGATACTCTCCCCAAAACATCCGAGTAAAGCCGCGGACGTCTTCTCTTTCCAACTTGAAATCTTGAAGAAAAAACTTCAGCTCATCTGGTTCTGCTGAGATTATTACCGGAAACATACTCTCACCTGCTTTCGTTTTGGAGGATGCGCTTGAGGAACTGTCCTGTGTAGGAGTGCTCTACTTCTGCTACTTCTTCTGGTGTACCTTTTGCAATGACCCATCCGCCTTCATCGCCGCCCTCCGGCCCGAGATCGATGATGTAGTCTGCAGTCTTGATTACATCCAGATTGTGTTCGATTACCAAGACCGAATCGCCAGCTTCTACCAGCTTTTGGAGTACATCCAGGAGTTTTTCTACATCGGCAATGTGGAGACCAGTGGTTGGCTCATCTAGGATGTAGAGAGTTTGTCCGTTCGATCTCCTGCTGAGTTCTGTGGCCAGCTTCACTCTCTGAGCTTCTCCACCTGAGAGTTCAGTAGCAGGCTGCCCCAGCTTCATGTAGCCAAGGCCTACATCGCAGAGAGTAGCGATCTTCCTTCTAATGCTGGGAATGTTCTCAAAGAACTCCAATGCTTCATCTATTCTCATGTCCAAGACATCTGCGATGCTTTTGCCTTTGTACTTTACCTGTAGGGTCTCTCTGTTATAGCGTTTACCGTGGCAGACCTCACAAGGTACATACACGTCGGGAAGAAAATGCATCTCAATGCGAATTATGCCGTCTCCTGAACAGGCTTCACATCTTCCGCCTTTGACATTGAAGCTGAAACGGCCTTTCTTATAGCCTCTGGCTTGGGCTTCGGGGGTCTTTTCAAATACCTCGCGAATGGCATCAAAAACCCCCGTGTAAGTTGCAGGGTTTGACCTGGGAGTTCTGCCGATTGGCGATTGGTCTATCTCGATGACTTTCTTTAAGTGCTCTATTCCTTCAATTCGGTCATGAGCTCCTGGTTTCACCATAGCTCTGTGTAGATCTCGGGCCAGGGCTTTGTAAAGTATCTCGTTTACCAGGGTACTCTTGCCAGAACCTGATACGCCTGTGACGCAGGTGAAAACTCCGAGAGGTATCTCTACGTCGACGTTTTTCAGGTTGTTTTCTCTGGCTCCTCTGATCACCAGCTTCTTACCGTTGGGCTTCCTTCTTTCTTTCGGCACGTGAATAGCTCGTTTGCCCGAAAGGAACTGGCCAGTGATCGACCTTGGTTCGTTCATGATATCTTTTAAGGTTCCCTGAGCCACTACCTCTCCTCCGTGAGTGCCGGCATAGGGACCAATATCTACAATATAGTCTGCAGTACGGATAGTGTCTTCATCGTGCTCTACTACAACAACGGTGTTACCCAAATCTCTTAAGCCCTTCAGTGCTTCTAGAAGCTTATTGTTGTCTCTCTGGTGGAGGCCGATGGACGGTTCGTCGAGGATGTAGAGCACCCCAACGAGACCAGAGCCGATTTGGGTTGCCAGTCTAATTCTCTGAGCTTCACCGCCTGAGAGAGTACCTGCTGCTCTGGAAAGAGTGAGGTAGTCCAGGCCTACGTTGGCAAGGAAAGAAAGCCTTGCATTGATCTCTTTGATAATCTGGCGGGCAATTGTCTGCTCTCTTTCTGTAAGTTCGAGGTTTTCGAAGAAGTGCTTGCAGGCTTTGATGGACATGTCGCTTACTTCGGAGATGTTTTTACCCCCGACTGTGACTGCAAGTGCTTCTGGTTTCAAGCGATTGCCATCGCACTTTGGACAGTGAATAGCGCTCATGAAGCTTTCGTAGTACGATTTTTGGGTGTCGCTGACTGTCTCGCTGTATCTTCTTTCCATCTGGGGAATGATGCCTTCCCAGCGGGCAAGGTAGTTTCTGGTTATGTTGGTCCGCTTTGCAGTATAAGCTATTTTGTACTCCTTAGGAGACCCGTACAAAATGAGATCTTGTGCTTTTTTAGGCAGCTCTCTAAACGGGATGTGTTTATCTATCTTTTCGGTTTCAAGAAGCTGATCTAGGAGTATCTGATTCCAAGAATCAGGTCTGTCGGGAAGTGTAACTAAAGCTCCTTCTGCAATGCTCAAATCGTTTTTCACTACAAGATCTGGGTCTATCCGCAGCTCTACCCCGAGACCGCTACAGGTTGGACAAGCTCCGAAGGGGCTGTTGAAAGAGAAAAGTCGTGGTTCGATTTCTTCTACGCTGATTCCGCAGTCTGGGCAGGCGAAGTTTTCGCTGAAGAGGATCTCCTTCTCAAAAAGATCTGCAATGACAAGGCCTTCACCTATCTTCAGAGCGAGTTCCAGGGAATCTGCAAGTCTGTTTTCTACACCCGGCCTGATAATGATTCTGTCAACTACCACCGAAATGTTGTGTTTTTTATTCTTATCCAGGTTGATTTCTTCTGTGAGCTCCCGAACTTCACCATCGACCTTTACGCGCAAGAAGCCCTGCTTCTTGATTTCATCGAAAACCTTCTTAAACTCGCCTTTCTTGCCTCTGGCAACCGGACCAAGAACTTGCATTCTGGTGCCTTCTGGAAGTTCCAGAAGCTGATCGACCATTTGGGAAACGGTTTGCTTGGTGATTGGTTTGCCGCAATTTGGGCAGTGCGGATGACCAACTCTGGCATACAAAAGGCGGAGGTAGTCGTAGATTTCGGTGACTGTACCTACGGTAGATCTGGGGTTACGGCTGGTGGTTTTTTGGTCAATAGAAATTGCAGGGGAAAGCCCTGCAATGAAATCCACATCAGGCTTGTCCATTTGGCCAAGGAACTGCCTGGCATATGCAGAGAGGGATTCTACGTAGCGTCGCTGTCCTTCTGCATAAATGGTGTCGAATGCGAGAGAGGTTTTCCCGCTTCCGGAAAGACCGGTAAAAACCACCAGTTTACCTCTGGGGATTTCTAAGTCTATGTTTTTAAGATTATTTTCTCTTGCACCTTTAATAACTATCTTATCTAGTTCCAACGAGACGTCCCTCCAGTGGTGATCGCGGACTCAGGGTCTTGCCCCAAAATCACGAGTTCCTACTCATTCCCGAAGCATCTTTAGTTTTTTCCTATCGATTCGCTTTATTGACCTAGTTTACGCGTAAATAAAAGCAAAAGTCCATGTGATAGGAAACATCTGTTTGGGTATTATTCTACCACAAAACCTGAGGAAAACAAGTCCTAGGGCAAGAAAGTGAAAGGGCGTTTGCGCAGATAAACCGCTCAAAACAGCATGACCATCCCGACGGGATGGCCACTTCTATCTAGTTTGAAATATTGGAACAGCAGTAACCTAATCTTAATCCTCATGAATAGTTAAAACGTGCGCTTTCATGGAGTGTGTTAAAGAGTCGAAATGTGCTTACTACGATTTTGACTCAAGAAAATAAACCGGAGGACCGTCATGCTGTTTCAATCACAGGGTTTTCATCTCTGTCCACAAACATACGTCTTGTCCTTTTTCCTTCAGTGTCAACGCGACTTTCTCTGACTTACGCTTCAGCTAACATGAGGTGCAACTATGGAAAAGATGAAAACCGTGACGATAGATCCTTGGAAATAGATTACTGTTTTGGGTGTGACCATATTTCAATGTCCAACAGCCAATTTGATTCAGTAGCTTCAGTTATTCTGGGACACTTCAGTTTTGCGGTCTCAATCCACGCGCGCGCGCGAGTTGCGACCCCATTATTTCTTTTTGCTCGTTGCCGCTGATACGAGGACCATAATCGGCAACAATAATATAGCAATGATTAGCCACATTTCTCTGATCACCTCTTTATTTTCATGTATTCAGCAAGCTCCTCCTTGAAGGCATTTATGGGTCTCCCCGCATGGTTGTATAACGTGCCGTCTATGGTCTCAATCCACGCGCGCGCGAGTTGCGACTCGCGCACCGCAATGTCTTGTTGACTAAACATTGCTTGTACAACTACGTGTTTTTTCATCTCTTCGTTTACATATACTACTCTTTCCACTCCTCAAGATCGTTACTACCGCTGGAAGAGAT
>JGI24500J29687_10010730_pt1 | contig 10510 bp, 10 predicted proteins | sample BioPla2RNA1_FD_29687 | JGI IMG/M metagenome (IMG submission 29687) | reverse complement strand
CTATTCACAAATCCCAAGGTGGTCAGGCAAGCGAGGTAATCATTGTTCTTCCTAAGAATTCCTACTTCATGCTGAATTCTAATATGTTATACACTGCAATAACAAGAGCTAAGACTAAATGTTATGTAATAGGAGACTTTGAAGGGATTAACTCTTCAGCACAAGAACAGGCAAACTTCAGTAGGAAAACTATGATACAATTACAATCATTAAGCAATAATGTAAAGTAAACCTTGGTTAACAAAAAAGCCCAAGGGTCAATTACCCAAAGGCTTTATTTTTATTCATCCATATAAGGCACTTCACCTAAATTATAATCATTTCCTACTACTGCTTTAGCTAAAACCCTGAAGGATTGATTGATTTGTCTTTTGTACAAGATATCTTCTAAAGAGTTTGTGTTTGCCTTAAATGTGATTAATTTAGGGGCATTTGGTAACATTGCTATAATTGGAACACCCATTGCAGTTTTCTTAATCCTATCAGCCCCCATGTTTACTCCATCCATTACTTTATTTACCGTAATGCCAATTTTATTTTTATCAATTCCACTACCACCTTTTTCTTTAGGTGAAGTAGTCTCAGTTATCCAGCGTGCCATTCCCATGATAGATGAGATGCCCATATCTGTTACAAAGATTATTTTGTCAGCCATTGGATAAGCAACTTCTTCCAATAAAGGGTCAAGGTAGTTTACGCTGGTATCAAGTATTATATAATCATACATAGCTCTTAATTCATGTATGATTGATACATAGAACTGAGGTTTAATTTCTTTAGCATGACGAGTTCTCCTTGGTGCGAATATAAAGTCCGCCTCAATATTAGGAGATGAGTAAATTCCTTTTTCTATTGCACTTCTAGGGATTTCATTCCCCACAACACTGGAATCTCCTATAATATTAAAAACCGTAGGACTTGTTTGCCCATTCAGGAAGCCAAGTTGACCATCCCGTGTATCAAAGTCAACTACGCAAACTTTAAGTCGTCTGCTTTCAAGGTTTTCTTCTTCAGAAATCCTGCTTGCTTTTGCAATATAAGCTGCAAGAGTCATACTTACGGTAGATTTACCAGAACCACCTTTAGAAGATGTTATGGCAATAACCTTACCATTTCTATCATCACTTTCAGGTATTACAATTTCATCGCTATCCCCATACAATTCTTCTAACACTTCATCAGCAGTTTCAAATTCCGCTTCAATCTCTAGAGCACTTTTATAGTGGTCAGGCAACATTTCAATTACTCCAGCTTTTACATCTGGGTTTACAGTATCGTCAGCAACGAAATCAGCCATTGCTTGAGTTAAATCAGGCATTGGAGATTCGTAGCTAATGAAATATGTTGGTGTTGCTGAGTTATATTGTCCGCCTGTAGCACTTTCGTTTTCTCTTTTAGCAGCCCTAATTAAAGACTCCATTCTAGGCATTATGCTTTTATCTTGTTCAGGCATTAATATTGCCACAACTGCATAAGGAGCGTAAAAAGCTACTAACTTAGCGAACTCTCTTTCTGAACCTGTATATAATCTAGAGAAGAAAATAATTACAGATGAATTTCTAGATATTTTGGACTCTCGCTCATCGAGTCTCATTTCATGTTGAAATTCTTCTAAACTTGTTATTGGCTCTTGAAAGTCATACTGCCCCATTTGAGCGAAGGCTGCGTGAATTGGTTCAGGGCCAATAAATATGATTTTGCTTTTATTATTCATTAATTCCTCTCCTTTTCATTCTTATATAGTTATTTTACCAAAAGAGGTGGCTACCAAGAAAGACCAACCCTCTTTTGTAACTAAATTTAATTGGCCTTTAATTTTCACCTTCGTCAGTTGTTTCCTCAATTTCAGTTTCTTCTTGGCTTTCTTGGTCAACTTTAACCTTAGCGTTAATAGGTCTTCCATTTTCATCTCTTTCTACATCAGTAAATGTAGGGTCAGTTCCTTCAATTAAATCAATATTTCCTACATTTGGTCCATATTTAAATGGTTGGTCTAAATTAGATACATCCCTGTCAGCATAATTTATAATATAAGGTGCTTTAATAATTCTTATAACTCCACTTGCCTCACCTTGCGTATATTCATATAACGCTGAATGGAAGTAACCAACATCTTCTGCAGGCAATCCTACCGTGTAGTGAATTGTTTCTCCAACAATTGTTTGACCATCTGTATTTCCATCATATTCCTCATTGACAAACTTTATGTCTAAGATAAGTAGATTATTGAAAATGTATTGAGTTCCATTTTGGTTAACTCCTATAATGTCAATATAATCACCTTTTCCTAAGGTACCACCAACAGCATCTGTAGAGTTAATTGAGAAACTTGTAACACTCCAATCATCAGGTATACCTAAACTTTGACCGGACAATGGGCCGGCATTACTGTATGAAATAACATCTCCGGCATACAGAGGGTATCTTGAGTAAACTCCACCTCGTTGGATTTCTTCCATAGTTAAAGCATTAACTGGTCCTGTTCCTGCAGCGGTTTCTCTAACAACAACCATTTCTGGCGTAATTTGTTGCTTAGCTTTCACATTTTGATTTAATACATAATAACTTTCTGTACTAAATAATGAAGAAAGCGTTAAGAATATTACTGCAGAAAGTATAATTACTAAAGCAATTGCTCCTCCAAGTAATACTAAATTTTTACGAGATTTGCTTTCCCCTGTAAACTTAGCCCTTTTAACTCTTTTAGATTTTCTAGGCTTTTTAGCTGGTTGTTTTGAAACTTTTTTTTCATTATCCATATCTATATTTGCTCCTCCCTTTCATATTCATATATATTGAATATCAATTTGTTTTATTCTTTTGACTTTTCTGGTGAAGGTGTGGTGTCAAATATCTCTAACCATCCTTCAGGTAACATTATATCAACAAAGGCGAATTGCCCTTGACTATCTTTCATTAAACATTGTCCAATTGAAAAACTTTGAAATATATTTTCATATCCAGCATCCTTTGGCAATGACATAGCTTTTGCAGTTATTTGGTTGTCAGTATCAGATGTGTTTCTAAAAGCAAACCTGGTTGAAATTGTGTTATCAAGGCTTGCTCCACCATCTTCACTTTGTATATGTGCAGGGGATTGAGTTGCAAGTATGACAGCCATGTTTAAACTTCTTCCTAACAATGAAACTTCATCTATGAGAGCTCTTCCTGAAGCATTGTTAAAAACTGACCATGCTTCATCAATTAGTAAAAGTTTATTTGTTGTCTTAAGTATCTTTTTCATGATACTTAATGCTAAATGAGTAATTAATCTCATAATTGCTACAGACAATCTTTCTTTTTCTAAGTAGTTCTCCTCTTTTTTGTTACTAGCAGGTAATGATAATCCCATAAGAGATGCTACTACAACACCATTGTCTAATTTTAATTTGTTATTAAACTTGCTAGATGCTACAAGCAGTTTACCAGCAGGCATATTCAATGCAAGTCCTAATTCATGCGACAGCGTTGATATTTCTGGGTCCCTATTGCGTGCTAAAATCATTCTAATGTTATTCATTGAAGGGTTCTTTGACTGTGTCACGTCTTGAATAATAGGAATTAAAACATTACGCTGATTAGGACTTAATGTTTTTACTAAAGTACCAATGGTTTCCAAGGTTAAACTTGCGTTCTCATTGACATCGTCAGTTAAACAAGTTGGATCTAATATACCAATATTACTTTCCCTTACTACACCTTCCTCTATATTTTGGAATATTGACCATACATGAATATTCTCAACTTCACCAGCTTCCTCAAGAAGCTTTAGGGCCAAGAAGTCCCCTTTAGGGTCCAATATAAATGTAACCTTATTTAATAATGCTGCATGGGCTGCTAGCAAAAGGGCAGCCACAGTTTTCCCCGAACCAGGGGACCCAGTAATCAAAGATACTGGGGGCCTATTAATTCTTATTGCATAATGAGGGTCAAAGAAAACCGGGGTAGGCAAACCGGTAGCAGTTTCCCCAATAGGCATACTTGTTGAAAATGTTTTAGCCATACTTTAACTCCTCCTCTTCTTTTACTATTTTATATAACTCATTATAATCATCATGTCTTGATACAATGATTTGGCTATCAACTATATATTTATCATTTTTACTTCTTGTTTTCCAATCATATAAAACCTTTGACCTAGTAAAGTATTTTATTTGAGTTTTCGCAAAAGACATAAAAGACTTACCATTCCATATAGGTTTACTCATGAAGTATGCTCCACCAAATGGTATTCCTAGAGCAATAAACATTGTGTAAACATTAGGAGGCCAAGTGAACATTAAAACAGGTACTCCAATTAGAAAGAATAAAATTATAAAGTAGAATAATCCTACAACCCTCAATGGAGACTTCAATCTAATGTCAAAGAACGAATAAATCAACATCTCCTTATTGAATAAAGATGTCATATTAGTAACTTCAATAGGTTTCATTTACCCACCCCCTTAATATATATCTACTTTTTGAATTATCTTCCATGTTGCATATGTGGCTATAGCCATTGTCAATATTACTCCAATAAAAACAACCCAAGAACCTGTGGAGTTAAACCAGTAAGCCCTGTGCATATCACTTAAGAAGTATGAACCTACGAATGAAACTGGAACGAATAAAGCAGATACCATGAACAATGGTCTATTTTCATTAATTCCCAACTTTTTCTTTCTTTCTATAGCTTGCTTGTCCTCAATAATTTCCTCAATAATTTCTAGTTGGCTTTCTATGTTTGAGCCTGAAGCTGAAGCAAGTTCAATACATGAAGCAAGTTGTCTCAAAGTTTCGTTATCCGTACTATATCTTAAAGCGATTATGCCGGCTCTGAAATCTCCAGCCTCCATGATGGCTTTTGAATATGCAAGTTCATCATATAATGGAGATGCTGTATTATCAATAGCTCTAATCATAGCGTTTTGAGAGTGCTGATTTGCCTGGATGTTCGCCTTGAATGTCGCAACGAAAGCTGGAATTTGTTCTTCCATAAGACTCTTTGTCTTGTTAATCTTAAACATTGCAACCCCAGCAAGTCCTAAGTAGGCAAAAAGCACTGGGAAAACTCCAGCAATCAGACTTTGTGTCATCATTATTGTGCCCGTGAATAATACAGCACACATAAGAAGAAGTTTTTTGCGAAGGGAATCTACAGTATCTGTTTCCCCTGCAATACCAGCTTTTATTAAATTGTTGGGAAGAACATTTAATTTTTTAACTAAATAGCTCTCTTCCTCCTTTTCTTCTTCTAAAGGATTAAGTGCGTATTTCAATTGTTTATCAAAATTAATTTCGTCTTCTTTTTTTCTAAATGTCACTCTTATTAGATATATAACTAATAATGACATTAATAATATGAATATTCCTGTAGCAACATAAGGTATATGCTCATAACTTAACATATTATTCTGCGCCTCCTTCGTTTTTAGGAACATTGTAAGTTGAAATTTCTAGCAACTCTTCCCATGATAATCTTGGTTTTAAATTAAGTCTATGTTTCTTTTGTGTATACTCAGAAAGCTCACTCACTTTTGTCCATGTTGATTTAATTATTCTATTCCCATCTTCATCAACGTCTTCTGTTGCTTCAAATCCCCATAAGGGTTTAATATCTAATGTTAATTGGCCATTTTCCCCTTTAATAGGCTCTCTTCCCAATTCTACGACTTCAACAATTTTTCTTGAACCATCGCTCACTCTATCTACAACAATGATAATGTCAAATGCAGACCCTATCAAGTCTAATACAGCAGGCCCTTTAACAAATTCCTCTTGTGAAACTAGTGAACTAAGTCTACTCAATGAGTCAACAGAGTCGTTAGCATGGACTGTGGATGCTCCATTATGACCAGTATTCAAGGCTTGACATAAGTCATAAGCTGCACCGTCAGAAACCTCACCAATTAAAATCCAATCAGGTCTCATTTGCAGAGAAGATCTTACAAGGTCTCTCATGTTTACTCCGAACTCTTTACCTTCACCAGCTTTTGCAGGTATGCACTCCATAGGGGCTGCAAGAAGTTTGCCAGGATGTGGTTTCATCTCTAAGTTTTCCTCTAATGTAATAACACGCTCATTATTAGGGATAAATCCTGTTAATGAGTTAAGTAAAGTTGTCTTACCAGTACCAGTTCCACCAACAACTAAGAATGAAATACCTGCGTGTATCATGTTTCCAATGTCCTCCATGAGTTCTGGGCTTGCTGTTCCTCTATTGATAATATCTAAAACTGTCCAATAATCCTCAGAGTGCTTTCTTATGTTAAAATTAGGCCCTTGTGGTGCAATAACTTCATGAACAGCGTACATACGTGAATTGTCATGTAATCTACCTCTTTCTCTTGGAATAGTAGGGCTTAATTGTTTATTAATTGAAGAATATAATTTATCAATTAATGCCTTCAAGTGCTCCTTGTCTCTGAATTTCACTGATGGGACTTTTCTTACAATACCATCAATTTCAACCTGAACATCGAATGGTCCATTACATATAATCTCTGTAACTTTACTTTCTCTCCATAGTGGCTCAATTGGTCCTAATCCAATTACTTCATCAATAACCATGGCTAAAAGAATATCTTTATCAACAGGTTTTAACATTTTAACTTCGTCATTTGTTCTATCAACTCTACTAAACTCGGACATAACAATATATAAAATGTTTTCTTTTAATTCTGGATTAGTAGGATCTTTCTTATGTGCTGAAATATGAATTGTAGCTTCACTAGCTGAGATAGAGTTAATAATGTCTGATGTTACAATTTTAGCTAATGGCTTCAATTCATCAAAGAAGCATTCAGGAGCCATTTCAACTAAGTCGAAAGTGATAACTGGTGAACCCGTTCTCTTAGCAACTCCTGTCCTATTTTTTTGGTCATATTCAAACTTTTTATATGTTGCTTTCATGGCTTCTTTTAAACTAAGATTTTCTTTTTTCTCTTTCTTCATTATGATACTTTCAGACAATGGAGGAAGTACAGTACTTCTTCTATTCATATTAATAATCACTCCTTATGTTTTGATTAAAGACTTGACATCAATGCCACTATAACTGGAACCATGAATATTAACAACATTGAAAGTATTGTGGCTGGCGCTACAGTCAACATTGTCTTTGTAGGTAAATCTTGAATTATCAACTCTAATTCGTTAGTTAAGTCCTCTCTAGACTTCTTAGCCCTAGTCCTCATTAATCCATCCATTGGTGTATTAAGAGTGTTGGCATTATTAACAGCATTAATAAATGCCTCCAAGGCTGGTGAAGGTAATCTACCTGATAATTCAATAAGGGCCTCCTCAGTTGTCATTCCACTATTTATAGAGTCAACAACTTTGGTAAACTCCAATTTAACTGCGCTATCTGGGAGATAGGGCAATACAACTTCAATTGCATTTGCGAAAGTGTATGTTCCATCACTCATAATCATTGTCAAGTAATCTAGCATTTCTGGAAAATGTTTTTTGAAGTCTTTTTCTTTATTTTGCGCTATTTTTCTATATTCAGACAATGGCTTATTCCATCCTAAAAATGTCAATGCGAGTACAATTAATGTTCCCAGCATAAGACCTGGTCGTACCAGCATTACGAATAAAAATCCTATAATACTTGCAATAAACCCATAAGAAACTCTTAATGCTAAAAACTCAAGTTTTGTAACTCCCCATGGATTACCGGACGCTTTGAAAACATCATTTATTTCTTTATCGGAGATACTTCTTTTTTGAACATTTTTAGGTAAAATGGATAATAAGTCTCCTCCAATTAGGTTTACTACTTTTACCATTTTGGGGTCCAAATGCTCAGTATTAGACATATAGAAGTGTGTACTATTAGTCCTAGATGACAACAGCACAGCAATCAATGTAACTAAAGATATTGAAAATCCAACCGCTAGAGCTAAATGATATATTTGTGTACCACTCATATTTTATTTCCTCCTTTATTGTTGTATAAAAGAATATCATTTCACTTATGGATATAATACCATTACAGCAAAAAACACCCTATTGAAGAGTGTTTTCAAGAATGCAATGAAGACTCACCCACCTATCATTTTTACCCTTTATGGGGTAAAAACGCTTGAGGCCGGTGTCTTCTTGCTCATTGGTAATAAAAAAACAACCCCAAAGGGTTGTTCTTTTATTATTTTGCTTTTCCACCGCCACCTAAGTTACCTTTGAACTTAGGAACACCAGCACCTTGACTATTCATTAAATCAGTGGTAAATGTATCAATACCTGAACCTAGGTTGTCAGCAGAATTTTGTACTGGTTTAAGTACGAATGTAAATAGTGCTAATGCGGCGAAAACTGCTAGAGCAATGATAATAATAGTCTCTGTTGTATTAGATGCAGCCTTATCACTTCTTGCAGCCTTATCACTTCTCATTTTTCTTATAATCATGTTTTTCATTTATTATACCTCCTATAGTATATGAATTTAATATCAAAATAATATCAAAAAACATCATTTTGACTTACATATATTTTATTTTTTGACTTTAATTCCTTGGGTCCATCGCCTTAATTTCAAGCCCAATGCCCTTAGAACTTTCAACCATTGGTGAAATTATGAATTTACCTATCGCTAACACAGCAAAAACTGCCAAGGCGATAAGTAATACAACTTCAGTACTATTTGAAGCACCTCTATCACTCTTCATTTTGTGTTTCATTATTTGGAACATTGCCTACCTCCTTCTTTGCCCTTGATATATAATAATATCATAGTTAGCTTAGTTTAAATCTTAGTTTAAATTCTACAATTAATATCAGAACTACTCTATTTAATCTTTTATATCAAACGCAGACAATTTTTTCATGCCAGGTTTACCAAAGTAACTACCCAGAACTCCTTTTAATTCTATCTTTTTACCAAGATTGTTTGGTTGGCTTTGGAGACCTATGGATTCTTTAAATTTCCCTTGGCGAGGAATTTTGATGAATAACATTTTATTTTCATCAGTTTCGTCTGCATTATCAGCTAATATTATATTTGTATCATCTGAGAAATTGGATGTAATAATTTTTTGAGTATTAGTTTCAATACTACCTATAATATATCCAGTAACAGATTTAACACCAATATTGTCATCTATTGCATTTTGAACATTTGTCGTTGTTTCTTCTTCACTGACAACTTTTTCTTCCTTAATAACTTGGTTTTCTGTTTCATAAACCACTTTGTCATAAACCACTTCTGAAACCTTATGGTCATCTTTTGAAATTTCAACATTATTGTCTGAAAGTTTGTCATCATGAATTTCTTCTTCATTTTCAATTTCTAATTGTTCAGGTAATTCTGGTATTCTTACAACATTGAGTTTGTTAAGTTCCTCCTTATCTAAATCGTCTATAATTCTTTTTATTTCATTGATTGTATCTAATTTAGCTTGTTCAATTAATTCTTCAGTAAGTTCTTTCCTCAATATTTGACCTTTGACATATCTTGCTTGCACAACTTCTTCAACAGCTTTGTTTTTATTATTTTCATCCCAAGTTCTTTTCCATTTAGGTATTAAAAATAAATCTACAACAGACCATATACCACTGATAAGAGTTGGGAGCACAAATGCAATTGCAAGAATGGCATAGTTAGCCAAGATTTCCCCAGTTATTCTTGCATTTAAATCTAATGTAGTCATATTTAAAATTATCATTAAAAATGCAGTAGTCCCGATCAAAGATACAATGGCTTTTAAAATTGCAGACTTTTTCTTCCCAAAATAAGCTCGATGTATGCCAAATGGGCCTAGGAATATTGCAAGCAAGTAGGCGGCCGGAAGACTTTTAGTATTCGTGTTTACTTCCTTTTGGACATATTCCAGCTCTTCGAGTGTTAATTTCTTATTGCTCATATAACTCTCCTTCCTTATTCGTATTTTAAACGTTGATGACAAAGATTTCTCAACAACATTAGGTAAAGTACAATATCAAATATTATATGAAGACTCACGCCACCTATCATTTTTACCTTGAAGGATAAAAACACTTGAGGTGGGTGTTTCTGACCATCAACTTTAAAGCTTCATTTATATAAAATATTTGTTAGTCCTTGTTTTTCTCACAGTAACATTTTTAATAACAGCCCCATCTGGAAGTTGCCTTTCCATTCTAATTTCAACAAAACCTATTTTTGGCAATCTGACCTTACTATCTTCCACTCTAATATTATTATTGGTAACACAGGAACGGTAAGTATCTCTAACACCTTTCTTCTTAAACCTTGGAAAGTTGCTTTTACCCTTGAAAAAAATATCATAAGCTTTCATTAAGTCTCTATGAGATTGACATAATGCCTGACTATCTACAGCACTTAACCATTCATATTTATCTTTGTAACTAGTAGGTGTATTATTTAATGACTTTTTATGCTCGTTATAATATTTAATTTTATCTTCTAACATTTTATTATATATGAATCTTGCAGAACCAATAGTTTGGTTAATCATATCCTTTTGCTCATCATTAGGATACATTCTATATTTGTATGCTTTTTTGATTGTTGCCATTATATATACAC
>JGI24500J29687_10043672_pt1 | contig 10534 bp, 11 predicted proteins | sample BioPla2RNA1_FD_29687 | JGI IMG/M metagenome (IMG submission 29687) | reverse complement strand
TGGTTCCGCCCCGAAGGGCGGAGTTTAAAGTTTGTTTCAGACCGTCAAAAGCTGGGCCGCTTCCATGCAGAGGTGGAACAGAGGTCCGGGGTAAACACCCAGGATAATCATTCCGATCACGCACAGAACCGCCGCGATCGAGAACGCAACGGGAACCTTGAGCTTCTCTTCGGTGGTGCCCTTTTCGATGTACATAGCCTTGATGACTCTGGCATAATAGTACAGCGAAATCGCCGAGTTCAGTATCGCAACGAACGCCAACCAGATCCACTGTGCTTCCACAGCGCTTCCGGGTCCTCCGGGTACGACCGCCGCGGAGAACAGGAAGAACTTCGCGGTGAAACCTCCCAGAGGGGGTATTCCTGCGAGGGAGAGCAGACTGAGCAACATGACCGCAGCCATCAGCCTGGATCTCTTGGCGAGTCCGCGGTAATCGGAAATGTTCTCTCCGACTCCGGCCGTAATCAGCGCTGCGACGACGATAAAGGCTCCGCCCTTCATGAACACGTGGGCAAACATGTAGTACATTGCCCCGGTCAGAGCATACTGGCTCATTATCGCCATCACCATCAGCATGTATCCTGCCTGGGCGATCGACGAATATGCGAGCATTCTCTTGATGTTGTTCTGAACTATGGCCACCACGTTTCCGACGGTCATGGTCACCGCAGCCATTATGGCGAACATGTACTGCATGGATTCGACCATGAACGGCTGGGACGCCTGAAGCGCCACGAACATCACGAGGAAGATCTTCAGGTACACAACGATACCCATCTTCTTCGAACCGGACGCCAGGAACATCGACACGGGGGTTGCGGCGCCTTCATAGACGTCCGGAGCCCAGGTGTGGAACGGAACCGCGGCAATCTTGAAGCCGTAACCGGCAACCATGGTTGCCACCGCAATGACCAAAGCGGCGGTGTATCCCTGAGCGGAAACGGCGGCGGTTACGTCGAAGATGTTCGTAGTCCCCGTGAGGCCGAACAGCATGGAGATACCGTATATGGTAAGACCGGAAGACAATCCGCCGATGACCACGTACTTAAGCGCGGCTTCCGCGGATCTCGGGTCTTTCCTCTTCAGAGCCGTGAGGGCGTAGGACGGTATGCTGACCATCTCAACTCCCACGAATATCACGAGCAGGTCGGTAGCCATAGCGACCGCGCCCATTCCCGCCGTTGCAATCATCAGCAGCGAATAGTACGCACCCTGATGCAGTCTGGTTACCTCGCGGCTGGCGCCGGAAATCAGAATTGCCAGGAAGGCGACTATGTGGAACAGTACGAGCATCAGTCCGGAGAATGCATCGAATCCCAACAGACTGTAATACATTCCCGAATAGTCTCCCAGAAGGAGCAGGACTGTGAACATGCCCGATACCGAAACCGTGATAAGCGATACGGCGCAGGTGAGCGATCTGCGTTTGAAGGCCATCTGTATCCCGGGCACTATAACCGCTCCGAGCAGAAGTATGACGAGCGGCAGCACCGAGGTGTAACCTTCGAACGTGTTCGTTATCCAACTGATATCAATATCTACCATCAATCACACCCCCGGTATTGCGAACACAGCCGCAAAGTCGTGTATGAAGCTCAACGCAAAGTCGGGCCATATTCCGAAGAGAGCTATCAGGACGCACAGAACCGCAAGAGCGAATCCTTCGGACCTGCTCACATCGTGAACTTTCGACATGTCGATCTTGTCCGTTTCCCTTCCGAACAGCACTTTCTGCATGGCCCATGTATAGAAGCCTGCATTAAGAACTATGGACAGGAGACAGAACACAATCAGCCATATGTGGCCCATGGCGTCCGCAGCGATATAGAACGAGTATATCACTCCGAACTCTCCCCAGAATCCGACGAGACCGGGAAGACCCAGAGACGCCATGAATCCGATCATCATGAACGTGGCGAAGGCCGGCATCTTTCCCGCGAGACCTCCGAGCATCGGCATCTCCCTGGTTCCGAGCGCGTGTCCGGCGAATCCGCAGACCATGAAGAGAACTGCGGTCACGAGACCGTGGGCGAACATCTGGAAGACTGCGAACTCCACTCCGATTCTTGCGATTTCCGGAACGGGTACGGCCGTGTGTTTCACATAAAGCAGCGAGGCCGCGATACCCAGCAACACCATTCCCATGTGGTTTATGGACGAATATGCAACCATCTTCTTGAGATCGGTCTGCGCTATGCATGCGTACGCTCCGTAGACTATAGCCAGAAGAGCGACGACCAGCATTCCCTCGGCCCACCAGAGAGCTCCCTCGGGCAGAGCCGCCAGGGCGATTCTGATTATACCGTAGGAACCCATCTTAAGCATGACTCCGGCCAGAAGGACGGAACCCGCAGTGGGTGCTTCCACGTGGGCATCGGGCAGCCATGTATGGAACGGCACAACCGGCATTTTCACCGCGAATCCGAAGAACAGCATGGTGAACACAAGGATCTGGAACACCTCGCCGAACAGTCCGGATGCGGCTTCCACCGCAGCAAACGAAAAGTCCGCTATTGCAAAGCCGGATACAGTCGCGGCCTGGAAGACCAGGGCGAATATACCGATGAGCATAACGAGACTTGCCACGTGCGTGTAGATGAAGAACTTAATCGCCGAGTAGTGTCTTCTGGGACCTCCGTACCAGGAGATCATGAAGTACATCGGAATCAGAGTAACTTCCCACATGATGTAGAACAGGAAGTAATCGGCGGACAGGTATACGCCCATCAATCCGACTTCCATGGCCATAATCAGCGTGTGGAAATAGTTGGCTCTGTCGTTTTCTCCGGCGGAGTACACAACAACCAGGAACACCAGCAGCGCGGTCAGGAAGACCATCAGCAGACTGAGGCCGTCCAGGGCCAGTATGTACGAGATTCTTATGTTGGCCGCGTCTATCCACAGATAATTCTCCGAAAGTACGGAGAAGTCGTCCATGAACATCAGCAGGAACGCAAGGATCAGGGTTATTCCCGAGAATATTCCTGCCACGTGTTTGGCGTATTTCTGTCTCGATCCGCCCGCAAGGAACAGGGTCGCGAAAGACCCTATCAGGGGTATCAGAAGGAGCAGTGTCAGTACGGGTATGTCCGCGAACAGTGTCTGTATTGCTTCCATATCACATACCTCCGAAGAAGTACAGGAGAACCATTATCGCAACGAACACCGCCGAAACGCCGATCATAACGATGGACGCGTAATTGCCCACGTTTCCGGTCTGACCGTACTTCACGGTCTCTCCCGATCCGACAACCGCGCTGGACAATCCGTTCACGGCTCCGTCGATTATGTTCCTGTCGACGTAGTCGACTCCCTTGGCTATTCCGTATCCGAACTTCCACGAAATCCAGTTGTAAAGCTGGGGGAACATCCATCTGTTCTGAAGTGCCCGGTACAGTCCCGATTCTCCTTCTTTGTTGAATCTTCCGGGATTGATGCTGAACCTGCTGTACATGGACCACGCTATCAGTATTCCGATAATCGTCAGAGCGATTGTCAGATACGTGTAGGGGTTGAGGAATATCTCTTCTATGTAATGCATTGCACCCTGTCCTTCCACCATTCCGACCACGAACGCTCCGAAAGAGTCGGGCGATATGGTGATTATTCCGTCAAGTCCGATCAGTATGAGGAATCCCGAAGCGAACGCCATCACCGCCAGTATGACGAGGGGTACGGTCATGGATTTGGAAGACTCTCCGTGACTGCTCTCGTAAGTGAGGCCTTTGGGTCCGGAGAAGGTCATGTACCACATTCTGAACATGTAGAAGGCGGTCATGAACGCCGTGATGATTCCGAGAACCCAGACTATCGCGAATATGTATCCCTCGGGACCGTATTCGGACGCCTTCATGACGGACTCGAGAACCAGATCTTTGGACCAGAATCCGCTGAAGAAGGGGAATCCCGCAATCGACATCGAACCTATCAGCATCGTGAAAGACGTTATTTTCATCTTTTTGCCGAGTCCTCCCATGGCGCGCATGTCTTCGGTTCCCACCGAGTGTATCACCGAACCGGAACCGAGGAAGAGGAGCGCTTTGAAGAAGGCGTGGTTGAACATATGGAACACTCCCGCGGTGTAACCCGCGGCACCCGCCGCGATAAGGGCGACGTCGTTCTGTTCGATTCCGAGAGCCATCAGATATCCTCCAGCTCCCAGCGCCATAATCATGTATCCAAGCTGGGACAGCGTGGAGAACGCCAGGACTTTCTTGATGTTGTAGTTGGAGAGAGCCATGGAAGCCGTCAGTATGGCGGTCACTCCTCCGATGACGCCCACAAACAGCATTACGTTCGCGGACTGAACGAACAGAGGGTAGCTTCTCGCAACGAGGTACACACCGGCCTTAACCATCGTCGCCGCGTGAATCAAAGCGGAAACGGTGGTCGGACCGGCCATCGCATCCGGCAGCCAGTCGTGCAGGGGGAACTGAGCGCTCTTTCCTATTGCTCCGCCGAAGAGGAGGAGCGCGGAAATGATGATCAGGTCCGGGTTCACCGCAGCTATGTTTGCCGGGTCGAAAGTGTTGACGAAGTCGAGACTCCTGAACGCGTAAAGCATCACGAAGAGTCCTGCCATAAAGGACACGTCTCCCATACGGGTGACTATGAACGCTTTCTTGGCGGCCGACGCCGCGTTGTCGGAAGCGTCGTCCCCTTCGGGGTGTCTGAAGCTCCAGAATCCTATGAGCAGGTAGGAACACAGACCCATCAGTTCCCAGAAGACGAACATCATCAGGTAGTTGTTGGCTATGATGAGTCCGAGCATTCCGGAAAGGAAGAGGCTGACTTCCGCGAAGTACCTGCGTCTCCTGGGGCCCTCTCCTCCCATGTACCCTATCGAGTAAATGAAGATAAGGAGGGATATCGCCGAGGAGAACATCAGCATGAGACACGTGAGTCCGTCCACGTAGTAACCCAGAGTAAGCGAGAATCCGCCGGGCAGGGCGAACCATTCGATCGACTGGGTTACGTAACCGATACCTCCGTTATAATCCGGTCCCGTCAGGAATTCGTATACTACCATCAGGGAAATCAGGAACGATATCGTAGCTCCCAATATGGCTATGAGCCCTCCCTGGTAGGGGGTTTTCTTGCCCACAAGACCGATGATTACGAAGAAAATCAGCGGAACCACCGGTATGAGCCATGTATACTCTATGAACATTTTACCACCTCAATTCCGTCAGATCGTCTATCACGGTCGTTTTCTTCAGTTTGTAAACGTTAAGCAGAATGGCTATTCCCACCGCAACTTCGGAGGCAGCCACCGCCACGGTAAACAGTACGAAAACCTGACCCATGATTGCCGCATTGTATGCCGCAAACGCAACAAAGTTGATGTTTGCCGCGTTCAGCACAAGTTCTATGCACATGAGCACAATGATTGCGTTGTTTTTCGTCATTATGCCGTATATGCCTATCACGAACAGGATAGCCGAGAACATGAGTATGTACTCAATCGGAATCATCGTCATCGACCTCCTCTTTTGCCACACATATGGCACCTATCATGGCCCCGAACATAATCGTCGAGAGCAGAGCCACAATAGGGCCGTAAACCTCGAAGACCACGTACGACAGAGACCCCTCCAAGAGGACGCCTCCGACCATGGGTTTGAACGTGGGAAGGGACACCGGGCCGCTGTATGCGACTATGTCTCCCCATCCCGTCACGAATATCGCGAGGGTGAGAATCGCGAGGACCAGAACGGCCGTCGCGATTCCTATGATCTTTCTCTTACTCATCATCGTTATCGCCTCCCGATTTCATGATGTATCTTCTGGTCAGCATGATGCTGAACGCGAAGAGTATCGTTATCGCACCGACGTAAACGAACATCTGCACGATTGCCATGAATTCCGCCTCCAGAATTATGAAGACCACGGCAACCATGACGAACGTCAGCGCAAGGTAGAACGCGCTGTGCATCGCTTCCTTGTCCATTACGACGAACAGCGCGGCGGTTATCCCTATGGCCGCTATGGCCAGGAAGATAATCAGATCCACGTTGTCGCAGAGGTACTGCAGATAGTTTACGAACTCGTTCCATGCATTTCCTATAGCCGACACTCAGAGCACCTCCTCTATGTGAATCACGGATTTGGGACAGTCTATTACGCAGTTGTTGCAGACTATACACTTCTCGATGTCGAACACGGGCACCAGCTTGGGTCTCCCTTTGGCGTTCACACCTTTTTCCACCATCTCTACGGCGTCCACCGGACATACTCTCTGGCACTTTTTGCATCCGATGCACAGATCTTCGTCGACGACCGGGTAGTCGACTTCGTAGGGCTTTACCCTCTTGTCGGGGTTGCCCGCATCGATGTCGGACTGGAGGGTCATCTCCAGGTGTACTTCCATTCCGGGAGTGGTGTCTTCGAAGTGCAGCCTGCGGGGATCGTATATCATGTCCTTCTTGAACAGCTCCGCAAGCTCGTATTCCGGAGTGACCGTCATGGCGTTGGTGGGACAGTATTCGGAACAGTAGCCGCAGAACGCGCATCTTCCGACGAATATCTGGGGCCTCATCACTTTCTTTCCGTTGTCGTCGTCAACTTCCACGAGCTTTATGCAGTCCGTGGGGCACATTCTGACGCACACTCCGCAGCCGACGCACATGTCGAACCTGAGTCCGGGACGTCCGCGGTAGTTGTCGGGAATCCATTCCTTCTCGTAAGGATACAGAATGGTCACAGGCCTGTGGAACACCGTCTTGAAGAACAGTTTTATCGATACCCACATAGGCTTGAGAACCCACAGTTTCCTAGCGGGATTTTTAGGATATTTGTCGAGATATTTCAGTGCCATCAGAACACGCCTCCATTCACGAGCAGAACGGCTATCACCAGGTTAACCACGGACAGCGGCATGAGGACCTTCCATCCCAGGTTGAGAATCTGATCGATTCTGACACGGGGGAGAGCGGCTCTGACCCAGATCATGAGTCCGAACATAATCCATCCCTTAAGCAGCTGTATTATTTCGGGGAAGAATGCGTTGACTTCGTCGGAAAGGAACGGAGCTATGTTCCATCCTCCCAGGAACAGTATGGACAGCATCGCACAGGACGCGAATCCTCTGAGATAGTCTCCCAGCATTATGAGTCCCCATTTCATTCCCGCGTATTCCGTCTGCCATCCTTCGACCAATTCGGATTCTGCTTCCGCGAGGTCGAAAGGAGAACGTTCGGATTCAGCAAGAGAACATGTAAAGAACACTATGAATCCGAGTGCCAGCGGGATAATGTACCAGGTGGTCTCGTTCTGAGCCGCCACTATTTCTCCTATGTTGAAACTGCCGGCGAGGAGAGCCACGGAACACACGGTTATCAGCATGGGTATTTCGTAAGCAATCATCGACTGCGCGGCTCTCATTCCGCCTATAAGCGAATATTTGTTGTTCTGAGCCCAGCCCGAAACAAGTATGAAGAAAGGTGCCAGCGCGTAAATCGCCATCACGATAAGCAGACCCGAGTCGTAGTTGACTATGAAGAAACGATCGGACAGAGGCAGCATGGTTGCCACCAGAACGGACGTTCCTACAATCAGGGTGACCGTCCACATGTAGGTCATCTTGTCAATCTTGCGGGGCAGGGTGTTTTCTTTCATGAAGGTTTTGAAACCGTCGGCGACGCACTGAAGGAAACCCTTCATACCTATCATGGTTCCCCTTCTGTCCATAAACCTTCCCAGGAACTTACGTTCCTGCCACAAAGAAACCAGAACACCGGTAAATATGACGAGGAACACAACGAGTGCGAACAGAATTATCGCAAACGCGTTGACCACTTCGTCTGACACGAGGAACGTGGAAAATCCGTTGCCCGGGAACAGCAAATTGAAGAGCCAGGCTACGAATCCTCCGAGTATTTCCCAAATTTTGTAACAGAGGTCGTAACCTATGTTGTATGTGTCCCCGTAAGGATAGTACGGGTTTGACAGGGGGTCCGTAAATGTAATCCAGTCTTTCAATCCCATGATATCACCTGTCCGTTTCTCCCATGCAGACGTCAATCATCGCCATGACGGCGGGGACGTCCGCAACTTTGATACCCTGAACCATGGGCCTGGATGCGCTTATGTTCGTGAACAGAGGCGCACGGACCTTCAGTCTGTAGGGTTTGTCGGTTCCGTCGGAAATCAGATACATTATGGACTCTCCGCGGGGGTCCTCGAGTCTCGTGAACGCTCTGCCGGCAGGTACTTTGGAAGGTACCTTGACCCTGTAGGGGGCGTTCTTGCCGAGAGCCCTGATTTTGCGGACGGCCTGTCTTATTATTTCGCAGGACTGGAACATCTCTTCGATTCTTATCATGTACCTGGCATAGGTGTCCCCGGTTGTAAGCACGGGAACTTCGAAATCGATTTTGTCGTAGTTGTCGTAAGGATCGTCGCGACGGGCATCGAAATCGAGTCCGCAGCCTCTCATGGCCGGCCCGGTTATTCCCAGGTTGGCGCACTGCTCGCGGGTCATGTAGCTTATGCCTTTCATCCTGCCCACGAAAGCGGCGCTGTCATCAATCATTCCCACGAAGTCCCAGAGTCTCTTTTCGAAGCGCTCGGTACATCTCATGACGTCCCTGTCGAAAAGTTCCGTGGTATCGTTTCTCACACCGCCTATACGGGTATAGTTGGTGGTCATCCTCTGACCGCAGAGTCTTACGTTGAGATCCAGCCAGAATTCCCTTTCCCTCATTCCCCAAAGGAAGATGGTAAGGTTTCCGAGGTCGGTTCCCACCGCCGCCAGCCACATAAGGTGGGACTGAATGCGGCAGATCTCGTCGGCGACGATTCTGATGTACTTGGCCTTCTCCGGAATGTCTATACCCAGAGCTTTCTCCACCGTCATGCAGTAAAGGTGGGTATAAGTCATGGAAGCCGAATAGCAGAGACGGTCTGCCATAGGGATAATCCTGGGGTATGTTCTGTTCTCGGTTTCTTTCTCCCATCCGCGGTGGAGATATCCTATAATCGCCTCCGCATCCGTGACCACTTCTCCGTCGACTTTGACTTTAAGAGTCCACAGTCCGTGGGAGAAGGGGTGCTGGGGACCCATGTAAATCCACATGGAGTCCGTTTCCATTCTCTTTTCGCCGGGTTTCAGTTCGGGAGGTACGTCGAAAGTGTCAATCGTGTTGGGTACGACCATTTCATTCCTGCCCCCTTAGCTTGTAAGATTTTCTGAAAGGGAAGAAGTTGTAGGTATCCGGCGTGAGCAGCCTTTCGAGCTTGGGGTGTCCGTCGAAAATGATTCCGAACAGTTCGTATGTTTCCCTCTCGTGCCAGTTGGCTCCTTCCCATATGTACGACACGGTGCTTACGTGAAGGTCGTCCATAGGAAGTTTTACATCCAGCTCTATCACCGTTCCGCTGTAATAATTGGTGAGAAGGTAGATGACTTCGAGATGGTCGCCCATGTCCGCACCCATGACCACCGAGCAGTGTTCGAAGGTCAGGTTGTCGTGTATGTAGTTGCACACGTCGAAAACGTCTTTTTTATCCGCCAGTTCCGCGTATACGCGTCTGGTTTCTGTTTTGTAAACTTTGACACCGGGGAATTTGGATTCCAGGAGGGTCTGGATTTCTCCCACGGTAGGTTGCTGATAAATGGCTTCCGTATCCATTTTCAGTCCTCCATGAATACTCCTCTCTGGAAGTAGTCTCCGATTTTCTTCTGAAGAAGCATGAATCCGTCAATCATCGCGTCGGGCTTCACGGGGCATCCGGGGATGAAAAGGTCCACCGGAACAATCTGATCGGTTCCCTGTACGCAGTTATAAGAATCGAACCAAGGTCCACCGGATATGGCGCATTCTCCCATGGCCACGACCCACTTGGGGTTGGGCATCTGTTCGTAGAGACGCCTTATGGAGGGGCGGACTTTCTTTGAAATCCAGCCGTTGATAAGAAGGATATCGGTCTGTCTCGGAGAAGAACGGTAAATAATACCCAGACGTTCGGCGTCGTGTCTCGACGCGGAGGCCGATGCCATTTCCAGAGCACAGCACGCAAGGCCCCAGTGAAGGGGGTGCATGGAGTTCTTCATAGCCCAGGTCCAGATAGGTCCGGTGAGTTTGTCTACGGTTCGTTTGGTTCCTGCGCTGAGAAGATCGTTTATGATGGCCGTAGACCAATCCATAAACTCCTCGGCGCTCATGGCTACCGCGTGGGGGTAGAGACTCATATCCATATTTTTTCCTCCTTCTTGAGCGCGTAGGCGACTCCCAGCAACATTACACCCATGAAGATGAGCATCCAGAGGCGGGCTGCGGTCGAGAAACCGGAAAACGCCAGCACCCATACCATCAAGAACGTCACAACAAGGTCGAAAATGATGAAAATGATTGCAAAGGCGTAGTGTTGGAACCTGAACTGAACATGTGCATCTCCAATCGGTTCCGTCCCGCACTCATAAGTTGACTCCATCCAGGATGTTGTTTTCGTAGGTCTGATATACCTCGACACCAGCCACGCCAACGGTGCAAACCCTAGACATACTGCGGCAAGCACTACCAGCGGAATGTAG
>JGI24500J29687_10042922_pt1 | contig 10550 bp, 6 predicted proteins | sample BioPla2RNA1_FD_29687 | JGI IMG/M metagenome (IMG submission 29687) | reverse complement strand
CCAGATTTTACGATTTAAAAAATCACAAGACAAGTTTTTTAAGATTTCATCTTTGCTGTATAAAAATGAATTGATTAATCCATTAATATAGTAATCGTCAATTGCTAAATAAGCATCTAAATCATATGGATTTTCCATAACTCTTATTAAAAAGTTAATATTATTACTAAAATTATAGCCTTCTTTAATTAAATCGCTAATTCTTCGGTAAATCATCTCTAAATTAAACTCATAAGCTCTACCTACCGGATGATAATAAACTTGCCAGTACATATGATAGCGATTAAAGAAGAAGCTCTCCAAAGTATTTAGGGCACTTTCTTTAAATACTATTTTACTGTCTACAATATTAATTGATCTTGTTATTTTGTCAATATCAACACGACCATATGGTACTCCAGTATGATAAGAATCTCTAATTAAGTAATCAAGTCTATCAACATCAACTTGACTAGAGATAAGTTGCTCAATTAATGGAAATTTTCCTTTTTTTAAAATAATAGATGAAACATCATTTGCAAACTCGCTATCAATATCATCTAATATAGATCTTATTTCTTTATCATTAGTAATAATATAAGCCCCAATAGATTCATGATTAGTATTAAAGACTTTTTCAAAAGCATGTGAATAAGGACCATGACCTATATCATGAAGAAGAGCTGATGCTAAAAACAATTCTTTTTCTCTTTTGGAAAAACCAGATTTTAAATCTGGTATATCTAAAAATCGTCTTGCTATTTCATACGCTCCAAGCGAATGAGAAAAGCGTGAGTGTTCAGCTGTATGAAAGACCATAGTCACCCCACTAAGTTGTTTAATTCTTCTTAATCTTTGAAAAAACTTAGAGTTGATAAGTCTTTTAATAAAGCCATTTTCTACTCTTACATAACCATATATTGGGTCACTAAATACCAGTTGTCTTTCTAAAATCATAATATGATCCTTTCTTATAAAATAATACTAATTTTAGGTAAAAATTTACCCCCATATGATATAATAAATATACAAAGGGGGATATAATATGTCAACTATATTTACTAAAATAATTAAGCGTGAAATACCAGCAAATATCATTTATGAAGATGATCTAGTGATTGCTTTTTTAGATATTTCACAAGCTACTTTAGGTCACACTTTAGTTATAACAAAGCGTGAATATGAAAATATTTTTGAACTTGATGATAAAATATCAGCTCATCTTTATAAAGTTGTTGTTAAACTTTCTAAAGCTATTAATAAAGCATTTAATCCAAGTGGTTTAAATATCCTAAACAACAATGGTCAAGTTGCAGGTCAAACTGTTTTTCACTATCATATTCATATTATACCTAGATATAACGAAAGTGATGTTAACTTTACATTGACTAATAACTACGGGCTTGCAACACAAGAAGAGCTTGAAAAAAGATGTAAGGCTATCCAATCGGCTCTATAACAAACATTACACCTTTTCGAACATTCTTAACCGATATTGTCAAATTATAGAATGCTAATGTTTGTTGAGTTATGCTCATACCTAAGCCAAACTCACCTTTATTAGACTTTTCATATGGCTTAAATATTTTTTCCATAAATGCTTCATCAATATACTCACCGTCATTATAGATGGTGAGTATTTTATTTTTAAGAACAATAACTATTTTTGTTTCTGCATAACGCATTGCGTTATCAATAACATTACCAATAGCTATTTCTAAACCTTCAGCAGTAGCAATATAAGTAGAATTATCTAAGTTTAAAACAAACTCTTTATCAAATTTAAATTTGTTTTTATTAACAATATTATGTATTACTGTTTTTACGAATACAGCTTCTGGTTCTTGATCTTGTGTTAAATATGTAATCTTATTTAGTTGTAATAACTGAACTACTTTGTGATTTAACAGTTCAGCTTGACCAATAATAACATCAATGTCATTTACATCAGTAACACCATCTTTAATAGCTTCTCCGTAAGTTCTAATAACTGAAATAGGAGTTTTAAAATCGTGCGAGATGTTTTGCATAATTTCGCGTTTAGTTTGTTCGTTTTCTAAAATCTCTAATCGCATTTGCTCAATTGATTGAGCAAGTCCGGCAATTTCATCTTTACCTTCAGTCTTAATTGGTCTTTCATAGTTACTTTTAACTAATAAAGAAATCTCTCCTTGCAATTCTCCAATTCTACCTAGAACTAATCTAGACCATAGAAGAAGTGAGACGTTACCAAGAGCGATAAGTACTAATACTGTAAATCTAAGTGTTTGAGCAAAGTCATCTCGAATTGACTTAGTGTAGCGATTATCTGTAAAGACAATTACATAAAATCCGCCTTCTTCGGCAATTCTTTGTCCTTTGCCATCAATATGATACTTAACTCTTTCTATCTTTATTTCTTCTTGAAATTGAGATGGCGGATTATTATGAGCTATCTGGGTTATATGATCCATTAGTTTTTCATTATTAACTAGATCGATAGTTTCTTCAACTGATGATCGAAGTGCTTCAACTAATACTATTTCATCATCAGCATTTAATTCCCACTCATAAATAATATATCCATTAAAGTTATTATGTCTAATCGCTTCGCGATTCCACCACTCAACTACATCATTTAAATATTGATTGAGTTGATATTTGTTTTCGTTTTGATAAACTCTTTGAAGTGAAAACTCAAAAATCAGCAGGAAAACCAGTGATATAATCACTGTTACTGCTGTAAACATAATTGAGATTTGAGTTGACAACTTCCAACGATTCATAACAAGCGATATCCGTGTCCGTAAATCGTTTCAATTCTTAATTTTGGCATCTTTTGTCTAAGTCTGCGTAGTAAATCGTCTACTACACGACTATTACCAAAGTATTCTGGTCCCCAAACTTGTTTTAGAATAACTTCCCTTTCAAAAGCTTCGCCTTTATTACTAATAAAAAATGCTAATAATTCGTATTCTTTATTAGTTAGTCTAATAATATTATCATTTTCTTTAATTTCTCTTTTTTCTGTATTAATCTCATATGTTTCATAATGAATTAATGGAGAAGAAGCATATGAATTTCTTCTTAATACAGCTTTTACTCTTAAAATTAGTTCTCTTGGTGCAAATGGTTTTGCTAAATAATCATCGCTACCAAGTTCTAAACCTTCTACTTTGTCCATATCTTTATCTCTTGCTGAGGTAAAGATAACAGAAGTAGTTGGTTGAACTTCTTTAATTTTAGTAATTAACTGAAAACCATCGATATCTCCTGGTAAGTTAATATCTAAAATCCATAAATCAACTTGATCATTAATACGTTCCATTGCTGATTCACCATCATAAAACAATGTAACGTCATAACCCTCGCGTATTAAATATTTTTTTATTATTTCAGCTAAATTAGCTTCATCTTCAACATAATAAATTTTCATAATCTTAATCAAAGACTAAAATAGTCTTTTCTCCTTTCTCCATTATTTTATAATATCTGTTCGTAAATAAGGTACTAATACTTTTGGAACAGTAACTGTTCCATCTTCATTTTGATAGTTTTCTAAGATTGCAATGACCGTTCTACCAACAGCGATACCTGATCCGTTAAGTGTATGAACAAATTCAGTTTTACTGTCTCTTGAACGTCTAAATCTGATGTTTGCTCTACGTGCTTGATAATCTTCGGCATTACTTATTGATGCGATTTCTCGGTATTTATCTTGCCCTGGTAACCAAACTTCAATGTCATATGTTTTAGACATTGAAAAGCCCATATCACCAGTTGAAAGTACAACGACACGATAAGGTAGTTCTAGTTTTTGTAAAATAGACTCCGCACTTTTTAGCATCGAATCTAATTCTTTATAAGAATCTTCTGGTTTACTAAACTTAATTAATTCGACCTTATTAAATTGATGTTGACGTAACATGCCTCTTGTATCTCTTCCAGCTGATCCAGCTTCCGAACGGAAAGCTGTTGTATAAGCTGTATATTTAAGAGGTAGAAGATCACCATCTAAAATTTCATCACGATACATATTAATCATTGGAACTTCTGCAGTTGGATTTAAATACCAATTAAATCCATCTAAATGAAAAGATTCCTCTTTAAACTTAGGAAACTGTCCAGTTCCATACATACTATCTTCATTTACGATGTATGGTGGAATACACTCAGTGTATCCACCTTCATGAGCATGAACATCCATCATAAATTGAATTAAGGCGCGCTCTAAGCGTGCTCCAAGTCCTTTTTGATATACAAAGCGTGGTCCTGTTACCTTACTAGCTCTTTGAAAATCTAATATTCCTAAATTTTCGCCAATTTCAACATGGTCTTTTACAGGAAAGTTAAACTTTGTAGGTTTACCCCATTTAATTATTTCTTTATTGGAGCTTTCGTCTTTTCCAATAGGAACATCTTCAGCTGGAATATTTGGAGTATTAAGTAAAATTTGGTTAATTTTTTCTTCAACTTCATTAATTTTTTGATCAATTTCTTTAATCTCATCTCCTAAATTGGCAACACTGGCTAGTATTTCTTTGACATCTTTACCAGCTTGTTTGTATTCGCCAATTTTTCTAGATGTTTGGTTTCGAGTTGCTTTTAACTCGTCCCCTTTTAAAATTAATTCACGTCTAGAATTAATTAAGAGAGGAACTTCTTTTAAATAATCGAAGTTTCCACCACGTGTTTCAAGTTTTTTTATTATTTCTTCGACGTTGTCGCCGATTCTTCTTAAATCTAACATTTTAATTCACCTCTTATTAATCAAAAATAGATTCTTTAGTTATAGTTGGTTCATCCTCTTCGTCTTCATTCTTAATTGGTTTTAATTCAACTACTTGACGATCTTCCTCTTGATTATTAAGATCCATTTGTTTTTGTTCAAATTCTATTTCTTCAATTTCTTCTTCTTGAGCTTCAACATGATCAACAATAGCAGTAGTAGCAATTTTATGATCAGAACGAAGTCTAATTACTTTAACTCCTTGAGTAACTCTGTTTAATTGAGAAATTTGAGAAATTGGAACTCTAATTACAACACCACGATCGGTTATTACAATTAAATCATTATCTTCAGTAACAACTCTTAGGGCGCATAATCCACCGTTACGTTCAGTTTTATCGTATGCTAAAACACCTTTACCTCCTCTTGATTGCAAGCGGTATTGACTAGCAAGTGTTCTCTTACCATAGCCGTTTTCTGTTACTATTAAGATATCTTCATTTTCATCTTCAATTAATCCGGCTCCTACTAAATATTCGCCTTCATTTAATCTCATTCCAATAACTCCTGATGTGTTACGGCCAGTAGTTCTAACATCTGTTTCTAGGAAACGAATTGCTTTTCCTCCACTTGATCCTAAAATCAATTGTTGGTTACCATCAGTTGTTTTTACTGCAAGTAACTCATCGTCTTCACGTAGTGCAATTGCGATAATACCGTTTGTTCTAATATTTTTAAATGCACTAACTGGAGTTCTTTTAACAATACCATTTTTAGTAATGAATACTAAATATTCATCTTCACGATCAAAATCTTTAATTGATGCAAAGCTTGCTAACTCTTCATCTTTATCAAAGTTTAATAAGTTAACAATTGGTAGTCCTTTAGCAGTTCTACCTAAGTCAGGAATTTCATAACCTTTAATTTTGTATACTCTACCTTTATTAGTAAAGAAGAGGTGGAAATCATGAGTAGAAGTCATCCCCATGTGTTCAACAAAGTCATCATCGTGTACTTTAATACTTGTCATACCGACTCCGCCACGGTTTTGAATTTTATACTCATCAACAACCATTCTCTTAATATAACCTTGATTAGTAATTGTTACAATAACATCTTCAACTGGAATTAAGTCTTCGTTTTCAATACTTAAATCAGCATGTAAGTTAATAATTGATTGTCTAGGAGTTGCAAATTTATCTTTAATTTCTTGTAATTCTTCTTTAATAATTTCAAATTTGCGGTCTTCAGATGCAATAATTTCTCTAAAGTCTTTGATTTTAGCAGTTAATTCAACATGCTCTTCCTTGATTTTTTCAATTTCAAGACCCGTCAGTCTTTGAAGTCTCATATCAAGAATAGCTCTTGCTTGAATTTCTGTTAAATCGTAAGTTTCAATTAATTTTTCTCTTGCTTCTTCACCAATTCTAGCTTCTCTAATTATTTTAATTGCGTTATCTAAATCATTTAGAGCAATAATTAAACCTTCTAAAATATGTTGTCTTGCTTCAGCTCTTTCAAGATCAAAAAGCGTACGACGTTGAATTACTTCAACTTGATGCGCAACATAATGAACAATCATATCTTTTAAGTTTAGAGTTTTTGGTTGCCCATCAACAAGAGCAATCATATTTAAACTATAAGATGATTGTAGTTGGGTGTATTTATATAAGTTGTTTAACATTACTTCTGGAATGATGTCTTTACGTAGTTCAACTACAACTCTCATTCCCTTGCGGTTTGACTCATCACGTAAATCAGTAATACCATCAACAACTTTTTCTTTAACTATTTCAGCAATCTTATCAATTAATCTAGTTTTATTAACTTGATAAGGTATTTCAGTAATAATAATTGCTGATTTATTACGGTAGTGTACTATTTCAGTAGTTGCTCTTATGGCAATTCTACCATTACCTGTTTCATAACCTTGTTTTAACCCTGTTAATCCTAAGATTTGGCCTCCTGTAGGGAAATCTGGACCTTTAATATGTTCCATTAATTCATGGATAGTTATATCGTGATTATCAATATAAGCTAGTGTTCCATCAATAACTTCGCCTAAATTGTGTGGCGGAATATCAGTTGCCATACCAACTGCAATTCCGCTTGCTCCGTTAACTAATAAGTTTGGAAATCTAGCAGGTAAGACACTTGGTTCAGTTTCTGAGTTATCATAGTTATCAACAAAGTCAACTGTGTTTTTATCTAAATCACGAACTAATTCCATCGCAATTTTAGACATTCTAGCTTCCGTATAACGCATCGCTGCAGCACCGTCGCCGTCAACTGATCCAAAGTTACCATGACCATCGATTAGTGGATCGCGGTAGTTAAATGGCTGCGCCATTCTAACCATAGCTTCATAAACACTAGAATCTCCGTGTGGGTGATACTTACCGATTACTTCCCCAACAATTCTAGCTGATTTTTTGTGTGGACGATCGGCATACATACCAAGATCATTCATACCATAAATAATACGACGTTGAACCGGTTTCATACCATCTCTAACATCTGGTAAGGCTCTTGAAACAATAACACTCATTGCATAGCTAAGGAATGATGTTTTCATCTCAGAAGAAATACTAATTTCTTTAATATCGCCGTGATTATGATCGTCTATTGATTCAACTTCATCTTCAAGTTCATCGATATCTTCAATATGTTCGTTTAAGTTTTTATTATCTTCCATTTTAATCTTCCTTTCTATGCGTCAATGTTTTTAGCATAAACTGCGTTTTCTTGAATAAATTCTTTACGCGGTTCAACTTCTTCACCCATTAACATGGTAAATACATTATCAGCATCAATTGCGTCTTTAAGTGAAACTTGAAGTAGTGTTCTAGTTTCAGGGTTCATTGTTGTTTCCCATAATTGTTCAGGGTTCATCTCTCCAAGACCTTTATATCTTTGAAGTGATGGGCGCCCGCCCATTTCTTGAAGTAATTTTTCTAACGTTTCATCATCATAAATATATTCTGATCTACGTCCTTGTGTCACTTTATATAGTGGAGGTTGAGCGATATAGATATAACCTAAATCGATTAACCCTTTCATATAACGGAAGAAGAAGGTTAGAAGTAGTGTTCTAATATGAGCACCGTCTACGTCAGCATCCGTCATAATAACAATCTTGTGATATCTAGCTTTGGTTGGATCAAACTCTTCACCAATTCCAGTACCTAGTGCTTGAATTATTGAAATAATTTCACGGTTAGATAAAATTCGATCTAAACGTGCTTTTTCTACGTTTAATACTTTCCCTCTAAGTGGTAAGATTGCTTGAAACTCTGATTCTCTACCTTGTTTAGCAGAACCACCCGCTGAGTCCCCTTCCACGATGTATAACTCAGAAATTTCTGGGTTACGACTACGACAATCAGCAAGTTTTGATGCAAAACCTAATGACTCAAGTGGTGATTTACGACGTGTTGCTTCTCTAGCGCGTCTTGCTGCAATTCTAGCACGTGATGCAGTAACTGCTTTTTCAACAATTGCTTTTGCATCTTGTGGATTTTCAAGTAAAAATCTTTCAAATCCTTCACCAACAACTTGTGAAGCAATTTGTCTTACTTCTGGGTTACCTAATTTAGTCTTAGTTTGTCCTTCAAATTGTGGATTTGGATGTTTTACTGAAACAATAGCGATTAATCCTTCTCTTGTGTCATCACCAATGAATGAATCTTCTTTTTTAAGTAAATTATTTTCAATTGCATATTTATTTAAGACTCTAGTAAGTGCCAACTTAAAGCCATCTTCATGCATTCCACCTTCGTGGGTAGTAATATTATTTACAAATGAAATAAGGTTTGTTGAATATGAATCATTATATTGAAGTGCCACTTCAATTGAGATATCATCAACAACTCTTTCAATAAATACAGGTTCTTGGTTTACTTTAACTCTATTGCCATTTAAAAAATCAATATACTCTAAAAGACCACCATCATATTGGTAGTTTTTCTCAATATCAACATCGCCGCGACGATCAAATAAAGTAATTTTTAATCCTTTATTTAAAAACGCAAGCTGCTGAATTCTATTTCTTAAAATTTCATAATCATACTCAGTCGTTTCAACAAAAATAGTTGAATCATACTTAAATCTGATTGTTGTTCCTGTTTCATTGCTACTTCCTTCAATTTGAAGTTCACCAACTGGTTCACCAAAAGCAAAATCTTGCCTATAAGCATGACCATCACGGCGAATCATAACTTCAAATCTTTCAGATAGCGCATTAACAACCGATGCACCTACTCCGTGCAAACCGCCAGATACTTTATATGATTTACCATCAAACTTACCGCCAGCGTGAAGTGTTGTAAGAATAGTTTCTACAGCTGGACGTCCAGTTTTAGGGTGTAAGTCAACTGGAATTCCTCTACCGTTATCGGTAACTTGAATTTCGTTGCCTTTTAGTATCTCAACTATGATGTGGCTAGCATAGCCACCTAAAACTTCGTCAATTGAGTTATCAACGATTTCCCATACTAAGTGGTGTAAGCCTCTAGATCCAGTACTACCAATGTACATACCAGGTCTTAGTCTTACGGCTTCTAGTCCCTCCAAAATCTGAATATTTTCGGCACTATAATTGTTGTTGTTTTGATTATCCAAGATTCATCACTCCTTTATTTCAATAATTTGAATACTTTGATTTTCTTTTATTTCTTTAATGCTTGTCATTATAATTTGATTATCTTTAGGTAAATTATCTAAAAACAATTGTTGGTTTCTATTATCTAATTCACTTAATATATCATCAAGTAACAAAATTGGTTTAGTTTGTTTTAACTTAGTTATCACATGAAGAAGAGCTATTTTTACAGACATAACTATTAATCTTTGTTGACCACTCGATGCAAATACTTTTGAGTCTTTATTACCAATTGTAATAATAAAGTCATCTTTATGTGGTCCAGCTTGAGTAGTTTGATATAAGATATCTTGTTTTTGTCTTGTATCTAACCACTTTTTCAATTTATCAACACTTTGATCTGGTTGATATACTATTTTTAACTCTTGTCCATTAAAATCAAATGGATTGTTTACTAACTCTTTGTTAAGTAAGTTAATAACTTCTTCTCTTTTTTCAATAATTTTAGAACCAACTTGAAACAGTTGGTCTCCTAAAATATTTAAAAAAGTTAAATCATCATCAACATTTAAGTTTTTAAGTAGTGCATTTCTTTGTCTTAGAATTCTTCTATACTTATTTAAGCTTTGTAAGTAATCTTTATCAAGTTGCATCCACTCTAAGTCAATAAAATTGCGTTTATCAGCTGGTGTTCCTTTAATAAGATCAATATCTTCACTTGTGAACATAACGACATTAAATGAGCCGATATAATCACTTATACGACGTTTTTCAACACCATTAGCAATAATTCTTTTGCCGGTTTTAGAAATAACAAGCTCATTTTTAACATTATCATCAAATTTAATTACTATTTTGGTAAATGGTAGGTTTTCTTTTATTAAATCTTTTTCATTGTTAGTTCTCATTGATTTAGTAGTAGAAGCAAAATAAATAGCTTCTAAGATTGCTGTTTTACCAGAACCATTTGGACCAACAATGTAAATTTGGTTTTTGTTAAAATCCAAATTTATCTTGTCGTGACAACGAAAGTTAGTTAATTCTAATCTTTTAATCATTCGAAATAATAAATTCTAAATTTCCAATTTTAATATGATCTTTGTTGTATAACTTTTTGCCACGTCTTGATTCTAATTCGTTATTTAATAAAACTTCATTTTCCAATAAAAAATACTTAGCTTGTCCGCCAGTATCTATTAGACCTACTATTTTAAGTAATTGACTTAGTGTAATAAACTCTGTATCTATTTTAATTATTTCCAT
>JGI24500J29687_10017980_pt1 | contig 10553 bp, 7 predicted proteins | sample BioPla2RNA1_FD_29687 | JGI IMG/M metagenome (IMG submission 29687) | reverse complement strand
CCCGGGGCTGCCGTTTTTCAAATACCAGCACAAAGGGAAGCATGCTGTAGAGTATGATTAATAGGCTGATGAAATAGTACTTCCGATCACCGAGGCAAAACACGCCAAATAATATCGTTGCGGGGATAACCAGCACCAGCAGCGCCGCCGCAACAAGATTGCGCTTGCTCCGGCGCCTGCCGGTCAGAGATTGTTCCTGCATGCTTCAATCACATCCTCTATGGTCACGGCGGCGGGAAAGATATGGCGTGCCATGCGGTTGGCCGCCGTGGTATAAAAACTGTTCCCGGAAAAAAAGGCGCGCGGCGTGTTTTGCGTAATAATCCCTCCGTCGAAAAAAAGGGCACAGACATCGGCGTAGCACGCGCAAAACTCAATATCGTGGGACACCATGACCACGGTCACACCCCGGGCAGTCAATTTTTCCAGTATACCCGCGAGCTTGATCTTGAAATGGCCGTCCAGCCCCTTGGTCGGCTCATCGAGCAGCAGGATTTGCGGCTCCCGCAGCAGCACCTTGGCCAGGGCGGCACGCTGCTGCTCCCCGCCGCTCAAATCATACGGGTGCATTTTTAGCAGCCCGTCAAGCTCAGTCAGCGCACAAACATCCTGCACCTTTTGCCTTTTTTCCTCTTGGGAAAGCCGTGTGCCCGCCAATATCTCGTATAAATCAAGCTCCACCGTTTTTTTAACAAAGAGGAGCTGCGGATTCTGGGGCAGCATGGCGATCCTGTTTAACACCTGTTCCCGCGCATTCGCCGCGCTTGCTTTTAAAATATCCTGGCCGAGGATACGCACCCGCCCGCGGTAAGGCCTCAGGATACCGCCGATAATGGAAAGGGCGGTGGTTTTTCCGGTTCCGTTGCCGCCGACAATGCCGTAAAATTGTCCCGCAGCCACTTCCAGCGACAAATCCTTCACCGCGTCGGGCAGGTCCCGGTCATATTTGAACCAGATCTCCTGCAACTGGATGTCGGGCGGCCGCTTGGTGTTTGGCCGCGGAGCAGGCTCCTGGCAGCACTGAGCAGCGGGCGCTTCGTGGGCCCTTGCGTTGATAGGCAAAGCGTTGAGCCATTGACGCCCGTCCTGCACGGTAATCGGGCAGGGCAGATCACTATTCACGCCTGCATAGATCTGGACAGGCGAGGGCATGGCGAGAAACAGATCATGTCTCATCTCCTTTAATCGCTCCCCAGCCCGCCGGGGCGTATCATCAATGATGATCTCACCCTCGTCCATTACCACCACACGGTCGGACATGGGCAGGACTTCCTCCAGCCGGTGCTCGGTCATGATGATCGTTGTGCCCAGTTCACGGTTGATCTTTTTGACTGTTCCCAGAAAATCAGCCGCGGCGATAGGGTCGAGCTGGCCTGTGGGCTCGTCGAGCACCAGGACGGAGGGTTGCATGGCCATGATGGACGCCAGGTTTAAGAGCTGTTTCTGCCCGCCGGAGAGCTCCGCAACATTCTTTCTAAACCAGGTCTGGATGCCGAAAAAACTAGCCATTTCAGCCACGCGCAAGCGGATAGTTTTATTGTCCATCCCTAAGGATTCAAGCCCAAAGGCCAGCTCATGCCACACCTTATCGGTAACAATCTGATTGTCCGGATTTTGCAGAACAAAGCCTATACTAGCGGCCTGCGTGCGCCGGTCGCTTTCGGCCAGTGGCCTGCCCTGAAAAAATATCTCACCCTGAGTTTTCCCATGGGGTGTCAGCACTGTTTTGAGATGACGCAAAAGTGTGCTCTTACCACTGCCCGACTTCCCGCAGACGGTGATAAATTCACCCTGCTTCACAGTAAGATTGATCTTCTTGAGCGCCGGCTTTTCCCGCAGCGGATAGGTAAAGCTTAAAGCCCTGATCTGATATGCTTCCATTTGAGCTCCTCCGCTAGATCGATAATAACCGGCATCAGACATAGGGCGAGATAGGCGCAGTATACGCCGAAACTAAAGGCATCTGGCGGCGGCAGCTTAAGAGACGGGAAAAAACGCATCGTGTTGTATCCCGCTGCCGCGCCCGCGAGTATGATCACCACAAGCAGCAGCATTGCCCCAAAGACAGTTTGGTCCCGCCGGTCAAACCGGAAAATGGAAAAACTGGTGCGTCCCGGCAACCCGTAGCCCCTCGATTTCATGGAGTCGGCCGTTTCGATGGCGTTTTCCAGCGCCCAGGTCGTCATTATGGAAAGAATTTGCAAGCCGTTTCTCGCCCGCTCGAAAATATTCCCGTTTGTTACGTTCCTGCCGATGCCCTGCTGGGCAGTGGAGATGACTTGAATCTGCACCTTGTACCTGGGAACAAAGCGCAGCACCATGGACAAAACCAGCGACAGCGCGGGGATAATCCTGCCAAACAAATAAACGAATTTATCCGCAGTCATGACGGCGTTGTAGCAGGAAAACCACAAAATGACGGCCATGAACATAGCGGCCGCCGCCAGGCCGTAAAGGATGGATTCAAGGGTAACGGGATTGCCGTTTTTCAGGTAAAACAAGATGGTCACGCCAGCGTGGTTAAAAGCGGGATTGATGACTGCCATGAGCAGCATGCAGGGCAGCAGGTATAAAAGGTTGAACCTGATAATTTTTTTCCCCTTGAGCAGGGTAGAATACAAAAAAGAACAGGTGAGGGAAACACCCAAAAATACCGGGTGCATGAAGAACATGGAAAACAGCAGCACCGCGGTGAAATATGTGAAATTTACAACAGGGTGAAAGGTGGAAAATGCATCTTTCATCGTCAGCTTCCTCCCAGCCCTTCTGCATCCAGATCGCAGCTATACACCCACTCGACCATATCGCCGTCCTGCAGCAGGTAGCAGCTGCAGCCGTAGTTGGGAGACCAACCGTTCACCTTGTACGTCCAGCCCGACAGCTCCCCGCAATCAAATTCATAGATATTGTTGATGCCCTCAATGTAATGGGAGCTGTGGAGAGGCGTCAAGACAAATTCCAGATGTATTTTATGCTTTTTCATCTCCCGCTGCAGCACATTAAAAACCGATTCGCCCTCATAAAAAACAACGTTTTGGCAGGGGTAGATTACACCATCCGGCGGCAGCACCTCCAGCTTATCCTGGTTAAAGCGGTCCATATGAGCAAAGATATCATCACAGCGGACCGTTAAGCTGCAGGTCAGCTGGGATGCGGTGTCTACGGTCACCTCCTGCCAGGCGGCCGGCGCTGGTTTCCCTTCAGGCGCCGGGTTACTTTGCTGTTGGCTCCCCTCTGTCTTTGGGGTTGCATCTGCATGATTTACGGCGTTTTTTGCAGCCTCCCTTTCCGTTGTTTCACTTTTGGAGCTGCCGCCGTTAAAAACACCAGGTTCGCCCTGCATCCCGGTTTCCCTTCCAGCCGGCTGTTCCCCTGTTTCTGCGTCGGGATCCGTACCCGGGGGATACATTTCATTAGTAACAGGGGGCAAGTCTTCCCCGGGCTTTGTAATCCCTGTTCCGGCAGGCGGGTTCTGCCCCGGTTCAGCAGCTTTTTCGCAATAGTTACCCCCATAAAACCAGGCCGCGGCGAGAACACAAACGACTACGGCTGCCACGATTATTTTATTTTTTGAAAGCTTTATCTTCAATGCACATCCCGTCCTTCATAATGCAAGACACTAGCCGAGCGCCGCTTTTTGCAGCATTCGATAAACCATGGCGGCGATCTCCGCGCGGGTGATAGCTTCCTGCGGTTTAATTTGCAAAACCTCTGCAGAAAGTATCGCCTGCTGATAGCAAAAGGCCAAGGGCTCTCCGGCCCAGGCGGAACAAGAAGTATAATCGGGAAACTGCGCCAGCAGATCGCGAATTTCTGTGGCAGTGGGGGCCGTATGCAGGCCGCAAAGCCTTGCCGCCTGGGCAACCATTACCGCCGCCTGTTCACGGGTAATGGTGCCCCCCGGTGTAAAAGTAGTCTCCGAGGTGCCGTGCACGATCCCATAAGCATGGGCCGTTGCGACAGCATCTGCATACCAGCTCGTTGCAGCCACATCGGCAAAAACAGCACCCCCTGCCGGAGCAAGCCCCAGTGCCCGCACGACGAGTGCAGCAAACTCTGCCCGCGTCATGGTGCGTCCGGGCTCAAAGAAAAGGTCGCTGACCCCGCTGATTATACCGCGGGCCGCCAGCGCTTCAATAGCCGCCTGCTCTTTTAGCCCCTTGATATCTGCAAAGGTTTTACCGGGATTGCAAACCGGGCGGGCTGTCACTGCAGGATCCTTCCCGGGCAGCCCTGCTGCAGCTGCATTTTGTTCCACAGCAGAAACCTGCACATCGCTCATCTCATAAAAGCCGGTCTTCCCTTTGAGAAAACGATCATAAGCAACCAGGCCGCAAAAAGCCTGTTCCGTAGCCATAGCGTCCGGCTCCGACTGGGTCAGGATATGTTTGAAACCTCCCCCCGGCACAAAATAGTGCAGCAAATGATCGACAACAGTGTTGCCGTTCTTAATAAAACGGGCGTCGGCAACAGGATCAATGCCCAGTGCAGTCAGGGCAATAAGCACCTGCGTAACACCTTCCACATTGGCCGCCTCCCAGTAGCTGGTATAACTGCCATCGCTATTTTGAAGCCTGGAAAGGCAGGTAAGCGCCCGCTCGATCACCTTTTTAATTTCAGCCCGTTCCTGATAGGGTGCCAGTGCCTGCAGCGCCATCGCCGTAACATCCGCATCACCTGTCCTGCCGCCCAGCGAAAACCCCCCGTCAGCAAGCTGTAGTTCAGTAATAGCCCCGAGCAGCCGCTCACGCACAACCTGTATCTGCTCACCGGCATGGTCCGGAAAAACATGATGCCACGCATCGAAGGCCAACAGGGCAAAAAGGGGGCCGTTAATACCCTGCAGGAAGACGTTATCAAAGTCGCCCAGCCTGGCCAGCAGATCATATCCTCCCACATCCGCAGGATTTTTGCCGATAGCAGTCAGAGCTAAGATAGCGCGAGAGTATTCCGTATATTTATTACCAGGCAGAACGCCCTGATTTTTTACAATTTCATCTTCCAGGGACTGATAATACGCCGTATACCAGCCCGCCGGCACCTTAAGCCCGGACCGTGCCAGACCGATTAGCGCCCATTCACCGCCAACAGAACCAACCCGGGGACTTTGCACTTTTTTTAACAGATAAGCGCCGGTATCCTTTAGAGCCTTTTCCAGCGTAACCGGAGCCGCAGCAGCCGGTGCTGCCAAAACGGGAAAACTACTGCTAAGAAAGAGGCAAAGCGTCAGCAGAACTACCAAAATATTTTTAGCCCTGTTCATTTAACCACCCTTTCAGAACATCCGACTTGTCATTTTCTTTTTTGAATCAACGTTCTCGCGCCTAGAGCTTGATCGACTGCGTCACCTTTTCCACCCTGACCGGCTGCCCTTCCTGCACCATGATTTTCAGCCTGCCAAAATCGGTGCTGCGTATAATTTCAATGACCTTTTTTTCCTTTGAGCTTAACCCCGTACCCGTTATCTGTTCATCCATGGCCTCCCTCCTCACACCGTCTTTATTTCACAGACCGGGCCGGCCTGCAGTCCACAAAAGTTTTACCTCCCATGATCTGTTTGTGTAGGTGTAACATCATTAATATCATTGTTCTATCGACAAATAACAACATATAAAAAACCCCGGCTTTTCCATGCAAAGCGGGGCTTTTTGCTGTAAAAGAAATCACTTTCTTAAACAGACAATATCCAATTCACATACACCTTTGCACGGAAGGCTTGTGGAAAACATTTACCGGGCAGGTCTCCTGGCTTGCAGCTCATCACTTGCTTTCACCTTCCCGAAGAGGCTCTCCAGTGGCATATAATGAAAGTAAATTCCCTGCTTACAGTGGCCGGACCACCCGGGATTTTCACCCGGTTCCCTTTCAACCCGATTTGGCATCGGATCTACCCTGATAAAACCTTTATTCAATTTTTTAAATTAAACTTCAACCTTATTTAAAAAACGGAAACACTATTCCAGTTTAAAATTGGAATAGCGCCTCCGTTGTTCGGTCAGCACCTTTAAAGCTTAATTGACTTTTTGATTTCTTCAACCCGTACAGGCTGCCGATCTTCTACCGCAATAACCATTTCACCATAACTGATTCCGCGCAGAATCCGGATAAACTTTCTTTCCCTGGGGGTTAATTCATCATTAAAGCCGTTATTCACTGTTTTGCTTACAGCCAAGTTAAACACCTCTCTATTTCCCGTAGAGTTTCTGGTGCAAAAAACAGGCAGGCTTTCTGGCTTCGGGTCATCGCTCTCCCCCACCTTCCCGGTTTCCCAGTGGCATTCCGGGGGAAACTTCCCCTTTTACAGCGGCGGAACCGCGCGGGATTTTCACCCGCTTTCCTTTTACCGGCATGGACTATATTCCAGTGCATACTCCTGACCGGCACCTGTTTATGAAATAATCTTCAATTAAGAACATAATATCCCAACAGCCCCCTCTTGTCAATAACCGGTTCTCCCCCATCTAAAAGCCTTTGGGGCTGCCCTTGTATTAAAGAGCAGCCCTTTAGCTGTGTCAGCATATCTGTATAGGCGGAAAAACTACTCCAAGGGGGAAAGCCGGTAAAGCATCACCGCCGCCTGGGCACGGTTGGCATTTTGCAAGGGGGCAAAAGTGCCATCTCCCATGCCGGTTATAATCCCCTGAATTGTGCAAAGGCCAACACCGTCTTTTGCCCACACTGCAATCTCATCCCTATCGCTGAAAATCCCCAGTTCCTGTGCAGCAGCTCCCTCAGATCCTTCCGGGCGGAGAACCCTGCCGATAATCGCAGCCATCTCCTGCCGGGTGATTGAACTTTCCGGATCGAATACCGTTGCGCTTCTGCCGCTGAGGATGCCATGATGGTATGCCCGGGCCACAGCTTCGTAATACCAGCTATTTACATGAACATCGGTAAAAGGCAGCTCCATCCCCGTATCATTGTAACCCAGCAAACGGGTAACCAAGGCGGCGAATTCTGCACGGGTAATCCGGGCACCGGGCTCAAAAACCCCTTCCCCCCGGCCGCTGATAATCCCCGCGGCGGAAAGTACCCCGATGGCCTCCCTGGCCCATTCATAGCCCTGCAAGTCGGTAAAAGGTATTTTAGTTTCTTTTTCCTGAGACTGCATGACAGTATAGAAGCTTAGGTGGTCTGTGAAGAAAGCAAATGTCTGCGTTTCCGGATCGTACTCCCCGCCCAGGCCGATAGGCACCAGAAGGCCCTCACCGTCATTTTCCAGTCGCACTCCTGTTAACCAGGCGCTTTGTTCCGGAGACAGCTTACCTAAGTGGGAAAAGTCTATAGTTATTTTTATCGGTTTGCTATATTTATCAAGTTCTTTTCCAGTGTTCCGCTCCTCCTGGGCGGTGTCAACCACCGTCAGGGTTATCTCATAAATCCCGCTTCCAACACCGACAAACCCGGCAGTTCCCTCCGGCACGTCTTTGGAAAGGATCTCCTGCTGTTTGTTGGCAGCGAGTTCCTGGACAAACACCTCTATCTGCGAATTATCGGCGGCGGTTAGCCGGGCAAATTCCTCGGTTAACAAAGCACCGCCGGCCAGTTCAACCTTAATACCCTTGTTTTCTAGCACGATCGCATGTTCTTCATTAACATTTTTAAGAAAATCCGGTGAAAAAAGCACTTTCCCGTCGGCCTTTTCCTCAAGGCTGAGCTTGGCTACGCCTGTTTGCTGCAGGTTTTCCTGCAAGGCCCGGTCATCAGCTGAAGAAGGTTGGAAGGTTTCCTTTGTTGCCCCCCCACCGCCTCCTCCGCTACTACTCCATCCTTCCGAACCTTCCTCTTTTGTAAAATCATCAGTATAATAAAAAACCACGGCATCGCCTTGTTTCAACAAATATTCGTTTAGAGCCAGCGTAGTATGTTTACCATTGACCTTGTACATCCAACCACTAAGGGGGCCTTTGTCAAGTTCGTTAAGCCATTCCCCACTGGGCGCTTTGATGCCACTGACATAGCTGTCGTAAGACGCCCTGTATTCCATGCCTTTTTCAGATAGCACTTTGTCAAACATATCAAAGACCGTAGCCCCCTGCGGCATCTCCACACTGGTAGTTGGTATCCAGGTCTGCCCGCTATCACCGGTGAGTTTGAAGGTGACGGTAATATTACTTTCCTCGCTAGAGCCACCTGTACCTTCATAGGTTACCGCTACGGTTGTATCTGCAGTTATGGTGAAGGTATATTTGTTATCCTCCAGGTCTGCTTTCTTGTCTTCACCGTTGACGGTAAAGGTGGCTACCTGCTTGCCTGCCGGAGCTGTTACCGTTATCGTTACTGCAGTGTTCTCTTCAATTTCTCCAGCATCAGAAGTTGATGTTAATCCTTCGCCTGTTAAGGTTAAAGTGTAAGTAGCCGGTTCCGCTGTTTCGATCTTTAGTATAAACTCTTCGCTGGCAGCATCCCCCCCCAGGGCAGCAGCCCCGGCCTGGATGCTGATCTCGCCAACTGCAGCGGTACCTGTAAAAGCGACGGTCACCTTTTGAGCAGCGTCTTTGGTGATTTCCTCAACAGAAAGCCCGGTTTCTCCGGTATCAATTGTCCAGTTGTCCAGATCTTTTGTTTCTGCCGGATCTGCATATTCATCACCAACCAGGTTTATTTCAACCCGGGGATCTACCTCGCCGACGTCAATAACCGCTTCGCTAGAAAGTACAGGCCACCTGCTGTAGTAGAAGAACACCTCATCATTTTCTTGAACAATATAGTCGGCAGCACCAACGTCAGGGGAAACCCCGTTTACTGTGTACGTCCAACCGTCCCAGCCGCCAAAAGCACCATTTTCCTCACCTGCAATAGAGTTGACCAAAATACCCCAATCAAAATACTGCAATTCATAGGGAATCCCCTTGGCATCCAAGCCCTGCTCCAGAACATCAAGGGCCGTCGGCTGATCGCCGGTGGTCAGCACTTCAACTTCTGCAGTAGGAAAAATTGTTTCCGTCTTTCCTTCCACCGTTAACTTCACAACTACCTTTTGGGGCTCGGCAAACTGTATCTGGCCCATTCTATGCCTTGTGGATTCACCATGTTTTAAATCTGCCAGGGCCAAAAGGGCCTGCACGGTGCTCATTTTTACCCCACCGGCAGTACCCTCTTTATACCAAAAACTGCCGTCCTCCTGCTGGTATTTTAGCAGGACGTCAAGCACTGTTTGGCCATCTTTTACCCATCGCCCTTCCGGGTTCAGCACATCTTCTCCCACAGCAACTAATCCGGAGATAACTGCAGCGTTGGAATTACAGTTTTCCTCTCCCCACATGCCCTCCAAAGCAAAACCGGCGTTGTCCTGCTGCTTACTATGCAGGAAGTCAATGGCTTTTCCAATTGCTTCCTGTGCATTGGATTTTTTCTGGTGGTTGGATAAAGCCGTCAGCGCCCAGCCCGTATAGTCCAACTGGCTGAAGGCTCCAAAGCTGCCATCATCGTTTTGCTGGTTGATCAGGTGCGTTATAGCCATCAGCTGACATTGAGTATTACCCCAGCCATCCACAACACCAAGTTCTTCGCCCACATCCAAAAGTACTATGGCCCAGATATGCTTTCCCAGGTCGCCAAATGCGCCGTCTGGTGGAATCTGGGGAGGACGCCGCTGCTGATCCGCCAGTTCTGCAAAAAGGTTCCTGCCGTTCCATATGTCGGCAGGGTTTTTCCCCACTGCCAGCAGCTTGAAAATGTAATAAATGTGCTCGTTTCCTGTTGTATTCGCTGCAAACCCGGGATCGTTCTCCCGCCACCCCTGGCCAGTCCCCCACGGTGCTTCATTTAAATCCTCACCAACGCCCCAAAGCGCCGGCAAACCTTCCCAGGAGTCGGGTGAAGGGTGGTTCGTTTGATACCAAGCGACTGCATTTGCTATCGATGCCTCCAAATCTGCTCCTGTTTCAACACCGCCACTGCCGGCCATAACAGGCAATGGACCTATTATAGAAAAGATCATGAACAGGCTTAAAAAATATACCGGCCATTTTTTCAACACGCTTCGCTTTAATAACAACCTTAACAAGAAAATCTCCTCCCTTTGGTTTCTGCTTTCCTGTTTTCAAAACGTTTCCTTAAAATACTTTTTATAAGGCTGAAAATTTACTGGGTTACATCTCCCCTTCCCCTTTGTTTGATCGTTAGCCGGCCTCCCCTCAACCGCCTACTACCCACCTTTTGGCGTTATGATTAGGACGGTTTTTCTACAGCACAAACCTTAATTTTTGTTGTTTGTAATCAACCCCCTGGCCATCACTTATGACAGCTCTAAAAGACGCTACAAAGCCCCGGCTTCCATGCACAGCCGGGGCTTTTATGCTGCAATAAAAGAATTGGCCTTTTAAACAGGCATTTTTCCAGCTCACCCAGACCTTTGCACGGAAGGCTTGTGAAGTATCGTCAAGGCAGGTTTCCTGGCTTGTGGCTCATCGTAGCTTTCACCTTCCCGGATAGCTCCAGTGGTATGCTGAAAGCTGCTCCCCACTTACAGTGGCCGGACCACCCGGGATTTGCACCCGGTTCCCTCTTCCACCCGCTCCTGTCAGCGGATCACCTTGACAATGTTGTTT
>JGI24500J29687_10011376_pt1 | contig 10599 bp, 11 predicted proteins | sample BioPla2RNA1_FD_29687 | JGI IMG/M metagenome (IMG submission 29687) | reverse complement strand
TCCTTTGATAGTAACATAGTCTTTGAATTTTATGGTTTTATTTTTTGTTGAATTACAAAACTAATAAAATTTTTAGACTATGTTTTTTTATTGGTTCAGACACACTTTTTGAAACAGTATCTGTATAACCCTAAATCAAGGGCTATGCGGCGGTTGGAAACGCCTTGCGTGTGTAAACGCAATACTTGTTTTACTTTACTCATGTTAATTATTTTTCCTGCCATAAGATCATGTGATTGGATTAAACATCACACAATCATATCAAAAATAATTAACAAGTGGGTGGGTATGCTCCGGAATCCGAAAAGTGATTAAAAGCAGGAAGTGCTAAAAATATCAATCACATTGTGAAACTGTTAAGCCGAAAAATTGGGTGCACATGCTCCGGAATACCTTGTGTTTTTGCACCTCGCAACGAGACTGGGTGCATATGCTCCGGAAAAGGTGTCGGAGACCCTATTTTACCTCTTTTTTCAACACTCATTCTTTGCATTTTGCAAGCATATGGCGCGAATAAATAACCTAACGATTTATTTCTAATGCAATTACTTACTTTCTGAATTCTGGATATTTAGCCGGAAACTGGGTGGGTATGCTCCGGATTATCCAGCTTGTAATCTGTAGTTAATTCAATACCATTATCCTCATAAAACTGAAGTAATTTCTGAAAAAAACCAGACAACAAAGCTCCGTTACAATAGTCATTTTTTACAAAGGTCATTAAAAAAACTAAAAAATCCTCTTTTTTTAGCAACAAATGATCTATACTGTCCAATATTTTCTCAATAAGATTCTCAATACCTACATTACTGACCTCCAGTTTATAAACTAGCAAAGAGTTACAGAACTTATTCATGTAACTCTCAATCCATGCTTCAGTATCAGATGTTAGTTCAACAATCTTCTTCTCTGTATCTCCCATTAAACACGATTCTATAAAAGGCTAAAATAGGTCTTCAATTACCTCAATTCAAATATTTTGTATAAATATTTAAGGCTCAGTAAAAACATATTAGTCTTTATACCATATTTCTTGCACGCCTTTACTATTTCTCTGTTTAAAGTAACCCTACTATTAAAATTCTCTGTACTAACGCCACCAGTACGCATAGTTACAAAATCCTTCTTCAAATACTTATAACTAATCCTCTCAGTATATAAATAACGAATTAACAAGTCGTAATCAGATGCAATCTTATAATCCAATGCATACAATCCATGCTTCTCGTAACACTCCCTCTTCATATAAAAAGAAGGATGAGCCGGCATAAAACCAAATCTAAAAAGTGAAGGCTTAAAAATGGCAGAAGAATAATAACGCACACACTTATTCAAATCATTAGGATCAACAAAATGCACATCACCATACAATGCATCAATATCATTATTGTTGAAAGTATCAACCACCTCTTCAATCACATCATCAGAAGTAAAGAAATCATCCGAATTCAATATCCCAATCACATCACCGGTAGCCATTCTAATACCCTTATTCATTGCATCATAAATACCCTTGTCAGGCTCAGACACAATTTTTGTAACCCTATTAGGAGTCCCCTCTATTATTTTTACTGTATTATCCTTAGAAGCCCCATCAATGATGATGTGCTCAATATTATCATAAGTTTGGCTGTTTACAGATTTAACACAATCTGCTATATGTGCTTCACTATTATATGTTGCAGTTATTATACTAATCTTCATACTTACTTAAGATATTAACTCATTATAAAGCTGTATATACTCTTTATACCTATCTTCTTTTTTGTAAAGCCTGTGAGCACGGTTTACACAAGCATCAGAGTAGTATTGTTTACCGTTATTCTTAATAGTATAAATAGCTTCCACTAACTTATTCATATTGCCCTGCTCCACTACAATTCCAGTTGACTCTTCAATCAATTCCGGACTTGCTGTGGCATTATAAACAATTCCTGGAGTTCCACATGCAAAACCTTCTACAGTTGTCAGTCCAAAAGTTTCTTCGTATGAAAGATTTAACACTATATCCGCTGATGCATAAATATCTGCTAAAGCATAAACACTCTCAGTTCTTTCAATACCTAATATGTTTTTAGGGAGTAGTTCTATTTGTTTCTTTGTCAACCCTACTAAAACTATTTGATAATCCGAATCCAAAAGCTTACTCAACTCAATAAAATCTTTCAACCCTTTTCTTTCTTCCCATACACTAGCAACACCTAGTAAAATAAACTTGTCTTTTAAACCATATTTATTACGAAAGTCAGAACTTAAAGATGGTTTAAAAACCTCTGTATTAATACCATTATTAATAACCTTAATAGGATAGTTTTGCAAAAACGACTCTTCAAGAACACCTGACAACCATTGCGATACAGGCACCAAAGTAAGATTAGGAAGAGAGTTAAAGAGTTCTTTTTTTAAGATATAATTCTTTTTAGATCTATCAATAAAATAACTGGCAGGATAACCACTCTTCTGAGGACATTCAAAACATTGTGATTTCCATTTCTCACAACCTACATAAGAGAAATGCGAACAATGGCCAGTAATAGGCCAACAATCGTGAAAAGTCCACACTACAGGAACATTAGCGTTTTTAAGGTAATGAAATAATACTTCAATATTAATATAATACCCGTGGATATTATGCAAATGTACTATGTCTGGTTTTATATTATCTATTTGTTTTATAAAATCAGAAGTAGCTTTTCTAGAACTTAGTCCATGTCTATCAAACAATCTAGTCTGTAAACCATGTAGTTTAACATCCTTATCATTTCCAATCCTAATTAAATTAGAAGTACTTGGTCTCTCATTCCTACCATATGCAATATAACTCACCCAACCTGATTTAATTGCCATTTGACCAATCTCTTCGGCAATACGACCAGTGGAACCAGAGTTAATGACTGAGTTTATTTGGAGGAGTTTTTTCATCTAAGTGCCTAGTTTTACTATTAAAATACTAATTCAGGTTAGAATCTTTTTTTAAAATTTGATTTAAATGTTCTGCATGAGACGGCCGTTCAGGATCTAGGATGTTATAAACAATATCAGTTCCATTTTTTGCATATTCTATCATTTTATTATAGTTGCAAAAAGCAAACTCCAAACCATCAACAATACTCTTTACCGATTTAGGTTCTATTCGCTTGCAGTTATAACCATCTTTCATTATACCAGGGATACCCCCAACAAAAGTTGTAATGATTGGAGTTCCAAAAATCATAGCTTCGTAAAGTGTTCTTGGAAAACCTTCATGGTATGTTGGTAGAATGTAAACATCCGACTTTGTATAATACTCAGCTATTTCAATAGGATCGACAACATTGCCAATTAATTTCACACAATCTTCTATCTTAAATTCATGAACCATTGATTTAATATTAGGTATAAAACTACCGTCTCCAACTATTGTTAATTCAATTTTATTAATCTTATCTTTCAAAATACTAATAGCTTTGATTAACTCTCCTAATCCTTTATCGGCAACTACTCTACCTAAGTATAAAATTTTAAAAGGAGGCTCACTGTTATAGTTCCTGTCAACAATAATATCATTTACTGTAAATGGAATCATAGGACGTATTGTGAAAACATTCTCCTTTTCAGTGATATTTTTCACTAAGTTTGTGAAACCATCAGTAACTGTAAAGATAGTTTTCGCTTTATTATAAATGAAATGTGATAATTTATCATTAACACCTTGTTGTCCTCTAATATAAAGACCATACTTTTTCCTTAGTATCCAACATATTACAGCGACATATTTAAATGCAGAGGGATAAAATATATATACAAAATCATTTTTTAGTATTTCTGGAATAACTCGTAAATAAAGAAATAAATAATTAAGCAACTTGTTTCGTCTTCGATCTAAGCCTACAACTCCTAAGCCATTTTCTATTAATTTAAAAGAATGAAACTGATCTTGAGTTTTCACTTTTTGACCATATAATGTAACCTCATTATCTAATCCAAGAAGTTCTTTTGCAAAGTATCCAGTTTTTGGTTCAATGCAATAGTCACCATTTACAGGTTTTAGTGATGAATTATCTAAAAGTAGTATTTTCATTACTTATTTAAATTTTATAAACCAATCCTACAAGTTGCAACAATATAAAACTAATAATTGTAACTGCATTTATGTATTGTTTATTCACTTTATCAACTCTATTAAAAATGATAAAAAAGAAAATATAATAAATTACATAATAAGCCATTAAACGCCTCTGTGATACAACAGCAGATTGAATAAAAAAGAAAATTAATCCAATCCACAATTGATATTTTAACGGTTTAGATATAAATCCTATGGTCCTTTTTCTTATGTCTTTTATAAATAACCATGAAAATATATACACTATCACAATCCAATTAAAAAATGCTGCAAAAGATCTGGGGAAATTCATAATATTATAGACTTCGGGACCCAAACTCCCTTTACCGCTATATTCAAGTCTTGCCCAAAATGGAAGAGGTTGTGCTGCATTATATATAATTGATATGAAATCACCAATGATTGGAATTCTCTGAAAAGTTGCTATCATACCACTTCCTTCAGTTATTCCTTCTACATACGCTTCTCGATTATTTGCAAATAAAGCTTGAATTTGATTTATATAGCTAACAGATATTACAAATAAAACAAATAGCATTAAAACAGAAAAAGCAAATACTAATATTTTGTACTTTGAATTTTTAAGTGACAATAATAAATACACCGGAATAAGTACAACTAAGAAAAGACCGGTCTCAATTCTGAACAACGTATTTATGTAAATAATTGCAATTATCTTTATTAGATTTACTATAGAAAAATCTTTCTTGAAGGTGAGATAAATTCCCATTAAATATAGTAAGAGAATATGAATATCTCTTAGTATTTGAGATGAGAAAAAAAAGATAACAGAAAAAAGTGAAATTATAATGGTATATTTATATGACTTTACATCATCAAAATTATTCAATCGAAAAAGTCTATATATTAAAATTCCGACAAATGGATATAAAAACAATACTGAAATTTGTTGACCTACATAAAAATTAGCATTAAAAATCTGTCCAATAAAACCAAATAATGTTGCATATGTAAAATATCCTGTATGAAATCTATTAAAAAAATTGTAATCCTTCCATATCTCACTTAATGCTGCCCAATAACTGCCTTCATTAATATAATTTTCTGTCCACGGCAAGAAGTATCCAGCTATATCAGGTGCAAGTAAATAAGTGTAATTATGATATGTCATAAATGCATAACACATCAACATATAAGTAGCACCTGAAAAAAACAATAACTGATAAATATTTATAGCTTTAGTTTTATACTCTCCTTTGTTTAATAGAGTACTAACCAAAATTCCAAATAAATACACAAACCACATATATATCATGGTTTGTGTATCTACAATAAAAGATCCAAAAATTGATAGAATAAAAAGAAGAATAAACAATAGTGAAGTCATACTATAAAAGGTTCAATTACAAAGATTCTAATATATTCTCCACCATCCACTCCTGTGGATTAAACTTTTCTTCATGCCACTGAAGAGACGAATTCCAATATCCTGGAACATTACTAATACCATCCACACCAAAGCCATAGCTCATTTCAACAATTAATGGGTTATTGTTTTCATCAAACACAAAATCGTATGCACAGGATTGCAGTTTAAGCTTATTTGAAACTTCTAATGCAATTCTTATTGTTTCAATGTTTATATCATCATAGCTAAATTGTCCACTTCCAGAAGCTCTGAAATCACCTTTTCTGACCATTCTTCTTTCAGCTGCTGCATTACCATTTACAACAACCACTCTTATATCGAATTTATTATTTGGTATAAAATCTTGAAAATAAACATATCCTTTTTCTCTTGGTACCATGTTTGAATATTTATTACCAATGAATAGTCTCGCAATTCCTTTCAAAACTGCGTCAAAGCCCTCTTTTCCTGCTTTGAAGTTACCATAACGAAATTTAAGATGATTAAATTTATCAAACTGATTAAAACCACTGCCGAACGCTTTATTAATAAGCTTCTTTGCTTCAGATTTTGTTTTAACCAATTTCACATTTGAACTTCCCGAACCACCACGCAGTTTAAAAACTTTTGGAAAAGAGGTTTCTTTTATCCAGCTCTCTGCATCATTTTTTGTATAAAAAACATGTGAGGGCACCATAGGTGCACCTATAGACTCTAAGAGGTATTTTTGCCCCACTTTGTCATCAAAGTGCCATGTAGTATGAAAATCTGGAAATACTTTCACACCAATTGTTTGTAATGAATATATCAACTGTTTTGCAAATAAAGCATCCCTATAATCATAGTTGCTATGATGCCACATAAACGCATCGCAATCTTTCAGTTGCTCTATAATATTTGAGTCGTAACAGTTTACTATTTTATATTGAATATTGTTTTGTTTACAATATTCAATCCATCGGTCTGAAAAGCTTCCTATGGAATGGTGTATGGCTATTTTCATTTTTAATTATTAAATTACATCATGTTTTTTATAAAACCCTCTCACCTTTTCATCCTTCAATAAGCCACCATGAATTTGAAGCAGGTTTACATCAGAATTAGAGTTTGCTTCCAAAATCATAAAGTCATCCTCCATGGGCACTATATCCCAGCCAATGTATGGAATATAAAAATACTGCTGAGATAAGTTGATCACATAACTCTTTATTTCTTCCCAATTATCAATTCTCAATCCTTCAAAATCAACACCTGTATCGGGGTGGGATGAATACCAGATAAGCTTGTCGCCACTGGGATAATGTGCCCCTTTACCCAAGATACCACTCTCAATATCTATTAATGCACTAATGCCACCAGCTGTGAAGTTATCCACTACAACCGATTTTTTAGTTCCTATTCTTTGCACGGCTCTTGCAATAAAGGGTTTATTTGTATGATGATCAAACATTGTTAATATTCTAATCGTATTTAAAGTATTGGAGTATATTTCTGCTAATGGTCCTGTTTGTTTTATAATTTCTGTCATTAGGAAGTTAGCGTTGTCGTTATTAATTACTGTGCGCACAAAGTCGCTATAGCTCGTGCATGCTCCTTCAAAATGCAATTTGTTTTGTACAAACTCCACCTTTGATATTCTTGCTCCACCCCCCCCCAGTATATGGCTTGATAATCAATCCATTATCAAAACAACTGACATATTGTCCAAAATCATCTTCACCTTTTAAATCTATAAGTTTAGAGTTTTCAATTTTGAACAGTTTTCTGTCTTTTGTAATTGCAACTATGGGCTTCACATGTTTGTTATCTTCATTTTTATGATGAAACAACAGTTTGTCATCAATAATAATTCTTCTACGGTCATTAATTTTAGAAGCCTTTCTCAGCCTTGTCCAATCACTCAGATAGTCTTGGATATCATTATTAGAAAAATCATAAAACACTGATGAAATACTGAGAAAACCAGACTTTAAGTAATTTACTTTATGCCCTACTTTTGGTGCCTGCTTTCTGTTGAATTCCATTCTTAAAAACGTGCGTAAATTAAGAAGGTATAAGAAAAGAGTTTTGATTCGTTTCATATTGATTGTTTATTTTTTTTTCGCTCTCACTTTTTTGCAGTATTCAATCCATCGTTCGGAAAAGCTTCCAGAGCTATGGTGTATGGCTATTTTCATCTCTTTAAATATTTATTAGTTACTTCCTTCGACATATCCACATGCGCTTCACATCTCATTAAATTAAGTGCTAAAGCAACACCTCTTTTATTTAATCCTTTTATACCTAATCGATTCAATACCCCTCTCACATAGCGATTAGATATAAATGAAAATGGTGACCAATAGTTGAGGTACATATCATATTTAGCATCTATATAATTGCTCCATTCACTTTTTAGTTGCGCTTCATCTGCAATGATAGCGTTATACTTTGAAATTCGCTTTATTATATCTTCTCTCTTTTTTCCATTTAGTAAGCTTAGCTCAAACGTTTCTTTTTGTTGCTCCACAGGGTGAAGTTGCGATGTCAAATTTCCTTTCTCTATATCAACCTCTAAAATAAGACCTGTATACCACTCATCGTTTGGATTATTCTTTGTAAACAAAAAATTCCCGAGACTATAATAAATCGGCACTCCATTATACACCTCATTACCACTAATACAATGAGTATGATGACCAACTACAATATCAGCACCTTGATCTGCATAGAACCGATACTGCTTTTGCATTCGAGGGCTTGGTAGATTATAATATTCATGACCACCATGTACAATAACAATTACCTTATCATGTGATGCTTTAGCTTCTCTAATCTGATTCGTGTTGTCGATGATATCCATCGGATTGGCACCAGGTGAATCATCTTCTGCAATAGACCACTCATTCTCGCAGAAGTTGATAATGGCAATTTTCACACCCTCTTTATTAAGAGTAATATACTTGGCTGCATCTTTTAAATTAGTTCCTGCACCCACATATGCAACTTCATCACTTTTAAGAGTATCAAAAGTATCTAATAAACCTTTAGTACCATAATCAAGAATGTGATTATTAGCTAAAGTAACACCATCAATATTAAGTTGTTTTAAAACTGAAATTGCTGACTGTTCTGACATCCTTAAATGAGGACCAGTTTTAATTATTTTATTTTCTGACCTATCATCAGTAATAGGTGCCTCAAGATTTACTATTCGATAATCTGCCTTTGAGAATAAATCTTGAACAGATTTATCTATTATGTTAGCGTTATAAAATTGATCTGAAACAAAGAGATCGCCTGCAATAAGAATTTTCATATACCTTTTTCAATTAATTCCCCCAACTGATCAGATGTCATAAATTCGACATCTGGCCATTTCTTTAAGACTTTCTTAAGAAGATCCTCAAGTAATTTAAGATTTTCATCTCTATTTTCTGGAAAAATAGAACCAATGAAATTCACTCTGTGACTAGAAATAATTGCAGGTTTGTTATTTTTAAAAGCTTTATCAATCTCCCTCTGACAAGCAGCTACCCAATCTTTTTTAGAGTTCGTTGATGGTTCAAATAAACAATTTCGCACTAAATATATTTGATTGTGAGTATTTACCTCACCAGTATAGTGATATTTGTACTTTACTGAATTCTTATATATAGGAAGACGCTGTGCAAAGGTTCCTTGTAAGTATTTAATACCTTCATCTTTTAATATCCTTTCAAATTCAACAGGCCAAGTATAATTTGTACCAATATAAGATTTTGATTCTTTATTATGAATTGACTTAAACAATTTAATTCCTTCGTGAATGTTCCTAACACCCACCTCTAATTCATTTATTGTTTTGAAAGCAGAAGCTGCTACATATTTGTTTTTATTGTCACCTTTTTTAGCAATAGAACCTCCCATTTTATTTTCTAATGCCCATAGTGCTTCTTCTTTTTTATCTTTGAGTGCTTTCATAAACAAGAACTGATTGAAGTGTTCCCTACCATGATATTGTAAACAAAACACTCCTTTTTCTTCACCTTCGTACCATAAATCCATAGACCTTTTATGTTTAGGATAAGATGAAAATGTTTTATCAACTGTTTCGAAGAAATATTCAGTATTTCCAGATTCTTTTATTTTATCAAAATCAGGATTTGCCACTAATGAGTTTGCTGTAATTTGTGGATGTTTTCCATTATTATCTTTGAACTTAGATAAAGTATCGAATAAGAATATTAGGTCATCTTCACTTTCAAGTGAATCATATTTCTCAAACATATTTAGATCCACTCTATAACCAGCTCTTAAAGACTTTTCATAGATCTCTCTTGATGGCATTCTGATACTTCCCCAATCATCAGACTCAATAACTAATATCTTTCGGTCTGTAGTCCATCCTCTTCTATTATTTACGTAACTCAATGTGCGATTTTGCACAGCATTTATATAATGTTTAATTGACTTCATTTTGGTCTTTCTTCTAATTCTCTTAAGATTTTTGCAGGAACACCTGCAACTATTGTCCAAGCAGGGACATCTCTTGTGACTAAAGCTCCTGCACCAACTACAGCACCTTCTCCTATTGTCACACCAGGCATAACGATACTTCCCATCCCAATATGTGCTCCTTTTTTAATTATAACAGGTTCATGAATATGTGGAATATCTTTTATTCTAACATTCTTGTAATACTTAGACATATCTCTTCGATGACAAAGTATTATAACTCTACTTGTTATCCAAACATCATCTTCAATTGTTATAAGGTGTGTATTACCCACATCATAATATACATCCCATCCAATAGATACATTCTTGCCTATGTTGCAACCTGACATTTTCCATAGCCATGCTCTGTGGTGTTGAATTCCAAATAAATTGAGAAAGGATGGAAACACAGAAAATCTTGCAAGTTTTTGCAAGTACCATCTCCAAACACCTCTAAATGCTTTTGGAGCATTTTTTATTTTCCTGAGTAATATCTGAATTTTCATCTTACTTGTTTTTTATTTTTAATATTAACTGTCCGATAATCTGCCTTTGAGAATAAATCTTGAACTGATTTATCTATTACCTAAAAGTCTCAAATAAAAGTTGTATGTGTCAGATAAAGTATTTATCCTTAAGGTGTTAAATAAAAAATAACACTCACCCG
>JGI24500J29687_10031056_pt1 | contig 10652 bp, 11 predicted proteins | sample BioPla2RNA1_FD_29687 | JGI IMG/M metagenome (IMG submission 29687) | reverse complement strand
CTTTGATTGACAGTTACAGGTTCGTTTGCGTGCTGGATTTCATGGCCCTTCCCGCGCCCGCCCGGTGCACAAAAAAACGACCTCGCTTTTTACGGGGTCGCATTTTGTCTTAGCGTCGGGTTTCTTTTACTTTGGCTGCTTTTCCTACGCGGTCTCTCAGATAAAACAGCTTGGCTCTGCGTGCGCGTCCTCGGCGGAGAACTTTGATGTTTTCCACGCGGGGGGAATGCAGCGGAAAGGTTCGTTCCACACCTACACCATACGAAACTTTCCGTACGGTAAAGGTCTGTCTGGCACCTGTGCCCTGAATTTTCAGAACGGTTCCTTCAAAAGCCTGGATCCGTTCCCGTTTGCCTTCGGTTACTTTATAGTCCACGCGTACCGTATCGCCTACGTTAAAGGGGGTCAGATTATCTTTTCTTTGCGCGTTTTCCAAATCGCGAATGTATTGATTCATATTGTTGCGCCTCCTTCCTTCCTGAATGTTCATACCGTGGATCGTGCAGAGGAACATCCGTTATCAAATTAGCAGTATATCATTTTAATCGCCGGGCGGCAAGGTTTTGCCGCAAACCTTTTTGTACAAATCCGGGCGTTTTTCTTTTGTGACGCGCAGCGATTCTTCCGCCCGATAGTTTTCTATTCTTTTGTGATCGCCGGAAAGCAGAATGTCCGGGACGGACAGACCGCGCCAGATAGCGGGTCGTGTGTATTGCGGGTATTTCAGAAGTCCGTCGGACAGAGAGTCGTTTTCCACATTTTCTGCAGAACCGACCGTATCTTCCAGAAAGCGGGCCACCACATCGGTGAGAACCATGGCCGGCAGCTCGCCGCCGGTCAGTATATAATCCCCGATGGAGATCTCTTCGTCGATCACAGTTTGCAACAGGCGCTCATCGATCCCGTCGTAATGGCCGCAGATAAGAAGCAGATCTTCTTTTTTAGCCAGTTCCCTGGCTTTGTCCTGTGTGAGAACGGGGCCCTGCGGTGACAGAAACACCACATGCGATTCAGGTGCGGCATGGGCAGCCACGGCGTCGGCTATCGGCTGGCAACTCATAATCATCCCGGCACCGCCGCCATAGGGTGCATCGTCAACTTTTCCGTGTTTGGACTCGGTATAGTCCCGGATATTGACCACGGACAGCTCTATGATGCCGTTTTGCATGGCGCGCCCGATGATCCCGTATTCGCGCAGCTGTTCGATCAGTTCGGGAAACAGGGTGAGTATGCGCAGCTTCATTCGAGCATCTCCAGCCTGCGCACCTCGATGGTGCCTGCTTCCGGATCGACCCGGCCTACCAGTGCGTGCACAAAGGGGATCAACAATTCGCCTTTTTCGGTGTCTATGGCCAGTACATCGTTGGCGTAGGTCTCCCGTATATCGCTTACGGTGCCGAAAGCTTCCCGCGTTTCGGGATCGATAGCGGTGAGTCCTTTTAACTGATAGTGATACCAGCTGTCTTCCGGCAGTACGGCGGTTTCCGTTTCAGGTACATACAGGTACCGGCCTTTAAAGGGAAGCACCTGATTGATCGTGTCGAAGCCGGCAAAACGCAAAAGTGTCATGCCTTTGTGTTCTTTGGCCGATACGATCTCCACAGGCTGTTTCTCTTCCCCTGCATAGGCATGCTTCAGATGCAGCAGGCGGTCGGGTATGGCGGAGACGGCCTCTGCTTTTACCTCGCCCCTGATCCCGTGTGTATTGGCTATATAGCCGATTTTAACCCACTTGTCCTTCATTTTCCTGAATGTCCAGATGCACCGTGCGGTCATCGTTCATCGCTACGGCTTTTAAAAGCGTACGAAACGCTTTGGCAATACGGCCGCGTTTGCCGATTACTTTTCCCATATCACGCGGATCGACACGCAGAGTGATATACACGAGCTGCGCATCCTGTGCCGCTGTAACGCTTACGTGTTCGGGATATTCTACGAGCTCTTTGGCAATCGTTGTAACGATTTGTTCCATGTCGGCTCCTTTCGGATTAGTGCTTCTCGTTTTCTTCTACGATTTCTTCGGCGTCGACTTTATCGCCTTCCTGTTCCACCACTTCTTCTGTTGTGGGATCCGATACCGGGAAGTCGGCTTTTTCTGCAGCTTCTTCCGGATCAACCGGATCGCCTGTACCGGCGGGTGCCACGTCGGATTCTTTTTGGTCTTCTACGATCTGCTCGGCGTCTACCTTGTCCTCGTGTACGCTCTCTTCGGGTTTTACCGCTTCTTCTTTTTCTTCCACTTCTTTTTGCTCATCGGGAATAATGACGGTGCGGCCTTTCAGGATTCCGTTTTTCTTCAGAAGTTTTTCTACGGTTTCCGAAGGTTGTGCGCCGGTTCCCAGCCAGTAGGCTACGCGTTCTGCATTGATAGAAAAAGTCTTGTTTTTGTCGATCGGATTGTAATAACCCAGTTCTTCAATAAAGCGTCCATCACGCGGTGCGCGGGAGTCCGCTACGACGACACGATAAAACGGTCGTTTCTTGCTGCCCATACGTTTCATTCTGATTTTTACCATTGTTTGTCCTCCTCAAATCTTTTAGAAGAACGGCATCTGCATGCCGCGTTTTTTTCCCTTGCCCATGGAAGAGAATTTCTTCATCATTTTTTTCATATCCTTAAACTGTTTCAGCAGTTTATTCAGTTGCACCACATCCAGTCCGGCTCCTTTTGCAATGCGGTTCTTGCGGCTGGCGTTGATGATTTCGGGATTGGCGCGCTCTTCTTTTGTCATGGACAAAACGAGTGCTTCCACATGCCCGATTTCTTTTTCGTCGATCTGGATCCCTTTAAGTGCTTTGGCATTCATACCGGGTATCATGCCGAGGATATTTTCCAACGGTCCCATATTGCGCATTTGATTCAGCTGATCTAAAAAGTCGTCGAAGGTAAAGCTTGCGCTGCGCATCTTCTGCTCCAGCTCTTTGGCTTTTTGTTCGTCGATATTCTGCTGTGCGCGCTCTATCAGGGTCATCACATCGCCCATACCCAGGATGCGTCCGGCCATGCGCTCGGGATAAAACACTTCCAGCTGATCCAGTTTTTCTCCGGTTCCGATGAATTTGATCGGTTTTTGTGTGACTGCACGGATCGAAAGTGCAGCGCCGCCGCGGGCGTCTCCGTCCAGTTTAGTGAGGATCACACCGGTCAAGCTCAGCTGTTTGTCGAAATTTTCTGCCACATTGACGGCGTCCTGCCCGGTCATGGCGTCCACGACCAGGAGAATTTCCGTGGGTTTTACCGCGGCTTCTATCTCCTGCAGCTCCTGCATGAGGGTTTCGTCAATATGCAGCCGGCCGGCTGTGTCGATCAGTACGACGGTATTTCCGTCGCGTTTGGCTTTTTCCACCGCTTCTTTGGCAATCGTAACCGGCGATACATCGGTGCCGCGTTCATATACGGGCACATCCACCTGTTTACCCACTACCTGCAATTGTTTGACCGCCGCAGGGCGGTATACGTCACAGGCGACAAGCAGCGGGGTCTGATTCTGCTTTTTCAGCAACATGGCCAGCTTGGCGGCGTGGGTCGTTTTTCCGGCACCCTGCAGGCCGCATAGCATCATAACGACGGGTTTTTTTCCATCGAGTATCAGTTTTTCTTCTTTTTTGCCCATCAGGGCCGTCAGCTCTTCGTTTACAATCTTGACAACCATCTGCCCGGGGGTCAGGCTTTCCATAACTTCTGCGCCCTTGGCCCGTTCTTTGATCCGATTGACAAAATCTTTTACGACGCGGAAGTTTACATCGGCCTCCAAAAGGGCCAGCCGCACCTCCCGCATAGCGACATCGATATCCTGTTCGTTCAGCTTGCCCTTGCCGCGCAGGTTTTTCATAGCGGTTTGCAGTTTGTCCGACAGGCTTTCGAAGATCATAGCATCTCCCCTTCCTCGGAGGATAAGGCGCGCAGGCGTTTTATCAGCGGTGCCAGTTCTTTTGCCTGCCCGTTTCGGCTAATCGCTTCCAATGCGTTTGCCATCGCGGCCATCTCCTCTTCCAAAAAAATGAATCGCTCTTTCAGTCCCAGGCAGGCTTCGAATTCTTCTAATGCTTTATCCGCCCGCTTCAGGTTTTCTGAAACCGCCTGCCGGCTGATTCCTGTCAATTGGCTGATCTCTGATAGAGACAGATCCTGATTGTAGGTATATTGCGCCACTTCGCGCTGCCGTTCGGTGAGCAGCCCGCCGTAAAAATCCAGCAGCCGGCTCATCTTCATCCATTTTTCCATGATTCTCCTTAAAAGAGTGTCAAGGTTTAACCTTGACACTCTTGGTAGTATACGGGATTTCCGCCGATTTTGCAATAGTTGAGCCGGTTTTTTAGGAAAATATCGCGCGGACGAAGCTCTCTGCATCAAAGGGCTCTACATCGTCGATCCCTTCGCCGATGCCGATGAATTTGACGGGCAGCCGGTATTCCATCAGGAGCGGGAAGATCACCCCGCCTTTGGCCGTGCCGTCAAGTTTGGTGAGTATGATGCCCGTGGGATCGGCTACCTCGGTGAATTCCTTGGCCTGGGAAAGAGCGTTCTGGCCGGTGGTGGCATCCAGTACAAGCAGGGTTTCTTTTTGTGCATCCGGGTATTCCCGGTCGATCACGCGGCGGATCTTTCCCAGTTCCTTCATCAGATTCCCTTTATTGTGCAGGCGGCCGGCGGTATCGCACAAAAGAACATCGGCGCCGCTTGCCCGCATTTTGGCAATACCGTCATAAATGACCGATGCCGGGTCCGCCCCTTCCTGTTGATAGACGATATCGGTGCCGGCCCGTTCTGCCCAGATCTGCAATTGGTCAATCGCGGCCGCACGGAAGGTGTCGGCTGCAGCCAAAAGCACGGTATCGCCTCCTGTTTTCAGCTTGTACGCGAGTTTTCCGATGGATGTGGTTTTGCCGACGCCGTTTACACCGATGATCAAAACGATCAGCGGGCGTTCGTCGGAAAAAGGCACCTGCCCATCCTGTTCGCGGATCAGTTCCACCATTTGTTCGCTAAGCAGTTCTTTGATACCGGCCGGGTCGGTTATGCCGCCGGTGCGCACGCGTTCGCGCAGGCCGTCCATGATCGTCATCGTCGTCTGTACGCCCACATCGGCCGAAACGAGAATATCTTCCAGATCTTCAAAGAGTTCTTCGTCGATTTTTGCGTAACCCTTGATCACTTCGTCGATCTGCTCGGTGAGTTTGGCACGCGTTTTCTGCAAGGAATCGACCAGGCGGTCAAACAGATTCTTCTTCGGCGCATCCAAGCGCGAAACGGGGTCTTTTTCCTCTTCTTCTTTGTGAAACCAGTTCTTAAACATGCTGCCTCCTGCCTATGCGCTTTGTTCTTTCTTTTTGTCTGCCAGTTCCAGCGGTATGATCCGGCTGGTGGCATTATCCTGCATGGTTACGCCATAAATGATATCGGCCAGTTCCATGGTCTGTTTTCTGTGGGTGATGATAATAAACTGGATCCGCCCGCGAAAACTCTCCAGATACTGCTTGTAACGTGCGATATTTGCATCATCCAAAGCCGCGTCGATCTCATCGAGCACACAAAACGGCGACGGGCGCGTTTCGAAGATGGCAAACAGCAGTGCCACGGCGGTCAGCGCCTTTTCCCCGCCCGAGAGCAGGGTGATCGCCTGCCGGGTTTTTCCCGGCGGCTTTGCGATAATCTGCACGCCGGCCTCGAGTACATCCTCGCCGGTTAAGGCAACTTCGGCCTGTCCGCCGTCAAACAGGATTTTAAACACTTCGGAAAACTTTTTATTGATCTGCACCATGCCGTCTCTGAACTGCTTACGCATGGTCGCTTCTATTTTGCGGATGACTTCTTTCAGGTCTTCGGCGGAGGCTTTCAGATCGGCGCTTTGTTCGGTCAAAAAGTCGAAGCGTTCCTGTACGGTTTTGTGTTCTTCGATCGATTCAAAACTGAAGCTGCCGATGGCCCGCAGTTGTTCTTTGATCTCTCTGACGCGGCTGCGGCTCGTTTTGATCTGCGGAGCGGCCTGCATTTTTTCGGCGGCGGTCTCCTCGTCCGTGTTGAGTTCCATCGCCACGGTTTCAAACAGCCGTTTTACTTTGTCCTGTGCATTTTCCAGGCGGAGCGTATGCGTCGCCTGGTCTTTTTCCAGTGTGCGGAAGCGTTCTTCCGCTTCTTTCTGTTCGTTTTCATGTGCCTGCAACGCATGTTCCAAAGTGGTTCTTTCTTTGTCGGAAGCCCTCTTCTTTTCCTGCAGAACGCGTTCTTTTTCTTCTGTATCCAAAAGCTGTGTGCACAGCTTGTCCCGCGATTGTTTTTCGGTTTCCTCTGCCTGCACGGTTTCTTTCAGCGCTTTTTGTGCGCCGTTTTTTTCATTTTCCCGTGCGTTTATCTGCTCCTGCACATCGGCCATACGGTTTTTTATGAGACTGATGTCTCTTCGTTGGCCGTCCGTGCGTGCACGGGTCTGTCCGTATTCCTGTTCGGCCTTGCGCCATTGCGCTTCCGTTTCTGCGAAACGGGCTTCGGTTTTTTGTGCGGCGCGTTCCTTTTCCGCCAGTTCCTCCTGCCGAAACAACAGGGTTTCACGCAGGGAACCGACCGACTCTTCCGTTTGCATTTGGGCCAGTTGCTTTTGTGTTTGTTCCAGGCTTTTCAGGAAAACTTCTGTCTGGGCCTCTTTGGCAGCCAGATTTTCTGCTGCTGTACGCCGGTTTTCATGCAGAATACGCCCTTTGTTCCGCGTTTCTTCCCGCTGTGCCGTGTTTTTTTCTTTGTTGTCGCGCAAATGCCGGATCCGGGTTCGGCTTTCCTGTACGCGCCTCTCCAGGGGCGGTATTTCTGCCGCCAGCTGATCCCGGTCCGATTCACGGGACAAGAGACCGCCTTCTTTTTGCGTATAGCCGCCAACCATAGAACCGCCCGGCAGCAATAATTGGCCGGCCCGGGTCACAAAGCGCAGCCGGTCATACGCCCGGTTTTTTCTGAGGCGGATTCCGGTATCCATATCTTCCAGTAAAACGGTGCGACCCAAAAGAGAAGACAGGACATGGCCGATGTCTTCTTTGGCGGATACAAAGTCCGTCGCTGCGCCGATCACGCCCTTTTCCCCGTCGGGTATTGCCCCCTGATACGGATAGGCCCGGATCTGATCCACCGGCAAAAACGTCACGCGGCCGATGCGGTTTTTCTTTAGCCATTCGATCAGTTGTTTTGCCTGTACGGCTTCCCGGGTTACGATATTGTGCAAGGCCGCTCCCAGCGCGATTTCGATCGGCAGGCGCATGGCGGAGTCGACCGTCAAAAGCCCGCCCAAAGGGCCGATAAACCGCGCGCGCAGCGTAGCATCCTCCTGCGCAGCACGCAAAAGCTGCTGTACGCTCCGGTGATAGCCTTCGTGATTTTTGATCATGTGGTCGATCGCAAGCAGACGACGCTGTTTGGCTTCCAGTTCGTTTTCCTGTTCGCGCAGTGCGTTTTCTTCCTGCAGGATCGCCCGGGTGTCGCGCTCTATTCCGGCATCGTAGGTGCTCAGTTGTTCGGTCAGTGCCCTGTAGTCCTTTTCCGTTTGCTCCGATGCTTTTTTCAGCGCAGCATATTCTGTATGCAGGATGTCTTTTCGTTCTTCCTGCGCTTTCAGCAGCTCGCGGAGTTTTTCGGTTTGATCCACCCGTAACTGCGCGGCATTTTCTCCGGTTTGCAGCTGCAGCTGTGCATCGCGCCAGGCGCGTTCCGCTTCGCGTGCGGCTTCCTTGGCCTCCCGTAATCGGGTTTGCAGCTGTGCGGTTTCTTCTTCCAACCGCTCGCAGACGGCTTTTTCCTTTCCCTGCTGTTCTTCTTCTTTTTTCAGGCGTTCCCGGATCGCTTCTTCTTCTGTTTCCAGTTGGGTGTGCCGTGCGGTCAGTCGGGCCAGTTCGTTTTCCGCCTGCTCGCCTTCTTCTTTCAAACGTTGGGTATCGCGCTGCAAAAACTCGGATTTCTGTTCGGATAATTGCAAATTGCGTTCCGCCGATTCCCGATTCCTGGACAGGATCCGCTCCTGTTCATCCAATGAAGCCTTCTCCTGGGCCAGCCACTCCCGCTTTTCCAAAAGCGGCCGGACTTTGGCGCGGATCTCTTCTCTTTTTTGTTGCGACAAAGTCAGATTTGCCTGCAGCTGTTCTTTTTCTTCTTTCAGTCCCTGCAGCAAAAGCTGCGCCGCCTTTACTTCTTTATCGTAAAAAGCAAGCGTGTGCGTTTCGTGTTCAACGGTAAGTTGCATGCCCTTTTTTGCTTTTTCCGCTTCTTTGGAAAGATAACGCAATTGCTCTTTGAGCTGGGTTATGATATCTTCCACCCGCAGCAGATTCTCTTTTGTCTTTTCCAGTTTGCTCCGCGCTTCTTCAATCTGATAGCGGTATTTGGAAATGCCGGTGGCTTCTTCAAACAGTTCCCGGCGGTCCTGATCTCTGGTGCTGATGATCTCGTCGATTTTTCCCTGTCCGATAATGGAATAACCCTCTTTTCCGACACCGGTATCCATAAAAAGAGAGCGGATGTCTTTTAATCGACATCCTGTACGGTTTAATGCGTATTCCGTTTCCCCGGATCGGAACAATTTGCGGGACACAACCACCTCATCGTAAGCTATCGGCAGTTTTTTGTCCTGATTGTCCAATACCAAAGTCACCTGTGTCATATTGAGCGGTTTTTTCTGATCGGTGCCGGAGAAGATGACATCCGCCATTTTCCCGCCCCGCAGGCTCTTCGCGCTTTGTTCGCCCAGCACCCAGCGCATCGCATCGGCGATATTGCTTTTTCCGCTGCCATTGGGTCCTACAATCACAGAAACCGGCCGGTCAAAATGCAGGACCGTCTTTTGTCCGAACGATTTGAATCCGTAGAGCTCGAGTCGTTTGAGTCGCAATGTCATCCCCCCCTTTCGTTAGTCATATATGACACTATGGATGCAAAAGCCCCGCACGGACCAGTGCTTCCCGCGCTGCCATCTGCTCAGCTTCCTTTTTGCTTTTTCCGGAACCCACTCCCAACTGCAGCGGGCCAACATGGGCGGCCATCGTAAAGATCTTGTCGTGATCGGGTCCGGATTCCATAATCATGGTATAGCAGACTTTGTCTTTTCCCGTCCGCTGAAAATGCTCCTGGAGCTGTGTTTTGTAATCCCGGAACAGATTTCCCGCACTGGTGGCTTCCACAGCGATGGATTCAAAGCGTTCCACCAGCAGGCGATACGTTTTTTCATAGCCCGTGTCGATATAGACCGCTCCCCACAGGGCTTCAAATGCATCGGCCAAAAGCGAATCGCGCTCCGCCCCGCCCGAGAGTTCCTCGCCGCGGCCCAGGCGCATATAATCCCCTAAGCGCATCAAGCGTGCGGCATAGGCAAAAGTGGGTTCGGACACAATCACCGAACGCCTTTTGGTCAATTCCCCTTCGGGTACATCGGGGTATTTTTTGAACAAGACATCCGATGCGACCAGATTCAGAACGGTATCGCCCAAAAACTCCAGCCGCTCGTTGTCTTTGCTGTCATAGCCCTTGTTTTCATTGGCGTAGGATGAATGCGTCATCGCGACATCCAGCAGGCTCCAATGCATAAAGTCATGGTCGATATCGGCTGCCAGTGTGCGCAGCTGTGCTTTTCTTTGCGCAGAAATGCGAATATTCGGGATCGGATAATTCCAACGGTCATACATTAGGCGCCTCGTTCCGGATTCTCTTGGAGCGCTACGGTAAGAGCACCGATGGTGTCTTTTTCAATAAAGAGCACCAGTTTGTCGATCCCGTTGGCAATCGCCTCGGCATTCGAAGAGCCGTGGGCTTTGAATAGGGGTTTTCGGATACCCAATAAAGGAGCGGCTCCGGTTTGTGTATAATCCAGCCGGTTTTTCAGATTTCGCAAGGCGTCTTTTGCCAAAAAAGCGCCGATTTTTGTTTTTGTGCCGGCCATCAGTTCTTCTTTCAGGGCAGAGGTAATAAAACCTGCCGTTCCCTCCAGGGTTTTTAAGGCAATATTGCCGGTAAAACCGTCGCACACGACCACATCGCATACGGAGGAAAACAGATCTCTTGCTTCCACATTGCCGATAAAATGAAGGGGCGCGTTTTCCAGTAAAGAAAAGCTCTCTTTGGTAAGCGCATTTCCTTTGCCTTCTTCGGTTCCGACATTCAAAAGACCGACCCGCGGCTGTTTCAGACCCAGTACATTGCGCGTGTAGATCGATCCCATCAGGCCGAATTGCGTTAGCAGCCTGGCATCTGTATCCATATTGGCGCCGGCATCCAAAAGTACCGTCGGATGCGGCCGGGTCGGCAAAAGAATGGTGAGTGCCGCGCGGGAGATACCCGGCAGTCTTTTGGTGATCAATAGACCCGTGGCAAGCATGGCTCCGGTGGAACCGGCCGACAATAGGCCTTCATAGTCTTCTTCCATCTTTCTTGCACCCAGTACAATGGAAGCCTGTTTTTTTGCGCGTACCGCTTTGGCCGGCTCTTCTTCGTTGCTGATCCATTCGGAGGTCGGCAGGATTTCCATACGCTCGGGCAAGTCCTCCCCGAGCGTCTCCGGACCGATCAGCCCGATGAAAAGACCGGGGTGTTTTATAAGCGCCTGTTTGCAGCCCTGTTTGATTTCTTCCGGCCCTTTATCCGAGCCGTACGCGTCCACCAAGATTTTCATGCATCGCTCCTT
>JGI24500J29687_10031299_pt1 | contig 10655 bp, 7 predicted proteins | sample BioPla2RNA1_FD_29687 | JGI IMG/M metagenome (IMG submission 29687) | reverse complement strand
CGGGATACTGTAACTCCGGCAACCTGTACAGGATCAAGGATAGCTGTGGGGGTAAGCACCCCTGTTCTCCCTACCCGCACAAAAATCTCCCTTACCCTAGTAACCACCTGCTCTGCAGGAAATTTATAAGCGATAGCCCAGCGCGGACTTTTGGCCGTTCTCCCTAATATGTCATGGAGGTGCAGGGGATTGACCTTGACCACCATACCATCGATCTCGTAATTCAGGGTATGCCTTTTTTCGATCCACTGCTTGCAATAATCGATCACTTCTTCGATGCTTTGACAGTGTTTGCTTTCTTCCTGCACTGAGAAACCCAATTCCTTTAACATATGCAAAGCATCCTGCTGGGTATTGAGCTCCTCGCCCTCACACTCCAGGACCTGGTAGCAGAATACCCCCAGTGTACGGCTGGCAGTAACCCTGGGATCCAGCTGGCGCAGTGACCCCGCAGCTGCATTTCTGGGATTGGCAAAGGGTGGTTCACCCCGCTGGTCCCGCTGTTCATTGAGCCGCGCAAAGGCTTTTCTGGGCATGAAGGCCTCTCCCCTCACCACAAGCCGCGGCAGTGCCCTGGAAAGCCTCATCGGCAACAGTCGTACAGCACGCAGGTTTTCAGTGATATCTTCGCCGGTGATGCCATCTCCCCGGGTCGCTCCCAGCACAAACTCCCCGTTTTCATAGGTGAGCACAACAGAGAGCCCGTCGATCTTCGGTTCTACAATGTAATCAACCGCTGTGCCGGAAAGCTGCAGCACACGGCGGTGGAAATCACGCAACTCCCCATCCTCAAAGGCATTCGCCAGGCTGAACAAAGGTGTGGAATGCCTGACCGTGCGAAACTCATCCAGGGGAGCACCCCCAACCCTTTGTGTCGGTGAATCAGGGGTGATCAGTTCTGGAAACTCTCCCTCTAACCTCTCCAAATCCCTGATCAGGGAATCATATTCCTGGTCAGTGATCAGGGGATCATCCAAAACATAATAACGGTGATCATGTTTTCTGATCTCGGTACGCAGGGCTTCCACCCTTTGGCGTGCTTCACTCAATGAAGGCATCTGAACTCCCTCCGCTTGTCACGGTATTCAACTTCATGTTATTATTATACCAGAAAAAACCAATAGACCAAAGTCCAAAGTTCGTCAGTACCAAAATGCCCTGTCACTATTTATTACCAATATGCCACTATTACAATAACATGAAACTCGTATCTAATGGCTTCTAACCTACTCTCTGGTGACAGCGGGGTGGCACCTTATCACCGCTCAGCGGCACGGGTCTGTCAGATGCCGGAGGTCGGAAGTTTCCCAACGACCAACCTGAAAAACAGAAGCCGGAAACCGGAAGTCGGAAGTCTGAGGTGCCCAGGAAGTACCTTTAGATCTAGTGAATCGATTTTTAGGCAGCAGGCAATTTGTGTTACCCATGTCTTGACCGAACTCACTCAGAAATGCACCAGGAACCGTCCCCCCTGCATCATTTATAGTTTCTTCAAGGGCGCATACTTGGCCATCAAATGCTTGAAACCGGCGCTTTCAAAAGATACAAAAATCTCTAAATCTCCTCCAGAGCCGAACTTGGTTTCCATGACAACCCCGCGCCCGAACTTCTTGTGTTCCACCTTATCTCCCACTTTAAAGCTATCCGGAGCAGAAACCGCTGTTACTGCTGCCGCTTCCTCGTTCCCGGCAAGACTCTCTTGCATGGCATGGCCTGTTTTATCATTATCCTGGCTGCCTGCAGTTGAGACACCGGAACCGTCCCCGCGTCTCACAGTTGAGACACCGGAACCCCCCCCGCGTCCCGGGTGTCTTGCCGGGCAGAGGTATTCCTGTGGGATCTCCGTGAGGAAGCGGGATGGCTGTTTGTGTTCACTGCTGCCGTAAAGATAACGGCTGATCGCCCAGGAAAGATAAAGTTTCTCCTGTGCCCTGGTAATCCCCACATAGCAGAGACGGCGCTCTTCCTCCAGTTCATCATCCTCTCCCAGGGCATGGACATGAGGAAACAGCCCCTCCTCCAAACCCGTCAGAAATACCACCGGAAACTCCATCCCCTTGGCACCGTGGATCGTCATCATCACCACAGCATTCTCACCGGGTTCGTAGTTGTCGATATCTGTTACCAGAGCAAGCTCCTCTAAAAAACCATCCAGAGACCTGTCGATGCCCCCGGAGTCGTACTGCTCTGCCACACCCAGAAACTCCTTTAAGTTCTCCAGACGTGTTTCCGCCTCCACTGTTTTTTCCGCCTCTAAAATGGAGAGATAACCTGTTTCCTCCAGTATCCTTTCCACCAGACTGGCCACAGTAACCGCACCGTCCAGCTTCCTCCAGTTATTCACCATCCGGAAAAACCCTTCCAATGCACTGATAGCTCGTCTTCCCAGATCTGGTATCCCTGCCGGATGCTCCAGGACGTAAGCCAGACTTTTTCCTTCCCTGGAAGCAGCTTCTTCGGCACGGGCGATAGTCATATCCCCGATTCCCCGCCGCGGCTCATTGATCACCCGGCGCAGAGATACCTCATCTGCGGGATTGGCCACAAGCCGCAGATATGCCAATATGTCCTTTATCTCCTTGCGCTCATAGAACCGCACTCCCCCATAAATCCGGTAGGGGGTTCCAGAACGGATAAATTCTTCCTCAATAACCCGGGATTGGGCATGGGTTCGATAAAAGACCGCACAATCCCGGTAAAGAGCCTCTTCCCGATTAACCAGGTCACTGATTTCTGCAGCCACAAACCTGGCCTCATCCTTTTCATCGAAAGCCTGGTAGCAAGAACCAGGATCTCCGACAATATTTGATGTCCACAGTTCTTTGGGCTTTCTTCCTCTATTATGTGCTATAAGTGCGTTGGCCACAGCCAGTATACACTGGGTAGACCTGTAGTTCTGCTCCAGCTTGATTACATGTACCTCAGGGTAGTCCTTCTCAAAGGTGAGAATATTCCTGATATCCGCACCCCGCCACCCGTAAATGGACTGGTCATCATCCCCCACTACGCAGATGTTGCGGTGTCCCCCGGCCAACTGGCGCACCAGTATATACTGAGCGTGGTTGGTGTCCTGATACTCATCCACCATAATGTATTGAAAGCGATCCTGATAGCGCTCCAATACTGAGGGTTCTGCACGAAAAAGCTCTACAGCTTGTACCAAGAGATCATCGAAATCCATGGCATTTTGCTGCAGCAGCTTCTTCTGGTAAAGGGAATATAAATCTGCAATAGTCTCCTCCCGCACATTGCGGGTCAATTCAAGATATTCCTTTGGTGTAACAAGCTCATTTTTGAGGCTGCTGATCTCTGCCAGCACACCGCGGGGACGGAATTTCCGGTCGTCAACCCGCAGCTCTTCGATACAGTGTTTGATCACTGTCAGCTGGTCGGCGCTATCATAAATAATAAAGCTGCGGTCATAGGGGATAAAGCGCGCCTCTCTCCTGAGAATGCGCACAGCCATAGAGTGAAAGGTACTGACCCAAAGATCCCGTGCATCGCTCCCCACCAACTGCTGTACTCTCTCTCGCATTTCGGCAGCAGCCCGATTGGTAAAGGTAACTGCCATGACGCGAAAAGGGGATATCCCCATATTTAAAAGGTGAGCGATGCGGTAAGTTAATACCCGGGTTTTTCCACTCCCTGCCCCGGCAAAAATAATTAAGGGTCCCTCAGTCCGCCTCACCGCTTCCAGCTGCTGCGGATTCAATTCCCTCTCCAAATTCATTTCCATCACCTACCGCCGCCGTTCCGCTAATTTTTCACGAATCTCTTCAGGGCTGACACCGCATTCCACCAGGAGCACCAGCAGGTGGTAGATCAGGTCTGCGGTTTCCTCCACCAGCTCACTGTGGTCATCTTGCATGGCAGCAACAACCACCTCTACCGCCTCTTCCCCGACCTTCTGGGCGATCCTGCCCCTTCCCCTCTGGAAGAGTTTTACTGTATAGGACCCCTCTGGCTGTGTCTTCTGTCGCTCCTTGATCAGGGAATAAAGGTCAGCGATAATCCTTTCGGTTCGCTTTTCAGGAGCAGAGCTGCCCACAAGCCGGGAAAAACATGACCTGGTCCCCAGATGACAGGCCACTCCCACCTGGTCAACTTTAAGGAGCAGTGTATCCCCATCGCAATCCAAACGCACCTCTCTAACATACTGGTAGTTGCCGCTGGTCTCCCCCTTCAGCCAGAGAGCCTGCCTCTTTCTGCTGTAAAACCAGGCCTGACCGCTCTCCAGGGTGCGCCTCAGAGACTCCTGATTCATCCAGGCCACCATCAAAACCTCGTTATTTTCCACATCCTGCACAACTGCCGGAACCAGGCCGGCAGTGTCAAATTTAACAGTATTGATAAAATCTATCAGTTCCTTGCTGTCGGTGAAAACCGGTTGTGCTTTCATAGCTTTACAGGTACTCCTCTCTCTGCCAGGTATTTCTTTACTTCCCCGATGGTATAATCGCGGTAATGGAAAATGGATGCCGCCAAGACCGCATCAGCTTTTCCTATGGTCAGTCCCTCATAGAGATGCTCAAGACTGCCCGCCCCTCCTGAGGCAACCACCGGAATGCCCACTGCCTCTTTGATGGCTTTGGTAAGCTCCAAATCATAGCCATCCCTGGTGCCATCGCGGTCAAAACTCGTCAACAGGATCTCCCCTGCACCCCGCTGCTCCATTTCCTGTGCCCAGGCAACAGCATCGATTCCGGCACTTTTCATCCCTCCATGGGTAACGACATCCCACCCGCTGCCGGCTCTACGGGCATCGATGGCCACTACCAGCTGCTCCGTCCTGAATTTCCGGGAGACATCAGCAATAAACTCCGGGTTTTTGACAGCTGCTGAGCTGACAGCAATCTTGTCAGCTCCCGCTTCCAGCAGGGCGCTGATATCTTCAAGGCTTCTGATTCCCCCACCAACAGTAAAGGGGATGGAAATCTGTTCAGCGATCCGCTTGACCATATCGATGGTTGTTTTTCGCCCCTCAACAGTTGCGGTAATATCCAAGAAAACCAGCTCATCAGCACCCGCGGCATCATACTCGGCAGCCATCTCTACAGGGTCACCGGCATCCCTCAAATCTCCGAACTTTACACCTTTGACAACCCGCCCCTCCTTGACATCGAGGCAGGGAATTACCCGCCTGGTATTAGCTGCTTTTTTTGCTGCCAGGATGGCCTCCCGAAGAGTAAATTTCTCCTCATAGAGCGCCTTTCCCACAATAACCCCTTCTACTCCTAACTGCTCCAAATGCCCCAGGGCATAGATATCCTCAAGGGAACTGACTCCACCGGAGGCGATCACACTCAAGCCTGTCTCTTCCGCAAGTTTCCCTGTCGCCTGGATGTTGGGGCCTGTAAGCATCCCATCCTTGCTGGTATCGGTAAACACAACCCGCCTGCAGCCGAGATCATGCATCTGGCGAGCCACATCCAGGAAGTGCCTTGATGACAGATCCTGCCAGCCCTTGACTGCCACAAACCCGTCCCGGGCATCGATCCCCACCACAACCCGCTCCCAACCGAAAGCAGCACAGGCCCGGCGCACCAGATCCGGACCGGTAACCGCAACAGTGCCCAGGATCACACGTTCAACACCTGCTTTGAAGGCTTCTCGCATCTGGTCGAGTGTCCTGATCCCTCCTCCCAGTTGAGCGGGGAGAGCGGCATTTTTAATGATCTCCCTCACCACACTCAGCTGGCGTGGTTCCCCGGCAAAGGCGCCGTCCAGATCCACCAGATGCAGCCACTCTGCCCCATCCTTCTTCCAGCGAAGAGCCACAGCCACAGGGTCTTCATCATAGATAGTTTCGTCCTTCGCCCGCCCCTGTACCAGACGCACACATTTACCATTCCTGAGATCAATTGCCGGAAAGATAAGCATGAATACACCGAACCTCCTCAATTAGTCGTTAGTCGTTGGTAGTTGGTCGTTGGATAATGATAAAAGAGGGGTTTTGTTCGCTACTTAACCGAACTGTCTTGACCGAGCACTAACGACCTACCAAAAAAGCAGAAGTCAGAAACCGGATGTCGGAAGCCCGAGGTGCCCCAGGAACTGCCTCGATTCAGTAGTTCGGTTTTCAGGCGATAGACAATATGTATACCCGCGTCTTGACCGAACTCACGCAGAAATGCACCAGGAACCGACCCCCTTGCACCACTACAGTTTGCCTTTAGTGGAAGGCACACCGCTTTCACGCTCGCTCAGGGCCACAGCTTCTCTTAAAGCTCTGGCAAATCCCTTGAACAACACCTCAATGATGTGGTGGGTGTTTTCCCCACTCAGGAGACGCAGGTGCAGGGTAATCCCTGCATTGTTGACCAAAGCCCGAAAGAACTCGGGCACCAGCTCCACAGGCATCTCCCCGGCTTTATAGCAAGGCACACTGACCTCATAGCCCAGGTACGGCCTCCCGCTGAGATCCACCGCGGCTAGAGCCAGTGCCTCATCCATCGGTATGATCGCTGATCCATACCTGGTAATCCCCTCTTTATCTCCCAAGGCCTCTTTTAGGGCTAAACCTAAGCAGATACCCGTATCCTCAACTGTGTGGTGGGCATCTACATGAAGATCCCCGCTGGCTTCAACAGTGAGATCAATAAGGGCATGCCGTGCCATCAGGTGCAGCATATGGTCGAAAAAACCGATCCCGGTGCTGCCACCGAAGTCCCCGTTCCCGTCCAGGTTCAGCTTTACCTGGACACTGGTCTCACCGGTTGCCCTATCTATCTTTGCCTGTCGCGCCACTTCTTGCGCCATAATCATTCCCCTCCTTAAATGGACACATAATATGCTATTCACCACACCAACCGTTATCATGATATCCCTGGTGTACTTCCGGGAAAAGCAACCTGTGTGACAACTCCCAAAATCACCAGGTCAACGGCCGATGCACCGGAGATGCACCGGGGACGGTTCCTGCTGCATCTTCCGGCTTACGACTTCCAGCATCAGACATCTATTGTCAGTTAAACACCTATGTCACCGGTCCACACCATCAGGCGAAAATAGTAGCCAAAACAAGATAATGTTTGCGGAACCCGGCGGAAGGCAGATTCTCGGTAAATTTCCGACCCCCGACTTCCGGCATCAGATTTCTACTTCACGGATAGACATCCATACCACCCAGATGGCAGCAGCAGCAGTTGATGAAAGCAAGCCTGACAGAAATAGACGTCAGAAGCCGGATTTCGGAGGTCAGAAAAAGGTAGCCTGACAGCAAACAAAACGTCCAGTCACTTTGGCTGCTTGAGGTGATCATCAACTGTTAACAAAGGTAGCCTGACGGCAAACAAAACGTCCAATGTCACCCTTCTTCTTAAAGCAATAAAACAAGCCTGGCCCCGCCTATGATCACAAACGCTCCAGCCTCCTGGCAATCGCCCGGGCATGGGCATCAAGGCCTTCATCCTCTGCCAGCCTGACAATATGGGGTCCCCACTTTTGAAGGGCTTCTTTAGTGGTATAAATGACACTGGTGCGCTTCATGAAATCCTCCACACTTAACGGTGAGAAAAAGCGAGCCGTGCCTCCGGTGGGCAGAACATGGTTCGGCCCTGCGAAATAATCACCCACCGGCTCTGAGGCATAGGCCCCAAGGAAAACCGCACCTGCGTTCCGGATTTTGCCCAGCCAGGAAAAAGGATCCTTGACATAGAGCTCCAGGTGTTCAGGTGCAAGCTGATTAGCCAGGTCAACTGCTTCCTGCATGCTCCCGGTGACAACCGCTGCCCCATAGTTCTTTATTGCAGCTGCAGCGATCTCCTTCCTGGGGAGAACCGCCAGCTGTTTTTCAACCTCATCTCGCACACTTTGCGCCAGCTTCTCATCCGGAGTTACCAGAATGGCCGCAGCCATTGGGTCATGCTCTGCCTGGGAGAGAAGGTCCGCTGCCACCAGCACATGATCCGCCTCTTCATCTGCCACAATGACGATCTCGCTGGGTCCGGCCAGCATATCGATATCCACCAGCCCAAAGACCAGCCTCTTAGCAATAGTCACATAGATGTTGCCGGGTCCCACGATCTTGTCCACCTTAGAGATCGATTCTGTACCATATGCCAGACCAGCAACAGCCTGGACACCCCCGGCCTTAAAAATTTTCGTCACTCCTGCCTCAGCGGCAGCCACCAACACAAGGGGAAGCACTGTGCCATCGGTCCTGGGCGGAGTCACCATGATGATTTCCTTAACCCCGGCCACCTTTGCCGGGAGGGCATTCATTAAAACAGAAGAGGGATAAGCAGCTGTGCCACCGGGAACATAAATCCCTACCCGTTCCAGCGGCCTGTAGATCTGTCCCAGCAGTTCCCCATCCTCCCCTGGTTGAAACCAGGTTTGAAAATGCTGTCGTGCATGAAATTCACTAATATTATCCCGGGCCAGGCGTAATGACTCTAAGAGATCAGGTGCTGTCGCGGCATATGCCTCCTTGATCTCATCCTCTGTCACCTGCATCTGAGCAGCACTCATATCAGCATGATCAAACTTTTTGGTCGCTGCCAAAACCCCTTGATCCCCATACTCTTTGACCTGTTCAATAATCTCCCGCACCCCGGCCTCCAGATCTTCACCGCGGTGCTCCCGCTTCAGCAGCCGTGAGACCAGATCATCTTTGATCGATACCACCTTTAACATAAAACCGCACTCCATTCTGAGGTGACAGGGGGTGACAGGGGGACGGTTCTCTTGTCACCTTCTCTGCCACCAATAATAATTTAGATCCCCTGAAGATGCACGCTAACTAACAACTTTTCTTGATGGCTTCTATAAAAGGAACCAGCCTGTTATATTTAACACGGTAAGAAACCCTGTTCGCCACCAGTCTAGCAGTGGCTTCAGCAATCTCATCGATAGCTACCAAATTGTTCTCCTGAAGGGTTCTACCGGTGGAAACCAGGTCGATGATCACCTCGGCCAGTCCTACTAAAGGCGCTAATTCGATATTTCCGGATAGCTTAATGACCTCTCCAGGCAAACCCTTGCTGCGCAGGTAGGACTCCGCAACCCGCGGAAACTTGGTGGCCACCCGCAGCTGTCCGAAGTGTGAAAGGTATCCGGAAAGCCCATCTTTATATAATTCCAGCTTTGATGAGGGAACAGCCACCACAAATTTGCACTGCCCGAAACCCAAATCCGCCAGCTCACAGATGTCCTTCCCCTGTTCCAGGATCACATCTTTTCCTGCAATCCCCAGATCAGCTGCTCCATACTCTACGAAAGTAGGGACATCAGCGGTACGGCAGATCAGATAGCGCAGCCCCCTCTCCGGATCATTGTATACAAGACGACGTCCGTTTTCTTCCAGATCTAACCGCAAAATTCCTGCATCCCTTAAAATCCCGGCTACAAGCGGCAGCAGGCGCCCCTTGGGAAGTGCAAAAGTTATTCTATCCTGGGTCATGTTGATCTCTCCACTTTCTCTTCTGAATTCTCCATCACCAGTATGAAAGGAATCCCCTTGCGGGAGGCACAGGCTATGGCCTCCTGCCGCGGGCGTTCCGAAAGATCCACTTCCACAATAAAGCCATTTGCCCTCAACTCCCTCGCTTTTTTAACAACCTCATCGATGTTGTCCCCTGTAATAAAATAATCGGGAGTCTGTTCGTCAAAGGGCAGAGCCTGCTTTTCCAGAGCATCCAAAACCCTGTCCATGGTCAGGGCAAATCCTGTTGCCGGGCAGGGATACCCAAACTTAGCTAAAAGCTCATCATATCTACCGCCACCACAGAGAGGGTACCCAACCCCTTCTGCATAGCACTCAAATACAAGCCCCGTATAATATCCCAATACCCGCAGCAGGGTCGGGTCAATGTTTACCTGTTCGCAAAAACCATGGTCGGAAAGGATCTTCCACACGCGGCGTAGACTTGCCAATCCCCGCTTGGCGGGTTCATCCTGGATTAAACCTTCAAGCTGGCCAAAGACCTCAAGACCACCATGCAGGTAAGGCAAAGCGGCAACAGCCTTCTTTTTATCCCCTGAAAGCTGAGCTCCTGCCACCAGACCCTCCCATGTTACCAGATCCTTTTTGCTCAAGGCAATCTTTGCCTGTTCCTGTTCTGCAGCGGAAAAGCCTGCCCCCTTCAATACACCTGCCAGGACATCAACATGCCCTACCGTAATCCGGAAGTCCTCAACCCCTGCCAGCTTCAATGCTTCTGCTGCCAGGCTGATCACCTCGGCATCAGCATCAGGGCCTGCTGCCCCCACCAGTTCCACACCGGTCTGGTAATACTCCCGCTGCCGTCCGGCATGGCTTTCCCGCCGGTAGACATTGGCAAGATAACAAAACCTCTGGGGAAACTCCTGGTCTTGCAGGCGTGTGCTCACCAAACGGGCAATGGGTGTAGTCATATCAGGCCTCAACACCATGATCTGCCCGCGGTCGTCAATAAACCGGTAAAGCTGATTGTGAAGCATATCACCTAAAGCCGGAGCCAGCACTTCGTAGTATTCAAAGGTGGGGGTTACCACCTCCTGGTAGCCCCAGGAGCTAAAAAGTCTTAATAATTTATCCTCCAAATGCCGTTTGCGGCGTGCTTCCCCGGGCAAGAGATCCCGCACCCCACCCGGCATCAGAACCGTACCTGAGTTTTCCATATGTTTCCCTGCTTTCATAAGCAGCAGCTTCAAGCAGCCTGCTGTTAACTAAT
>JGI24500J29687_10026826_pt1 | contig 10690 bp, 8 predicted proteins | sample BioPla2RNA1_FD_29687 | JGI IMG/M metagenome (IMG submission 29687) | reverse complement strand
CTTCCATATCCTCCAACAATATCAACTACTACTCCACAAGGTTTCCCTTCCAAATCGTAGTTATATAAATCCGATAGATCCTCTGCACAAATCATATCCCCATCAATATAGATAGCCCTTTCACACTTTGTTAATATTTCTGGTATTAAGAGTCGAAGATAAGCACTCTTAGTGACGTGATCATTTCTTCTTATAGGACATGACTTTTCAATTGTTTCATTTGAAACTTGATGAAACTCTAAGGCTGATTCCCCTCTAAATACACAATCTGATAGTTTCAGCTTATTCTCTTCTGATAAATTCTGATAGATTAAATGATAATGGATAGGAGTCTTTGTAGTCAATTCAATTGATTTAATCAGGACTCCAGTAGGCATAGCAAATTTATCATCCAAACATAATGCAATATTAATTGTATTATTCAATTTTATCTCCTTCTAAATTCTTGGTGAGCCTTCATCGACTCTTTTTCCATATTCCTCATCATCTGGGAGTCCCCAAGGACATCTTTGAATTAACCTTCTTCTCCCAGGTTTTTCCATTAGCGACTTTACACATAATTCAGGTAGATGTTCTTTAACTAAAGGAAGTACCGACTTCAGCATAGATTCATAATAAGAACATACGTCAAATAGTATATCCTTATCGATTTTTATGGAGGAATTAGTTTGTTTTGTATTACTTAATAGAGGCCGAACTTGTTCATCTATTACGTAATCCCTAGTATACTCTAAAGTCGATATCACATTTGGGTATCTAATTTTTGCATTAATTATCCTTTCCAATGCATCAGTTATAGAGTCCAAGTCATCAAATTTAAATTTCGGAATATCACTTGGGATTAAACTTCCGACTTTTAATTCATCGCAAGTTAAAACTGGAGTTCCTGCTGACTGAGATTCAACTGCGATATTTGAGAAACCTTCAATCCTCGAAGGAATAAAAGTTATATCAGCTTCATGATAAAAAGGTAGTAAGTTTGATTGAGAACCTGTAACTGTAACAGTTCCTCCAGATTCCGCTAATAAATCCCATCCATAATAATCCCAAAAATCTCGTTTATAAGACTCTCTATTATAAGACCCTACAATGGTAAACTTGTAATTCCGTCCTTCCTCATAGGATTTCCTAATAAATCGCATTGCTAAATCGATTCCCTTATTCATTAATCTTTGAAGGCAATTAACCACTATTAGTATTTTGACCTCTCTTCCAGTCGAAGGTAACATTTTTAAATTCAAAGAGTTAGTATATGCAACTGGATTTGAAATTACTACTGCTTTTTGTTTTCTAGGCATTGCATTATAAATTTCTGCGTGAGTATCTAACATAAATACTGGGATTACATTATTAAAGGAATTCAATTTATCGTTTCTCTCGAAGAACTTCTTCATATCATAAAAATCTGGATAATCATTATTTTCTGAGTATTTGAGGAAGAATCCTTCATGAACCCATACATAAACTGGAATACCTAACTCATCTACCCATGAGAGCTCATCAAGAAGCCAAGGAGTATGGATAAAAATCTTATCCGAGGATAAAAATTCATTTTTAATAGTAGTTTCAATTATCTCTAGTGATTTATTAAATTCTCCAATATCCTCTTTGCCTTCAACATCGATAGATATTATATCTAAAGGCTCAAGTTCGGGACGCTCTATTTTTGATTTTTCAAATTCTATGCTGAATACTTTTAGATTCGTAGTAAGTAATTCATGGATTCCTGTAACTAATTTTCTAGATACAGTTTCCATTCCACCTACGTCATAAATATTTTGAGTAATGAAATAAATCATGGCAATACAATTCCTTTTCTCTTAAATACCTTTTCTACCTCGACTATTGGAGATTCCGATAATTCTTTGAGGAATAATAGTAGCCACTCAGATATAGAAGGATCATTTTCATAATCTTTAAAATAATCATCCCAGTATTGTTTACATAAGCAACTAGTACCTACAACAAGATCCTTCATTTCATCGCTATCTTGAATAAGATATTCTCTCATTGATTTAAGGTAGCACTGATAAACGTCCAAGAGAGCTACAATAGCTCCCAAGAAATCCTTCTTTTGCTGAATTCATTTCAGAGATAAGGTCATCTGAAATACCAGATTCCTTCATTAAATCAATTCCAACTTTATTAATAATCCTATGGAATTCATCCGAATAGTATTTAATATCCCTAGGGATGTCACACATAACACTTTCGTCGAGATCATGTACCAATATTTTAAATAAGATATCCTTTAACATAGGTATATCCATGGCACCTTTTGGAGATAGTATATTATACATCTCTAACGCAATTAATTGCATGTCAATAGTATGCTCAGCAACAGTCTCAGGTTCAATCAAGTGTCTATGAGAAAACCTAGTTATATTTTTAAGATTTCGTAACCGTCCTTCAAACATAAGGACCTCCTTAATAGAAAATAATAAGGCTCCGATTTGGAGCCTTATTTTACGCAATTCGTTTGATAGTTAGAGACGCTTCTCCTCCAGTAACAAAGTTATTGTAGGTATGAAGAGTGTGAGGTCTCTTATAATATCGTTCGAGGAATAGGTCTATTGCATTTTCCCCTTCCTTCTCAATTACAAGGCTCTGAACTTGGACCGTGTCAGGACATTCACGTCTAAATGATTCTTCGAGCCATTTAGCACTTTCAATTGTCGTATGGAATTTATAAATTGAAGGATCGACTTTATCTTGCTTTATTGATATATGGTCATGAATATTCATTAAAAAGTTCAAATCGAATGCAAATTCGATCCCATATTTATCAAACAAGTACTTAGTCATATAGACCTTGCAATTCTCCAGTGCATCAAATAAATTCCTGAATTCAATTATGTCTACATGAGAGTCATGGATAACCGATATTGGAATTACTTCACCTTTCTTACGAAGATTAGTTATAACATTATCAAACCCATCCGCTAACATAGTTGAAGCTCCATTTTGAATAGGATAGTTAGCTCCGCAAGTATTTGGATTTTCATTCGGGAGTAATTTAATTTTATCTCCAAAGAAAGTATTTATATATCCAGTCTCAACTGCATATTGAATATTAGCTTGGAGGAATGCCCATGCATCAGGAAATAATGCCTTAAATGCATTTGCTACCTTTTCTGCCTCTTCTATAGACACTCCCAATGAACCTGCAGTAGATGCGATTGATCTTCCATACATTAACGCTAGAACAACTATTTTCGCTAACGGTCTAAATTCATCTTTGAGGAATTTGTAATACTCATCTTCCTCCATATCCTCATACATTGACTTTGGATATGCTATAGTTAGAATAGCCATATAGATGTCTTTTCCTGAAAGGAATAAGTCCATCATATTTCTATCTTTTGACTTAAAAGCCACGGAACGTGGTTCCGCTGCACTTATGTCAAAGTAAAATGCTATCTTCCCTAATTCGAACTTAAATGCATGCATTACATCGCAATCAGGTGGATAGGTGTGCCAGCCAGACGACCAACGTTTAGTCCTTTTCTCATTCGGAATGAATGATACTTTTAGACCTATATTTGGTTTGATTCCACTATCATATTCTTCCTCTGTGAAATTATCGATTATGAGTCTTCCATTTTCATTCTTCATGATGGCTACACATTTATCGATAGTTCCATTTATATAAGTTGATAGATCCTTTTGAGCGACTCCATATAAGTTGAACCAAGAATGGAGTCTTAATAAGTTCTCATATGGAGAATCAACAAACTCCATCGGAGTCTCAGAGTCAATCGGAGGTAAATCCATAATCATGCGGAACGAGTCTACAGGGTCCTTATCTCCTGCTGATGAAGCAGACAATGAATACTTAGTATGAAGCATGTCATATACTTCTCTGTATTTATCCGAGGTTCTGTCTAAGGTTCTAATCCACCCCGATAACTGAGTCCACTTTAATTTTGGGTATGCATACTGATCCTCATTATTGAATAATAAATCGTAATCCTCTGACCCTTCCTCAGGTTCTGGGATTGTCCAGTACCATTCAGTGAATATCTGAGAGGTTATTAATTCATGCTCATATGTATTACAGATAGTGTTAAAGAAATGAGTTAAATCATCACTTCCATTCCCAAATTCTATTAACTTAACCCAATCCGTAATTGGATCATCCGTTAACTTTCTTCCTTTCGACTTTTGATTGTAATCCTCTTGATACTGTTTTAATTCGAAGTATGAAATAACATCACTAAGTCCATATAGTTTATCAATAAACCAAGGATAACATTCAAGCTTCGAATAGAATGATTTCAGGTCATCTGAGAAAGTTATACTCTCCATCATTTCCATAACTTCATCTTTTGATAGATATGCTTGTATCCAACCAATAGTTTCTGGATCATTTAAATAAACAGCATTCCATAATGCTAGAGAAACTGGACGTCCCAAGTCCTCCTCAGTACTTTTCTTCGTATACTCCTCAATCACGTATGAGAATAATAACTTAGCCTCCTCTGGGTTAGCTATTATCTGAGAATACCCTTCTAGATAACTTAATACTTCTTTATTGTATTCTGATACATAGTCTTCGAAAATTCTAGGATTGATTAAATCATTATATTGTTTTATCTTTCCCCTGAGTGGGTTTACTCTATTAAACCACTCTCCTATCTTAACTAGAACTGCTTTCTTTCTGAATAGATTATAAATCGATAAATCTTCATTCACTTCCTTCAATTTCTTTAGTATTGCAGGTTTCACTTTTTCAGAGAGTTCTCCAAATATCAAGTCGCATAAAGGTAAATCTAGTAAACCCATCCAAGTTTCGTCTCTTGAAAGATACGATTGAGATAAATCTAATTCTTCAGGTTTATATATTGGGTCTAATTCTTTTAATTGATCATATAAAGATTCATCATTAACGAATTTAACTACTTTCAATAGTATTTCTTTTCCAGTATAGTAATCAGAACTTTGTGAGAATAACCCAACTCCTAGCTTAAATAATTGTCTATGCTTTTCTACTGATTGAATTATTTCTTTCGGGACATGTTTCTCTATTAAAGATACCCTAAAGTTAATATACATCATAGTAAAGTAGAACTCTAAGTTCGTAGTTAATTTTTCGAATTGTTTCTTCTGAAATCTCAATTCGTCATAGTCAACTGGAATAACTCCCATATCTAACTGAGAGCCAAGATAGGCATTTCGAAGATAAGGGTCGTAGGCATTTGGATACTTATCTTTAAGGTGATAGAATAGTTTCAATCCATAGAAAGAGTCAAGGACACAATAATGTCCCATTATATCCTTATCGATAACTGACCATTCATTTCCATAATAACGTTCGATAATTTCTAATGGAACATTAAATTTAGATAGAGTATCCTCCCATATTGATTTTGATTCAAATTCATCTGGAAATCCCTCTTTCACATATCTTAGGAAATCCTCTGATTCAGGAATCTCTTTAAAAATAGTTTTCCATAATTCTTGGAGTTCCTCATTATAATCATCCCAAGACGGGACTCCAAAGTAATATTGAGCACCAAACTTTAATGACCATTTCATTTCATCCGCTATACATAAAGGTCTGGAGTCATTGAACCTAACATCCTTCCCTGTAAGTCGGAAGGTAGCATTAATTTCAAAGCCACTATTAAAGGCTACAAAATTCTTCTGATATACTTCCAAGAAGGCTCCGAATAAATCTGAGAACTCCTTTAATTGTGATTCAGTGAAATATCTAAAATCATAATAGAATCCTTCATCAAAATCCGAGATCCCAACTCCAATACATTCAAAATCTAACCACTGAGGAAAATGATATGACTCATAGTCAATTCCGTATAATTGACTTGGGTTGAATCCTTTTCCAGACTCGGTTATTTTTCCTTGAGACCAAGCTTTGAAGTGCGTTAGAACTTCTTCTCCATGATATATAATATCTTTTGGTAATTTAACTTCACCTAACAGGTCTATTTTTTCTGAATAAATTAGGTCTAATTTATCGAAAGTCCAAGTCCCATCTGGGAGTTCATAATTCTCTATTACCTTCTTAATAAAAACTACTTTATGTCCATTTATATTAACATATGGGATTTCCTGAATGTTAATATAATTAAAATTCCTTAACCCAATGTGAATCTGTCCATCTTTATGCATACCTTGAATAGATTGATATGCTTCATATCCATAAACAATAATTATTGATTTGACTTCTGATAGAATACAGGATGTATCCGTCGTAAAAGTCGTTTGACGTCGATTAGTTACCGAAGGTAACACTCCGACTAGATGAGATTTTATTTTTTGTAATTCTTTCTTAGTTGAAAATACAGTAACGTCCATTAAATTCTCCTATAGTATTATCTTCCCACATTAACAAGGCTCCTAACCGTGAAGCTAGGAGCCTTCCATTAACGTTAATTGAATTTATAACAGTCAGGAGATACCTGAATAAAATGAGATTCTAGGAATCTCCTCAAGTGTTCCTGACCTTCATGAGAATTTCTTCTTTTAAGAGTTCTTTCAATAAGCTCTTTAAATTCCGAAAGATATCTTCTGCTATCTAGAGCTTTATAATACTTTTTAATTCGTTTTTGAATATCAGGTCGATACTCTGATATTGAATTCAAAGAAATATCCTTAAAATAAGATTCAAAATCAACTAATTTAAGTGAATTTCTTTTCTTACATTTATGACTTATACCTTTAACATTATCATGGTTACCATAATAAATATCATAACAAGCTTTGTAGTGCATCAAATGAAATGGTTTTCCTATAAATTTAAACCACCAGTCTAATTCCCATTCCTCTTTTATATCTTCATAGGTATATAGAGTAGGGTTCTTAGTCATTCGATACAAGTCCAGACTCTCAGTAATCATATACATCCAGTCACTATCGATAGAAAGTAGAACTGACTTTTCTGTTAATTCAGGTAGGAGAGTAAGCATAACTGCCCAGTCATCCCCTTCAATCCCTTCTGCTATTAAGCTAGGAAATACATCAGATGTATTTTTTAATAACTCTGCTTTTGCTCTATTAAAGTTTTCCTCTTGAGTATACTCATGTTGAATATCCTTCAAGAGTTCTAATGATTCTCCGCTTGGATATTCTTCATAGTAAGCCTCAGCTTTCCTTAAAGTCTCTAAACTTATATGATTTCTATCTGATTTGTATGATTTAATTATGTTACACTTTCTGTATGGTCCTGAATCCCAGAGGAGGATAGGCTGATCAAAGCCTACCTCCGATCTTAGGATAGCTACTGAATGAAGGAAAGACTGCATCAATACAGTCCAAGGAGCTATCTTTCCTTCATATTCTCTGTAGATTCTGAATGAGTTTCTTCGTAACAGGTATTGAGCATCAATAAACCCATATTTATACATAGGCTAAAAGTTTGGATAAACAGGAGGCTGACCTTGATTAGCCTGTTGATTAGGATACAGCTGATTCATAGGTTGAGCAGAAGTTGTTTGATATTCATCAGACTGCTGTTGCTGATACTGCTGATTATTAAAATTTGGTACAGCTCCCGATGAAGTCCTAGCTTTAGCTTCTTCAGCTTGGCAGACCATTTCAAGTACTACTCTTGCTAAATTGAACTGTTCTTGAGGAAATACACTGACTACGGGATCTTCCATATCAAGATCCTCAGCTCTATTCAAATCTTCTTCCGTTAAAGATATTCCTGTAGGAGTCTCTAAATTCTCAAATGCAACTCCAACTTTGAATCCGATTTCTTTTTTAGTAGTGCTGATTACTACTGCATTCCTCAATGGATTAGGATCTCTCGAAAAATAATTAGGCAGAAACTGATTTGATCCTGTCGAATTAGTCTTCAATGAAATAGCCTCAGAAAGACCTGAATAGAAACCTGCGGAAGTATGCATGAATAATCTTAGAGGTTCATTGTCTGATGCAAGATCTACAGTCTTATCATCTTTCAATAAACGAATAGGTTTTGCATAAAAATATGCAAGCTGAGATCGTTCCATGTACTCATATCCTAATTCATTTGCTCTCTCCATTAAAGATACCACTCTATCATAGAGCTCCTTCTGATCTGGAGTTAAGGGAGTCCGATAATTTGAATCGTCTGGAAGAGTAAACAACCATGAACTTTCAGAGTCCAATCCTGAATTATCTTCCAACATTTTAGGTAACCACATTGACCATAAGTCATAGGTTACTCTGCAGGGGATCCCTCTCTTATCTGGAACCATTCGACATACAAGCATGCCTTGGTTATTCTTACGTGTTAACTGAAAAGGATATTTAGTGCTATTACCTCCCCCTCCTTTTGAGTGCTTTCCAGCCACTTGATCTTGCTTAGCAAAAAAGCTAGCTAATGATTCTGTTGTAGTTTGATCCATCTAATTCCTCCTAAAGAATTGATTTGGTTAAATTAATTATATCTTGAAGGAACGCATCCCCAAGATACTCCTTCTTGACTTTAACTCCCCGTTGAGTAATTGTGTACAATGCCTGTTTAACATAATTGCTAACATTCAAGTACATTATTTTATCATACACTTCGGAACTTCTTGCGAGATCCACATCTTTAAAAGTAAAGAATTCATCTTTTACTTTTAAATTTCCGTCGTGGAAATCTAGCACCTCGAAAGTTTCAAAATAATCTATGTATTTTTTAGAAGCTGATTCTAATTCTACGTAGACTTCTTTTTCATCTTTAATCTTAACCCATGGATTAATAGGTTTAAATCCTTTCTTTAAATTATATAATTCCTGTATAACGAGGAGTTCAATCATGGTTACATATTCTAAGTCTAATTCCATAATAACTCCTTGAAGGTTACCCTTCACAACCAAGGCTCCGAACCTTCCCAGTTTTCTTTGAAATGATAGTCTCGAGTGGGATAGATAAATCATCATAATTTCCATCCCACTCTGATATTTGAAACTTAACTAGTTCAAATTTACTCCCGATTAACTCCCTCTTTTGAAATGACCCTTGAACTATCCAGGAGTCATTGAATTTATAATATTCTTGAAGTACGTCAATAACTGCTTTACACATGTTATCGACGTCTCTCCTCCAAAATGACTTTTTAATAAAGAATGATAATTTGATAACTAGGGGAGTTTCAGCTACCTTACCATTCTTAGCTTTTCCTAGAGCTAGACATTGAATAGCTTCATTTTTAAATTCTCTAGTCGAGTCTGAAAGGACCTTCCGTCTTCTCGATATAATATACATTGAATTGACTGAAGGTATATATCTACATTTGATTATTCCTTCTACTGGCTTCATCCCAATACCCCGAACCTACTTAGATCTTCTGGAACATATCCTTCTAAGCTACCTCCTACTTCAGCTGCAGCTAATGCTAACGTTGAAGGAGTTGTTTGTTGTGGCAATCTCTGAGGTTCACGATACCCTCCGTATTTTGAATTTCCTGGAATTAGCGTAACGGAAGTTAAGTCTCCTTTATAAGAAGAATACTCCTGATTAGTTATTTCAATAAACCTACCTGATGGATCTAGGAAATATGGAGTTAACCCTTTCGTCCCTCGTCTATTCTTTGGACAGTTCAAATACCCTACGTGATTAAATTCATTTCCTACATGAGATACCGTTAAAATAACGTCAAGTATTTGAGGTTTCTTACTTGATTCCGCTAGAGCTTCCTCTGGAATTATTTCTTCATGATAATAATGCGTTTTAGGTTGGGTTCCAATAAATACCTGACCTTTTGTTAGTCTGGAGTATCCATTCGCTAAGTTGAAAGTATCTCCTCCCTTCTCATACATGTCTTTATCTGATGCAAAATTACTATCATAATCTATAAAGTTTACTTTAAACTCTTTTTCGTATCCATTATTAATCATGAAATTAAAATAAGTCTCTGCTGATATCTTCTCTGCATCGTCAAAATGTAATAAAAGTTTATCTTTTATCGCTGGACATAAATCGAATGCCATATCCCTATAATAATCACTATTCAAAGTAACTATATTAATAGGAACTCCACATATAATTGCAGACATTCTATTTCTCATATCTGGAGGGACTATATCTCCTAGAGCTAACCAAGCTACAGGTTCTCCTCTCATCAAGGTATGAACAGCTTGATTCATCATCCACATAGTCTTCCCTCCTCCTGGAGGTCCGCAGACATCTATTAACTGAGATGCAAAGAATCCATTAACAGCTGTAGTCTTATTATAGAATGGCATGAAGCAAGGTAAAGCTCCCTCAAGATATTCATCCATCATATCATCTGTAATTTCTCCGAATCGTAATTCTTTAAAAGTCTTAGATGAATTTCTTAAATCTTGTGAGAGTGACGATACTTCTATTTTATGAATTTGTTGTATAAATTGAACTGGACTCTCTGGGTATTGCTCCCTGATATCTCTAATCTTCACGGATGCCACATAACTTACTATGACATTCGAAAGTTGAGCTATCTCAGGTTCTTTTAAACCTTGAGCTTCCTCATATACTTCTAGTATCTGAGTCTGGAGGGAACCTTCCACTCCAATTCCTAATAAGAATATTCCTAATGAAGTCCTAGTAATCTCATCCGAGTCCCTAATAAACTCTATCATAGATTTACAGAGTTCATTATCATAGAATTGAGATAATAATTCATTAGAGTTAGCTTTAACTAACGGTCTGACTTTTGGACAGAACATTAATGAGGCTAACTCTAAATCTGATTTTAACTTAAACAGCTCCATACTT
>JGI24500J29687_10055244_pt1 | contig 10700 bp, 6 predicted proteins | sample BioPla2RNA1_FD_29687 | JGI IMG/M metagenome (IMG submission 29687) | reverse complement strand
CACCTATTACCAACGGCACCCAGTTATTTAAAATTGCTCTTAAATTAGAAACAGACCAAAACATCGAATATCTCATGATTGTAAAGACAATTAAGATGATAAAAAGGCTGAAGAACGGGAATAATTTTTTTATTAAATTTATATTTCTTGAATTCATCAGATCATCTCCTCTATTATATTTTCTTCAATCATTTCCGGACCTCTATGTACTTCTTTTACAATTTTACCATTTTTCATAATGTATATTATATCGCACATTCCAATCAGTTCCGGTAATTCATCAGAAATTAATATGATTGATTTTTCTTGATCCTTCAACTCGTTGAGTAATGTATAAATGTATGCTTTAACTCCAACGTCAACTCCACGTGTCGGACAATCTAAAATAAGGATATCATTATCAAGTGCCAACCAACGTCCTAAACTGACTTTCTGTCTATTACCGCCTGATAAACCACGAATAATTTGCTCACGACTCTGAGTTTTTACTTGATAATCTTCTATAACTTTATTTGCGAATATATTTGCTTTTTTATCACTTATTAAGAATCCATTGACAATTAACTCATCAATAACAGCTAATGAAACATTATTTTTAATTGTATCATTAACCATCAGGGCATTTTTATCTCTATCTTTTGGTAAATATGAAACATTGTTTTTGATAGCATCTTGTTGTGTATGAATAACCTTTTGATTTTTAGTTAACTTCACTTCACCTGAATCCCTATGCTCAACGCCATATAAGGCCTCTCCCAGCTCATGGATTCCAGCATCTGACAAACCACAAAAACCCAAAACTTGTCCCTTATGCAAATCAAAAGAAATATCTTGAAATTTACTCCCTGACACAGATCTAACCTCCATAACAATTTCATCCTTGAAATGTGGCTTATCCATGGGTCTAAAGTGAGTATCATCAACTATTCTACCAACCATTTTTTGTTTTAATTCATCAAGTGTTATTTCTGAAGCTTGATAGTCTCCGACAACTCGTCCGTCTAAAAGTACCGTAATACTATCACTAATATTAAGCATTTCCTCTATGTCATGTGTAATAACAACAACAGCCATACCTTCTTCAGTTACTCTATCTAATATGTTATATAATTTTGTTCTATTATTATGCGATAATGCTTGAGTAATCTCATCCAGAATTAAAATTTGCGGATCAACAGATAATGCTCTTATCAGTTCAACTATCTTCTTTTCTTCTACAGTCAAATTTTTTGTCATTTCTCTAATCGGAAAGTTATCAAATCCCCAATAACTAAATAATTCTTCACAAGTTTTGTATAACCTCTTCATATCCATAATGCCAAACTTAGTAAATTGCTCAGTTTGTCCTATATAAACATTCATACCGGCCGTTAAACCATCAACAAGACCCAACTCTTGGACAACAGTGCCAATTCTAAATTCATGAGCATCTAATGGAGATTTTGGTTGATACAACTGACCATTTATTTTCATTTCACCTGAATCTTTTTGAGTTATTCCGGAAATAATTGAAATCAATGTAGATTTTCCCGATCCGTTTTCGCCAGCCAAACCTCTTATCTCGCCTTTTTTTAAATTGAATGAAATCCCATCATTGGCTTTTGTCGGGCCATAATATTTTTTTATATTGTTACTTAAAAAAACAGTCTCAGAATTTGTTTTTATTTTATCCATTATTTAACCGCTCCTTTTGTACCTCTGTTTGAAATGATACCTCCAATAAGAACAATTAAACCCATAACTACTTCTTGCCAAGTTCCTGACGGAATGCCAAACAATGTCATAATATTATAAATTACAGTAACTAAAATTGTACCAATTACAACAGCAAAAATAATATTAAAAATTTTAGTTAAGGTTTGGGCCAATAAAAAACCGGCAATTGCAGTAAATATAGTTCCTATGGTCGTTAAGCCGGTCGTCGGAGTAACTCTGGATGAGTAACTAATACTAACTACTGCTGCCATGCCTAGAAATAGTCCACCTACAATTCCTGCATATAAAGTGGCTTTCGTAGCATCTATTCCCATGATCTCAGCAACAGATCTATTACTCCCAACTGCTCTTAATCCAAAACCGATTGATGTACGATTATAAATGAAATAAGCAACAACTATTACTATCAACAATAATATATAATTGTACGGCTGTCTCCCTAAGATTCGATAGGAATCTCCTAAAGATACAGCTTGTTTACCCTGATTCACCATGTGAGAATTATAGATGCTACCTATACCTTCATAAATCATTGTCATTCCAATACCTAAAATCCACGAAGGGATTTTCAAATATTGCATAAAAGACATATTCAATAAGACACACAAAACGGCACAGCCAGTACCACCAATTACTAGACCGAAGTATCCGAGGCCTGCATTTAATGCCAAAATACCGGCTACGTTACTTGCCAGAACAGAAACGGCTCCTAAAGACAGATCCGTAATACCGGTCCCAAAAATAAAACATAGCGCAAACACTAATAATACTGATGATACAGAATTACTTAGAATAGAAGAAATATTTGTCCAAGTAAGAAATCTATTGCCAACAATAATATTAACTAGAATAAAAACAACAATTAAAATTGCTATCGTTATTATTTGAGATTTAGTTTGGCGTGTCAAAAAAGACACGCCTCTTTTCCTAGTCACATCACTCACGATAATACTCTCCTTTTTACATCAGACTTCTGAACTATTTTATTTATTTTAATAGTTCTTGATCTTCTTCAGAAACAACACCTAATTCACTTAATTTATCCAGCCTGTTCTCTAAAGTATAATTGTCTAATTCAGCTTGCAGATCATTATAAGTTGTTGTTCCATCTACAAATGATGCCATTTCTTCTTGTGTGTAAGGAGAGCCTGTTTTAATCCAATAATGATCATACAAATCTATGAGCTCGCCAGGCAATGTTAAGACCGGAACTACTAATTGGGCAGCAGAACCGTCATCTTGTTTCATTTCAACACCATTCAAATGATTGACTAATAATGCTAAGGCAAAGGTCGGATTTGTCCAGTGCGCTCCATTTGCTGCAGCAACCGTACCATCTTTCAAGCCTTCCAATACATCCGGATCCAAATCTGTTACATATGTCGGAATATCCAGATTTCTTTGTTCTTTAATTTGTATACCTGCTGATCCCATCGTTCCGTTTGTTAAATACATAAACTCGGCATCAGGGTTTGCTGTCAATAGATCGCCTATACTTTGCATTGCTGCCTCTAATTCTGTATCCGAATACTTTGTATCCAATACTTCACCGCCGCCTGCAACAAATTCATCTGTGAACCCGTCTGTTCTTGCTTTATGTGTTGTATCAGTTATTAAACCGGTTGCAATTATTGCTTTTCTAGCACCGGACTCTAGCGCATATTTAGCTGCATTCTCACCTGTATTAAAATCTATAGTGCCTGCAGAACCTGCGTAATATTCATAATCATTTAATTGAGTAATTACATCCGGGCTGGGCATATGATCATAAAATACGAATGGAACTTTTGCTTGTTCACATTTCATAGCAATTGTTTGAAAAATTGCATCTGAAACCCCGAAGAAAACAATTCCTTCAACTCCAGCAGCTATCATGCTATCAACATTATTAGGACTATTTTCAATAACGCCTTCATCATTTACGATAACAGGCTCTACTCCCATAGCTTCACATGCATTTACGAAATTTCTTTCGAGTATGTCTAAGGAATATGCACCTTTAAGCAAATTGTTAAATCCTATTTTATATTTTTTACCTTCTGTTGGAGCTTCTTCGGCTTTCTCCGCTTCTTCTTTTGAATCTTCCGTTTCCTCTGCTTCTTCTTTTGAATCTTCCGCTTTCTCTGCTTTATCTTCTACTTCCTGTGCTTCGGAATCTTTTTTATCTTCTTTTTTGTCTCCACCACATGCACATGTAGAAATTAATAAAATACTAACTAGTAAGAATACAATTATTTTTGTTATCTTTTTCATTTTTTCCTCCTTTTAAAATCAGAAAAATACTTTCTGTTTGTTTATTTTTAGCCGGAAATATATATTAATAAAAATCTAAATGATGTGACTGATATTTAATAAAATATTCCCAGCTATAAACCTTTTTTATAATCCTATATATAGAGAATCTTCAATTAAATCACTATTATCTGATGATGTACCGATATATACTTCATAATCCATATTTTCTAACTCAAAACAACTTGTTTTCGGATTAAAATATTTGATTTTCTCAATAGGACAAACTATTTCCACTTCTTTCGATTCATCGGGTTTTATGAACACTTTCTTAAAACCTTTTAATGATTTTACAGGGCGATCAACCGAGGAATTTTTGAAACCAACGTAAAACTGAATAACTTCAGCACCTTCCTTTTTACCAACATTTTTGACTGTACACTTTGCTACAATTTCATCATCTTTCAACTCAAAAGATACTTTTGAGATTTCAAAATCTGTATATGACAAGCCGAATCCGTATGGCAATAATGGTTTTATATTTTCTTTTTCGAGTTTTGCATAACCATGATAATAATCATAGAATTGGTTCGTGGTATCCCAATCGACTTGTGGAAGATCAGATTCTTTATATGGTTGAACATACGGCAATTTACCACTTGGATTGATGTCTCCAAATAAGACTTGGGCAATTGCTGTTCCACCTTCCTGACCGGGGTAATATGCCATAATGATAGAAGACACACTGTCCATCCACTCAGTAATCATAATTGTATTACCACCAATTAATACTACTGTCGAATTTTCATTTTCAGGTCCTACTGCTTTAATTAAATCAATATCTTTTTTATGTAGACCTAAGCTATCTTTCCGATCACCACCAACTGCTCCTGTGTAGTTGGTTGTATCCTCATTAGAAACAAACTCACCTTCATCATCATGGTTATATCCGACAACAAATAAAGTAGCATCTGCAGATTTTGCAAGAGCTTTTGCTTCTTCTAAATCATTATCCTCATAGTATATAATTTCTAATTCCGGATAAACTTTTTTCAAACCTTCCAATGGTGTAACCACATATGCCGGAAAGACTCGGCTTGAGCCATGGTCACCAATATTACCTTTATCCGCTAATTCACCAAATACAGCAATACGTTTAACTTTTGATTTTTCAAGTGGGAGAATGTCATTTTCATTTTGAATTAAGGTCATACCTTCTTGCGCGACTTCTAAGGCTAAATCAATATGTTCTTGTGAGCCAATGACTTCTTTACCGTAATTTTTTCCACTTTCTTCATATGATGTTTCAAAAGCCAATAAGGTTCTTACAAGTCTAATCGCAGCATCATCGATTCTTGATTCATCTACTAAGCCATCTTCAACTGCTTTTACCAGTTTCTCTCCGTAATAAATTGTTCCGGGCATTTCTAAATCTTGTCCATTGTTGGCGCCTGCGACCGTATCTCTCATGCCCCAAACGAAATCTGTCATGACAAAACCATCGAAATCCCATTCTTCTTTTAAAACTTTTCTTAAAAGATAATCCGAATGACCACAATAAACACCCTTGTATAAGTTATAAGCGCTCATGACGCTTGCCGCACCGGCATCAATACAATCTTTAAAGTGAGGTAAATAAACTTCACGTTCTGTTCTGCGCTCACAATCTACACTTACTTTAAAACGGCTGATTTCCATGGAATTAAATGCATAATGCTTCACGCATGCAATAACATCTTCCTTTTGAACACCGCGTGTAACAGCAGCCCCAAATTGACCCAATGCAAAACTGTCTTCACCATATACTTCTTGGCTTCTGCCCCAACCGGGGTTGTATGGTAAATTTATACATACTCCACCAAATAAGTTCCCGCCAAAACCGCGAATTTCTTTACCGATAGCACTACCAACTTTTTCTTCTAAATCAGTATTAAATGTTGCTCCACGCATCATGGCTACAGGGAAGCAAGTACTTTCACCAATACTGCAAACAGCACCTCTTGGTCCATCAACAAAGCGCATTGTAGGAATTCCTCTTTTTTCATCTCCGCCTGCAGGATAAGGCACATCATTATAGTGACCATCTTCCGAATTCATGGATTCTATTAAATCCTCTAAACTGACAATACCACTCATCAGATGTACTTTTTCTTCTAAAGACATATCTGCCACAAGTTCTCTTGCTTTAGCATCAAATTTCTCACGATATTTTTTTGTGCATTTCATAATTTTACCCACCTTTGCTATTTATTATTCTAATTTTCTTTTACGATATAGCTTTGCTCTGATTCGACAAATGGACCTGGGATAGTCTGAGCAGATCGATGATCACCGTAAAAATCTTCATCAAAAATGATTTGCGATCCATCCGGATTTTCAAATTTTTGCTCCGGTTCAAATGCCATTCCTAAAACTTCAGTTGAGATAAATGGATAATCTTTATCTTCAATAAAATCGTATACATTAGTTTTTATAATATATTTGCCATCTTCTTGAACTAATTCAAGTTTTATTTTTTCATCCGAAACTGTATAATCTTCTTCTTTTTCATAAACTTTAGCACCATTAAAATAAGCATTACCACCTGTATAGACCGGTAAATGGCTGTAATATTTATCACTGCCAAATTCTATTACTTTATCTTTGGAAAACCGAGCAAAATATTCATCATGTGTGGGATATCCATCATACACAAATGTTCCGACATCATAATTTATAGAATCCATTTTACTTCCGGTTGGAGTACCACTTGCGTCTACATCTTTTAAATATTGGCCTACCGGTTGCTGAATGAAAATGTTGTTATAGAATCGCATGTCACCGTGTAAGAAAGTCATAAAACCTGCAATCTTGGTATCATGTGGAACATGGTAGGGTGTATAGCGTGGCGTAGGCAGTTTGCTTCCGCCATTATCAGTACCAACACCAACATAAGTAAATGATCCGGCAATTAAGTTATGCACAAGAGCTACACCCTGTGTGCTAATTCTTGCTGCACATTCTGATAACATAATGTTGTTATCAATTAATGTTGGACCATGTGCTACTTCAACAAAAATATCTTCACCGACACTAAAAGCATTTGTAATTTCTACACCTTCAGCAGGTACATTATCGTGGAACAAAGATTGGGTAATTCTTGTACCCTGAGCTTGCCAGTCTAACCAAATACCTCTTGAACAATGATGAATGTGATTTCTTCTAAAAATTGTGTCAATTGGCGCATGTAATTTTATACCTGCAATTTCGGCACCAAATAAATCTTGCTTATTATTAATTTGATAAATATGATTATCTTCAATCAGACAAAAAACACAGCCTAAATGTCCTACAATACCTGTTTGTCCACAATCAAAGATTTCACACCTTCTAATGATGTGTGAACCTACTTGGTCTTTTGTCCAACCTTCATGATAAGACTGACAAATGATATCTCTTTCATTTTGTGTGCCATCTTTAACATATTGAGTGGACCACTTATTGTTATTATCAGGTTGATAATGTTTCCCCAAAGAAATGCCTGAACATTTCGAATCATGAATAATACAATCTTCAATAATCCAACCTTTTGACCAATGAGGACCTATCATGCCATCTTGGAATGCTGTCGGCGGGGCCCATTGAGTAGCTGCTTGTTTAATTGTAAAGCCAGAAACTGTAATGTAATCTTTACCTGTTTCTTTTGGAAAAAAGCAATTCCTCCGAACATTAATTTCAACATTTTCTTTATTTGGATTATGACCTTGAAAATTAGCATAAATCACGGTATAGTCGCCATCCTGCTCCGTATACCATTTATACAACGTATTTTCTCTATCCCAAGACTGATCATAAAATTCTGGATTCTTAACTTCTTCAATTGTACAAACTTCATAAAAGGATTTCCCATTTAAATAAACTTCACCTGTATGAACTTTTTTATTAGAAAAATACCAATCGCCGTGAATAATTTCCTTATACGGATTATAATCACCGAACAATCCATTTGAAATTCTTACTACCCATACATCGCCTGAATAGTTTTTCCAATTCTTCACAATCTCTGCACCGGTAATTACAGCTTTTCCTTTTTCTGTTGACTTATAAACTATTCGATCAACATCTGATGTACCTCCATTTGCCGGGTTTATATATTCTCTATATATTCCTGGAGAAACTATTACTTTATCTCCTGCAACAGCAATCGCAGCAGCTTCCGAAATCGTCTTAAATGGGTATTTTTTCGAACCGTCACCACTTCGTTTTGCTTTTGAGGAAACATAATATTTCATTAGTTAGACCGCCCTTTCTAAAGTTTTTAATCTACAATCTTATTCAGTTAATAGCTTGCCTAAAGTCCTTGACACATCAATTCATTAATAATGCCATTTAAGTATTCTTGACGACCTGATGGTAATGCTTGTTCTTCTAATTCGAGTGCATAAGCTTCTAATTCCTCAAAGTTTGTTCTATCTTCCAATACTTTTTTGCCCAAACCGGATTGGAAACTCGAATATCTTTCTTCTATAAATTTATCGATTCGTCCGTCTTCGATGATTTTTGCTGCTAACTTTAAGCCTAAAGCATATGTGTCCATACCTACAATGAAACCTATTGCATTATCTAACTCATCACTGGATGGTCTGCGCAATTTTGAGTCAAAGTTAACTACACCGTCCGGCATACCGTCACTCTTTAAAATCTCATACATTACTAAAGCCGTTGATCTTACATCTTTCGGGAACTCATCTGTATCCCAGCCTACAAGTGTTTCTGCATGATTCGCATCTATAGAGCCTAATAAACCGTTAATTCGCGCAACTCGAACCTCATGTTCAAAAGTATGACCGGCTAAACTGGCATGATTACCTTCCAAGTTCAATTTGAAATCTTGTTTTAAATCGTAGTTTTGGATGAAGCTGATAGCTGTTGCTGCATCAAAATCATATTGATGCATCGTTGGCTCTTTCGGTTTCGGTTCAATAAAGAAGGTTCCTTTAAAACCATTGGCTCGCCCATATTCAACCGCCATTTTGTAAAAACGGGCTAAATTATCAAGTTCAAAACTCATATCCGTATTGATCAACGTTTCATAACCTTCGCGACCACCCCAGAAGGTATAACCCGTACCACCTAGTTTAATTGTTGCATCCAATGCATTTTTTACTTGACAGGCAGCTGAGGCATATGCATCAAGATACGGTGAGGTGGCTGCACCATGTTTATAGCGTGGTGCACCAAACATATTCGCAGTACCCCAGCCTAATTTGATGCCGCTTCTATCCATATGTTCTTTTAGATAATCTGTCATATAAGCTAAATTATCTTTTAATTCTCTGAGCGTAGGACTGGGTTCACATATATCTACATCATGGAAACAAAAATAATCAAAACCTAATTTACTCATCAATTCAAATGCTGCATCCGCTTTCGCTTTTGCTCTGGTCCTGGCTTCGGTTTCTCCATAGGTACGATCATATGTGCCTACACCAAACATGTCTGTTCCGTCATAATTCATGCCATGCCAGTAGGCAAACGAAAATTTAAAATGATCGCTCATCTTTTTACCCAGCACAACTTCATCTTTGTTGTAATGTTTAAAGGCTAACATGTTTTTTGATTTGGCACCCTCATATTCAATTTTCGGGATGTTTGGATAATATTCTTTCATTTTTGACTCCTTCTCTAGTTAAATCTTTGATAACTTTTTATACTCTACTTTTAATGATTGATAGATAGATTTATAAATCTCATAGAAATTAGCATATTCACTTTCTGATGGTTCTACCACTCTTTTTATTTCAACCACTTTTTCACAACCATCTTGTAAATCCTTAAAGACTGCTGAACCTACTCCCGCCAGGATAGCAGCACCCAAGGCTGGACCTTGATTCGATTTGCAGGTTTGCATTTTACATCTAAATACATCTGCAATTATTTTTTGCCACAATGGACTGGAAGCACCACCTCCTGTTAACATCATGGTTGCAGCATCTACATCTAATTCGCGTAAGACAGATAGACAATCATTTAAAGAAAAGGCTACCCCCTCTAAAATGGCTCTGATTAAATGAGCTTTTTCATGAATTGTTGATAAACCGAAAAAAACACCGCGTGCATCAGGATCTAAGTGCGGCGTCCTTTCTCCTGATAGATAGGGTAAGAATATTAGCTTGTCAGAACCTTCTTTTATCTCTGCTGCTTTGTCATCCATAATTTTATAAACATCAACACCTATTTGGTCGGCTTCTGCCATTTCTTCATGGCAAAAACGATTCCTAAACCATTGTAATGATGAACCTGCAGCCAGCGTAACGCCCATTAAATGCCACTCATTCGGTACGGCACTGCAAAACGTGTGTACTCTACCCTTTTCATCAGTACTTGGTTTTGAAGAGTGAACAAAGACAACTCCGGATGTTCCAATGGTTGTAAAACCGGTTCCATCTTTTATTACTCCAACACCAATTGCCGCTGCTGCATTATCTCCGGCACCACCCACAACCGGTGTGCCTTCTGCTAAACCTAGTTCTTGAGCTATTTCTTTTGTTACATAACCGCTTATTTCAACAGATTCTACCAAACTTGGCAATAGGTCCCTATCAATCTTTAAATCTTTGAGGATCTCTTCAGACCATGTTCGCTTTTTAACATCTAAAAGCCCCATACCGGAAGCATCCGAAACATCTGAAACATATTCTCCGGTCAATTTATATCTGATATAATCTTTTGGCAACAATATCTTATTACATTTTTCATAAATTTCCGGTTCA
>JGI24500J29687_10018358_pt1 | contig 10754 bp, 11 predicted proteins | sample BioPla2RNA1_FD_29687 | JGI IMG/M metagenome (IMG submission 29687) | reverse complement strand
CCAAGCACTGCAGTCCTTGGATGGACTGACTGAAAGATGGTCCAAGCTGAAAGAGACCTGGAGTCCCTTCATCCATAATCATGATCTGCAGACGTTCACACTCCATCTGGCCCGCCTCAAGGCGTATATGGAGACAGCAGAGCGAGGATCAGCCTTGGCGGAGATAACCAATTTGGAGCTGCAGCTGATCGAGATTCAGCAGCAGGAGATCCTCAGCCTGAAAAATGTACTCTAGCTTCTCTGAAAAGAGTAGTACTTATTCACCTGGCCAGTGACCAGGCCCACAAAGGCACCAGTGGGCAGGGCAAAGAACAACATATACGGGAGATACGCGAATATGCCTACCGTCTGGATTACCCACGATGCCACGAGCAGTTGGGCTACATTGTGCGTAACTGCTCCCACTAAGCTGATGCCCAGCATACTGAAGAACCTGGAGGCATAGCGGTAAAGCAAGCCCATAACAATGGCGCTGGCCAGGCCTCCAGAAAAACTAAAGAAAAAGGTGACCGTCATAAAGGTTCCGGAAAGCAGAGAACCTAAAACGGTACGCAGGATTGACACGGTCACCGCATCGCGGGTTCCGAAGTTCATAACGACATAGAGAGTGACAATGTTAGCCAATCCCAGCTTAAAACCGGGGACCACGAGGTCCGTCGGCATGGGAATCAGCCCTTCAAAAATGTGCAGGCCCAGGGCTAGGCCTGTGGCCAGGCCCAGATAGACCACACGACGTGTACTAGAATAGCCCACTCAGTGCTGCTCCTTTAACCATGGATTTTAAGTGACCCGCTGTAAATGGTTAGTATGCCCTCATGCAGATATCCTTTTACTTGGGGTGTGGACTCATCGAATTTATATAACTGGTCGCCAATGGAGAAAACCACATTAGGATGGACCAGGCTGGCGGTGATGCGTCCGCTTTTCAGGAGGGATGCCTTGGTGGCAATTCCTGTAGGCCCTCCGAATTCTTTGGCCGCTATGGCTCCTGATTCAACGGTGACGCTGCCGCCTCGGAACAGCCCAACTGGAGCATTGAAGCCAGTGCCAGCCAAGACTGTGGAGTAAAAACACCCCTGCCCTGTAATGGTGACCGCTCCAGAGGCCTCCACTCTGCTGTTCTGCAGATAACCGGCTTTAATGTCAGATTCCAGAATACCCATGTTCTCAATGCGGTCCACGCTGCTCAATACCGCCTGCCTGTATTCACGCAGACCCTCAATGCTGGTGGCAAATAAGGCATCGGTACTTAAGAGTGTGTCGTCCAGAGCCGCACTGAGGGCATCTGCCTCTTCAAAGGCGGGATCCTCCATCTCCTCAACGAAGTGGGTCACGGCCTTGATCTGCTTAGGCAGATCCGAAAACTTCAGCTCAATGAGGTGCCTGATCAGGTTCTCGAAGGATAGGTGTTCTGCCTGCGAAACAATGGATTCGCTGGCCACGATCAGTCCCTCCAGTTGGTCAGCTGTCTTCTGGAGCATGTTTACCAGCCGCATTCTGCTGACAGATGCACCCCCTGCATACAGCTGGGAGCGTACCACGTTTCGGATCACTGTAATGGAGCCGCGAGTGCGCACTGTGGCCCCGCTCACCAGGCCGTGTATCACAATGGCGCCAGAATTGGACTGGACCCTCACTTGTTCCAGCACATTTCCCCTGATAATGATATCACCTTCCATGGTGATATTACCAGTGGAAACATCGGCGTCACCAGGCAGTTCAAATACTTCCTTGACACGGATTATTCCGCCTTGGAGGAAGGCAATTCCTGGTACAGAGGCGATGGCCTGCAGTCCATCTTCACTGAGCTGCGCCCCCTCCCCTACCTTGATCTCCACGTCCCTGACGGGAGCTGGCTTGATTTCCTGGCCGTACACGTCCCTTCCTGGTACTCCTGGCTGAGCAGGCTCTTTCACAGCTAATACCGCGCCCTGGGTTACCCCTTCCGTGCCGTGTACCGCAAAATGGTCGACGCGGATGGCATCGTCCAGTTCTGGATCAGCCCCTTCGTCTTGGAATACGTACTTGATGGACGCATCGCGTCCAGGTTTAGGCGGTGTTCCCACAGCCAGATCAAAAGCTCCCTGTGAAGCGTCCAGTATCTCTGGAGTGAGCTCATCCAAACGCAGGCCATAGTTGAGACCGGACACCTCCGCGATTTCCTGCACCTGCTGCAGAGACAAGACAGGTGCTTCCACCGCTTCCTTGATCACCTGCAGAACCAGGCGGTTCCTCGGTGCCTGATCCATCAGCTTGTGGACCACGCCAGGTGTCCGCTTCCAAACCAGCTGGGCCTTGGTTTTGTCAGGGCTGACTATTACGTCGTAATGAAGTTCGGGTTCAACGTCCTCAGGCAGTATGATCTCCAGGTGATCTAGGCCTTCTGTGAGCACAAGCTCTCCTAGGACTTCATCGCCCCTATAGTACACTTTAATATCAGAGCGAAACTGAATGATGGGCTGAGATCCGCCAGGCTGCGGCGGAACATATTCAAGTCTCCCGTTGACCACGGCAGCAGTCCCCACTCCAGCCACAGGCTGAGGTGTGGACTGTTCTCTCAGTGTCACAACTACTTGGGCAGGTTTACCTCTAAAGCTGAACAAACCCTTAGAGGGAGCCTGAGTAATCTCAACGTCTACCTCGTTCCTCTTTGCTCCAAGCTTAGCTAAAGCATCTTCAATGGCATCTTCAATGGTCTTTCCTTGGCCCATTGCCTGCCTGTTGGTCACAGGATCACCCTCCTCACGTTGATTTCTGGTAGATACAGTAACTCACCCGGTCCAGTCCGAAACTCCCTGGATCCATGATCTGCTCGGCTGATCCCACGATAAAATACCCGGAAGGATTGAGAGCATTGACGAAATTGGATATAAGCCGCTTCTGCGTATCACTGGTAAAATAGATAAAGACATTCCGGCACAAAATCAAATCGAAGCCGCGATCATAGGGATCTTTGAGCAGATCATGCTGCTTAAAGACCACCATGTTCTTAATCGCCTCAGATATCGACCAGCTCCCGCTGCCCGTTGCAGTGAAGTATTTCTCAAGGTACTTAGGATCCATGCCCTGCACCTGGCTGGGCAGATACACTCCAGTTCTGGCCTTATCCAACACCGCTTCATCTAAATCCGTGGCCAGCAGCAGCGCGGGGGTAAACCTGGCCTCTCTCATGAGCATGGCGATGGAATAGACCTCTGCACCGATGGACGCCCCGGCACTCCAAATCCTGGGACGCCCCTGCCTGCTGATAGCTGGCAGTACCTGTTCCTCGATGACGTCAAATACCCGCTTATCCCGAAAAAAACTTGACGTATTGATTGTCAAATACTCGAGAAACTTTTCCTTATGCTCTCTATCCTTGGCTAAGGTACTGATCAGATGATCATAGGAAGGGATCTGGTGCCGATCCAGCCATTGGTTGATTCTCCTCCGCATCTGCTGTTCCTTGTATGCGGTGAGATCAATCCCTAAAGCCTTGTTGATATCTTTCTGCAGTTTTGCATAATCCCTCATGGCTGACCTCACTTCAAAACAGATATCAATTCCGTAATAACACCGCCAATCTTATCTAAAGGGAGAATGTAATCGGCATTGCCTTCGTCTGCCACCGCTTTAGGCATACTGTAGATGGTGGACGTAGCCCGATCTTGGGCGATGGTCAAACCTCCAGCTTTCTTGATTTTGGCCATGCCCCTCGCTCCATCCCTTCCCATGCCTGTCAGAATAACTCCGATAATGTTCTTGCCATAGACCTCAGGCAGACTCTCCATGGTAACGTCAATCGCGGGACGCAGGAACATCACTCTGTCTTCTTGGTTGAGTTCCACCCTGCGCTCAGGCGTGATGACCAGGTGGTAATCCCCAGGCGCAATGAGCACCTTGCCGTTTTCCACCACGTCCCCTGTCTGCGCTTCTTTCACTGGAAAGGGAAAGATGGAGTTAAGTCGTTCCGCAAAGCTTCTGGTGAAATCCTTGGGCATATGCTGGACTACCACGATGCCCGCAGGCAGATTCTCGGGGATATGGGCAAACACTTCTTCAATTGCCTTGGGGCCCCCTGTAGACGAACCGATAATCACGATTTTGCTCGCCGCTCCTTCAGGAAGGGGAGGAAAGGTCGTGACTGGCCGCTTCTTGACCGCGGTAGGCGCCTTAGCTTTCTGTGGCAGCTGAGCCATGGCGGCACAGCGGATCTTATCCACCAGTTCGTCGGCTATACTGTCTAGTTCAGGAGCAATTGATCCAACAGGTTTGGAGACGAAATCTACTGCTCCTAGCGATAGGGCTTGGATGGTGGTTTCTGAGCCCTTGCGTGTACGGCTGGACAGCATCACCACTGGTCGCGGTTTGTCACTCATGATGCGCTTTAGGGTTTCTAGGCCATCCATTATGGGCATTTCCACATCAAGGGTGACAACATCGACCTCTAAGCGGTCCAGTTTCCGCAGAGCATCTTCTCCATTGCGCGCGTAACCAGCCACTTCTAGATCTGGCTGTGCGTTGATGATCTCCATGATGAGCTTGCGCATAAAGGCACTGTCATCTACCACCAGAACCCGAATAGGCATCACAGTCACCTCAAATCTCTACGGGGTCTTTGCCGATCGCGGTCACCGTCACTACTCCATTTTCAACAAAAAAGCGCATTTTGCGCCCGTGACTGCCCGCGACATCTTGACTGACAACTGGAATTCCGTGCTTCTTTAAGTGCTCCACAACTGCGTTGATGTTCTGCTGCCCAATACTGGTGCTGCTCATGCTCAAATTAGGGAAAAGATTGGCGCCCCCTGCCAGCTTAGCGTGGAGCCGGCTTCGACTGGCGCCCAGGCGAACTGCCTCTTCAATCATGGCCGGAATGCCTGTATCTGCGTATTTGCCAGGTGGTGCTTGCGGATCATTGGGCCGGCTCTGCGGGAGGAAAATATGCCCCATCACTCCCACCTTAACTTGAGGATCGTACAGAGCGACGCCCACACAGGAGCCCAGGCCGACAGTGGTCAGGATACCCTGATTCTTGGAGGAGCTGATCTCTCCCATGTTAACAAATACCTCTGTCATCACAGTTCCCCCAAACCAAACAACCGAGCTACTTTTTCAAAATCCTCATGATCAGGCAGGAAAAGGATGTGTCCTTCAATGTCTTCGCCATCCGCTGAGAACCTTGTGCGGATCACCGTTACCTCGTCCGTCACCTGCGCCCCTGCCAAAACGCTCTCCCACACCGCTCCAGCCATGTCGATGGCCAAACCTGGGACGCTGGGGACCATGAGCAGGTTTGTCATGGTGGAAAGTGCATTGAGGTAAGAGGTAACCATAATATTGCCCAGCTCCTGGAGGGCTGAGCGGCCCAGCTCATCTAGTTCGGGCTGCTCTATGCCGGTCAAGAGCCTGAGCAGCACCAGGGCACTCTCCAGGGGCTGCAAAAAGGCCATGTGGCCTTTTACATCGCCTGAAATAACAATGAAGATGCCAACAACCACCTGCTCGGCTCCCCCCATGTATTCGGCAGCTTCTGTGAAGGGAAGCATCTGGGCATCAGGGACTACCAGTTGGAACAGCCGTCCGTTGAGCATTTGGGACAGTGCTGTGGTGGCATGACCGGTTCCAATATTGGCCAGTTCTCTGAGGAAGTCTAATCTGGCTTCTTTCAACTCCCGCCACCCCCTAAGAACCGATTTTGCGCAGTGATTCCACCACCCGTTCGGCGTCGAAGGGCTTCACCAAAAAGTCTTTTGCTCCCGCGCTCAAAGCCTCCAGCACCATAGGCTTCTGCCCCATGGCACTGCAGACAATGATCCTGGCTTTAGGATCGATCTTCATGATTTCCTTGATGGCGGTGATCCCGTCCATTTTGGGCATGGTAATGTCCATTGTCACCATATCAGGCTGCAGTTCCTGATACAGCGCAACGGCCTCTTCTCCATCAGAAGCCTCGCCCACTACTTGGTAGCCATTCTTTTCGATGACATTCCTCAAGGTCATCCTCATGAATGCCGTGTCATCTGTGATTAATACAGTCTTTGCCATTTGCTCAACTCCTATCCGATGAGCGTGCTGTTGTCGATAATCAAGGCAATTCTTCCGTTGCCGAGTATGGTTGCCCCAGCAACGCCCTTGATATCGCCGACAATGCCGCTAAGTGATTTAATTACGATCTCCTGTTGTCCGATGAGGTCTTCCACTATAAACCCGACTTTTGATCCCCTGACCTCTACAATAATCACTGGCAGGGGCCCGCTGGTATCCACCGGTGTGAAACCCAGGCATTGGGCCAAATCATACAGCGGTAGGACCTCGTTGCGGAGCATGATCACAGGCCGTTGCTGAACAGTCTTGATCTGTTCCGACTCAATTTGGATGTTTTCCCGTACTGCTTGGATAGGAATTGCAACCGTTTCACCGTCAACCTTAACAAGCAGGGCCTTGATGATGGCCAGGGTGAGGGGCAGCTTGATGGTGGTGCGTGTGGATTTCCCTGGTTCAGATTCAACGGATATGGTACCGCTGAGGGACTCCACAACAGCCTTTACTGCATCGAGGCCCACACCGCGGCCCGAAAGGTCGGTGACTATCTCCGCGGTGCTGAAACCAGGCTGGAAGAGGAGATTTACCGCCTCGCCCATGGAAATCTCCTTAGTCCCCTCAGGCAGTAAATTGCGTTCAACAGCCTTGTCTCTAATCCTGTTTACGTCAAGGCCTTTACCATCGTCCATGATCTCAATCAGGATGTAGCTGCCTTCATGGCGTGCATTTAAGCGGATCGTTCCTGCCCCTGGTTTGCCCTTAGCGATGCGTTCTTCCTTCGGTTCGATACCGTGGTCAATGGAGTTGCGAATCAAATGCACCAAGGGATCACCGATTTGGTTGACAATGGAGCGGTCCAATTCTGTAGTTTCGCCAAAGATTTCCAGGTTGATTTCCTTGCCTCTGGATTGAGCCAAATCCCGCACCATGCGGGGGAAACGGTCGAACACCTGCTTAATAGGTACCATGCGCAGGCTCATGGCTGCATACTGCAGTTCTGTGGTGATGCGGTCCAGCTGATCTACCGCTCCCATCCTATCGGTGGCCTCGCCACCCTTGACCATTTCGATCACCTGCGTGCGGCTGATTACCAGCTCGCCCACTAGGTTGATCAGCTTGTCCAGCCGCTCTGTCTCCACCCTCACCAAGGGATCTTGGCGGTGGCCGCGGATGGGAGCAGCCGAAACAGCGGCATCGGAGGAAGCTGCAGTCTCTTCCGCGGCCTGCTCCACAGCTTCCGCCCCTTCCCCAGCTTCAGCCAGCGAGATTGACTGCACGTCAGCACTCTCGATCTCGGGGATGCCTTCCACTAGTTGGCGGATATGGTGAGCCGATTCCTTGGTGAGGATCACCAGGACGAATTGACGATCAAACTTCTCGTCGTCTAAATCCTGAATAGGAGGATTGCTTTGGATCACTGTTGCTACCTGTTCTAGAGCCTGAAACACAGTGAAAACTCGTACCGATTTGAGGATAGTATTTGGCCTAAGCACCACGGACACCGAGAAAGCCTGGTAGCCTTGGGCTATCCCTTGTTTGATGGTCTCACGATTGAACTCGTTGAGTTCAGCGGAAAAGTGTTCTCCCCCCGTGGTTGGAGGAGGTGCCAGGGATGCATGTTGGATCAACGCCTTCAAGGACCGCACCTGCTCGTCGTAGGGGCTGATGGGTTCTTCACTGATCGTCTGCTCCAATAACAGCTCCAAAGTGTCAACGGATCTAAAGAGAACGTTGATCACCTCGGTGGTGAGCTGCAGCTCACCCGTTCTCAGCAGGTCCAGGACGCTCTCCATTTCATGGGTAAACTCTGCCAGCTCATCAAACCCCATGGTCCCCGCCATGCCTTTCAGGCTGTGAGCAGCGCGAAACATATCATCTACCGTGCCCTGGTCTTGAGGGTTCCTTTCGAATTCAAGAAGATCCTCATTAAGGGATTGGAGGTAATCGCGTGCTTCTGCGGCAAACACTTCTCTAAATGAACTAATATCCATGGGCTCTCTCCCTTCACCAGCTGACCGCCATTAGCGGATACTCACAATCCGATCCTTAGGCGTCGCGATTTCGGTTATGCGAACCCCGAACTGTTCGCCCACAACCACCACTTCCCCGCGGGCAATGAGGGTGTCGTTGGCATACAGATCGATGGGCTCCCCGTGCAGCGACTCCAATTCCATAATGTGCCCCGGGCCCAATCTCAGAATGTTATCTATAGACATCTTGGTTCGGCCCAAAATCGCCCGGACTTGAACTGGAATGTCCTTAATCAGGTCAATGTTGATATTGCCCAAATCGTATTGATCAGCAGGCGGTCCTGTGAGCGACGCCGGTCCCGGCTGAGGCCTGGGCGGAGCTGCAGCCTGCACGGGCTCCTTTTTCAAATCCGCCCAGTCAGTCATCGCGGCAGCTTCTTCAACCGCGGGTGCATCATCTGGTTCAGGCATTAAGGCGCGCACCATTTCACGGGCGAAGTCAATCTCAATAATCTGTAACAGGGTACTGTCAACCAGATCCTCAATCTCCATGCGGAAGGCTACCACAACAATAGGCTCTTCCACCGGGATCTCATTGGTCAGCGAATCCTGGGACAGATCCCGGCGGGAAGTATCCGGAGGAGAAATGTCAATCTGCCTGGCGAAAAGTTCGCTCATGGCGGTGGCCGCCGATCCCATCATCATGTTCATGGCTTCTGTCACAGCACTAAGATAGAGCTCATCAAGCGCGTCAGGAACACTGGTGCCATCTTGACCCATCATCAGGTTGCCGATCACCAGTGCATCTTCTTCCCTCATCACCAGGACATTAGCACCCTGCAGCCCCTGCATATAGGCGACATTCACCACAATACATGGGATAGGGTAAGACTCTGCCACGGCGGCAGCTGTACTTACATAGACCTTGGGCACTGTAATCCTAACCTTATGGTTTACCAAGGCGCTCAAGGCAGTGGCTGCAGACCCCATGGAGATGTTGCCGATCTCGGCCAGAGTATCCTGTTCCATCACGCTGATATAGTCATCGGTGTTCAGCGCTGGAAAATCGTTTTTATTGTGATGCTCGCTGAGCAGGGCATCTAGTTCCTCCTGAGTCATAAGGTCATCACTCATCATCGAGGCCCCCTTCTGCAGGCTCCAAGACGGTAGTAATCACTACTCCAAAGCGAGCTCCCAGGCGTCCGGGAGTTCCTTTAAACTTCGTCATGGAACCGATCTTTACATCCAGCGTTTCGTGCTTCTTGCGGTCCAGGAGCACAACATCGCCTGGAGCAAGATCCAGCAGGTCACCTACTGTGACCGCGGTGCGCCCGAGCTCCACTTCTACAGGAACCTCGGCAGCCCGAACCTGCTCTTTCAGCAGTGCAACCCGCTGGGGATCAGGCTGCTGGAGGGATTCGAACATCCTAATATGGGTAAGGTTCTTGATGATGGGCTCCAGCGTGCGATGGGGCAGACAGATGCTGATCATGTCGCTGGTTTCATTAAGTGAAAAGCGCATAGTAATCAAAGCCACAGCATCACGTTCTGCAGCGATCTGGAGGAATTGGGGATTGCTCTCCATATAGTCCAGTTCAAACTCTAATTCGGAAACATCCCGCCAGGCATCGCTCAGTAGTGAGGAGAACACGCTGAGTACCTGCCTCTTTAAGACCGCGATCTCAATATCGGTCAAGCTGCGCGATCTGCGCATGGGGATGCCATCACCGCCACACAGTCGATCATGGAGCAGGAAAGCAATATCAGGTGTGAACTGAACGATGGCGTAGCCTTCCAGGGGGTGAACCTTGTAGACGCTGAGTACCGATGGGTTAGGCAGCGAACGCACAAAGTCTCCAAACAGAATCTGCTCGATGGTATGCACCTTTACATCCACTCGGTGGCGGAGTTTGGCAGACATGTAACCTGTGTAAGTGCGGCAAAACTGTTCATGAATTCTATGTAGTGCTCGGATGTGTTCCTTGGAAAATTTGTTGGGCCTACTGAAATCGTAGAGGGGATCATCGGCAGATCCCTCATCACTGTCTCGATCCAGATCGAGCGCTGGCTCAGAGGCAGCTCGAATCAGCAGATCGATTTCCTCCTGCGATAGAATATCCTGCACCTTACCCACCTCCTATGGGCAGACTTGAAACGGTGGATGCACTTGCTTCAATTAGTTATCGGCATCCACCGGCCAATTCTTGAACTGCCCTACTTCGCCTGCGCTGTTTCTTGATCTTGCAGGGTCTGCAGCTCAATCTTCTCTTCGCTGCTGAGGATCTTGTCCACATCCAAAAGGATAAGCAGCCTGTCATCGATCTTTCCTACGCCCGCCAGGTAGTCGGCGCGCAGCCCCGCAATATTGCTGGGAGGAGGTTCAATGGCGTCGTCAGATAGTCGGAGAGTCTCTGTCACCGCATCTACGATAAAGCCCACCATACCATTGCTGATTTCCAGCATAATAATCCTGGTATCCTGGGTCTCTTCCTGCGGTTCCAGTCCGAAACGCTTACGCAGGCAGATTACAGGAATAACCTCGCCACGGAGATTTGTTACCCCTTCAATGTAGTCGGCCACATGGGGCAGTCTAGTGATGTGGCGGGGCTTAACGATTTCACGCACATCAGTGATTTCCACACCGAACTCTTCACTGTGCAGTCTGAACACCACCAGTTGTCTTTCTTCCATGAGGATCCCCCTTTTCCGGAAGCATAGTGCTGAGTATAGCAATCCGTTCGACAAAATGCCAAGTTTTCC